>JAABUL010007002.1_pt1 | contig 12507 bp, 17 predicted proteins | sample 5559151 | NCBI WGS metagenome assembly JAABUL01 (sample SAMN10711876, study PRJNA513368) | rock metagenome | isolation source: Antarctica rocks | place: Antarctica: Victoria Land, Pudding Butte sud | reverse complement strand
GTGAGTCCCAATATCTCCATCTATCCTTCGAGCCATAGCACCCTTGACACCCGCAGAACGGCGTCTTCCGGTACAAATACGACACCAACTACGTCATCATGCGTCGCAAACCAACATGACCACTTCGTTGCTAGATCATGTAGAATCGATACATTCGTTTCTCCCTAGACATAGGAGGTCTCCCCTCGGAACATATGGAACAGATGCAATGCTGGTGTCTCGTCAATGCAGATGGTAACGGTCGTTTCTCTTCAATTTTCACTGATCCCCGCCTCCGCCCCCGCCGGCTGCCACAGCCGCTGCGGCCGACTCCTTCTTCTCCCCTCCTCCTGCGTCACCGCCTTCCTTCTTTGCCCCGCCTGCAAATCCACCACGCATACCCCCTCGACCTCGGAAACTGCCCCTGCCTCGTCCGCCACGGAATGAATCGCCACCGAAGAAACGGGACGGCGGATTGGATACGCTCACATTGACCGGGGTTTCCCGAATAGTCTGCTCGAGTCAACCATAAAACCAGTCTGGCGCAATCTCACTCACACCCGTATTTGACTTCAAGGCCTCTTGCATGTCCTCCTCGCTTTGAAAGTCGACATACGCATAGTCCTGTACCACATGAGCTACAATGTCACAACAGACGTGCGAATAGCCTAACCTTTTGCTTCTTCGAGAGGAGATCAGAGATGATCTTCACGCTCGTGATCTGAGTTGACAATCTTAGCTGCATTTGGAGACGGCCGTACTCCACTCACCTTGTCCGCGGACTTGAATAACGCCTTTAGCTCATCCTGAGTCGTCGGCACCGGGATGCCCTTGACGTAGAGCGACTTCTTGGTCGGCGACGAGGGCTTGGCATCGGTCGAAGCGTCTCGGCTGTGTCCCTTGTCTGCGGCGTCTTCGGTAGGGGGAGTCGAGTCGGTTGGCTCCCCGTTTGTAGACGCGCTGTTGACTGATGGAGCAGTCTTGTTGTCTGCCGGACCTGTGGCTTTCTGCTCCGCTGCTGTCCCTGCCTTCGTTTCCTTTGGCTTCTCCGGTCCAGGAGTCGACGCAGGAGACGGCTTGCCATTGGCTACGGCCGTCGCAGGCTTAGCTTTTCCCGTAGCTCCGGAGGCCGCGGCCTTGCTTGTTGCGCTTGCCGCTGCAGCCTTACCACTTGGTCCTGGTGTTGCAGGTTTGCTCGTCGATCCGGTGTTTGGGGGCTTGACAGCCGCCGACGGTGTTTCGGATTTGCCAGCAGGAGGAGCTGTAGGCTTTGATGAAGCCGGGCTGTCCGTCATTGTCTTCCCCTCCGATGTCCTGTCCTTCGTCACGCCAGCAGCAGCTAGTGCTTGTCCTGCTAGTGAACCGGCACCTCGGGGAGGACGAGCCTGAGCAGGCGGCTTTGCGGGCATGGAAGATTGTGCAGAAGGCTGTGCAGGAGTACCATTTGCTGTCGCGGCTACGGGATTCGTCGGTGCCGAAGGTCTAGCGGGAGGTTGCGGCGGCCGAGTAGCGATACCTCTGATATTACTGAGAGGTCCAGGTGGAGGAGCGTTTGTAGGCTTGTGCGGGGCACCAGTCGTAGGGGGATGGGCGGCACGAGGAGCGGTCGGCGGCGCAGGCTTGACCATAGGAGCTGCTTCCGCCACGCTGGGGCGATGAGCAATCTGGGTCGGGAAGGTAGCAGGAGTAACAGGAGCTGAAGGTGGCGCAGGCGCTTGGCTGATGCGGTGGGAGAAATTCAGTCCTATCCTCGCATTCAGCACGACTCCGAGCATTCGTCCAGTGTCGTACCTGTACTCTTGGTTTCCGCAGACACCCGACCATCGGTAACGGAGAACAGCAGATGACCACACGATGCGTCCCTGCCTCGTGTCAGCTTGAATCATCCATTCATCACTCCGCAAGGACGCACGAGAGTACCCAGTGCCAGGTATTCGTCCATGTCCCATCTGCTTTCCCGTCTGTTTCCGCCTCCGGTATCTTCTGCGTAATCTCGATCGCCTTCTTCAGCAAACTCTGCTGCATCTCGCTACCACCCTCGTCAGCTTTATCGATTGTGACAGCTGCCGCCCACTTCATGCTGACGTCCATCCTCTCCTTCACACTGCTGTACACCTCGGCAAAGTCGTCCTTCGCTTGGATGAGCTTGGCGCGGTATGACTGGAAGGTGCCGTGGACTGAGAACTCGTTGAAAGACGCGGGATAACGGACTGAGTCCCCGTAAGTTGGAACTTCGCAAACAGAACGCTTAACATACAGTGCAGCCCGCCAGAGATGGTCAGATCCGCGTTCAAAGCTATAGACAGCTGGGAGAGGATGCCGTTGCGGCTGATTGGAGCGGAAGAGACAAGCAGTCGTGTCTCTGTTTCGTCGTACACCTACAAGAGATCAGTCAGGCTAAAGTTTGGGGCATCAAACGTACCCGCTGTGCAGTGTCGACCAGCTCGCCGATCTGCAGAGCCGTCGTCCACATCGTTCCCTGTCCTCCAGCTATAGTCGCGTATCCCTCACCTACTCTCCGTCAGCAACGACTCAGTCGAACCTCTCGGACAGACCGTTATCGACTAGCCAGGCAGTCAGCATTGCTCCAGACCTCACGGGTAATCACTCACACATCCGATGCGCCGCCACAGCTCCTCCCAGACCGAACAACCTCAACTTCAATCCACCAACCTCGATCAAGCGACTGGCCGCCTCGTCAAGCACCGACAGATTGTGCACCTCATACTCTCCCGTCCTAAACTTCTCCAATACCCTCACATCCTCGATCAATCCCCAGACGGTGAAGACGGGGACAGGGAAAGTGATCGCTCCAGAGATCAGGTGGGGGAATTGGGAGAGTGGGAAGTGGATGGAGGAGTTGTTCAAGGCGTTGACGAGTGCTGCTCGGCCTGCTGAAGAGGGTATGGAGAGAAGTTGGGTACGGGTAGCTGGGGGTATCAAGGGTGAATACAGGAGAAGGTGACGAAGGATTCTGATGGGGCGTTAGCTGTCGTCTTTTCCTGTCACCTAGCCCCGGTGATGACAAAAAGACGCCAACTAACCGGTCACCCATGCGGTCGAGACTCTCAGCGTTGATGAAACCGAAGTCACCGGTATGGATAACGGCAGTAGCCTCATGCTCGCGGATCAAGCGGTTCAGCTCGTGATCTGTGCGTGAGCGCGGCGTCAGTCGCATCACAGGCTTGAAACATCGGCTGCAGAGCGTGGAATCGAACACTCACAGTCTCCACGAATATCAGCGACACACAAGATCCTCCCAATCTTCCCAGCGAGGACGATCCGAGGGGGTGAATTGACCGAAGAATCTTTCTCGGTCTGAGGAGGAGACATGAGGCCGTTCGGGTGGTTTATCGAGGTCATCTTGATCTATTCAGGCTTCAAAGGGGAATCGGAATAAGGTATATACGCGTCTGAGACGTCTTTGGGTACTGAGTTTTACGAGCTTGATGGAGAAGGTCGAAGAGAGAGGAGATGAAGAAGTTAGCGCGGTTCTCCTGAAGTGGAAAAAAAAAGAATTGATCGGCGGAAGCAAAACCTGGACCTCACCTTTGCTGCACTCACCCTCCTCCTGCTCTCACCGCCTCTATCTCAACTCCCAAAACTCCTGTTCGATGCCATGAGCTACGCTCCTTCATCTCCTCCTGGTCTTCTAACGCCCACCTACACCCTTGTTCCCCTCGCCACCTCGCCCCCTTCATCCCCATGTGAAGCAGATGAACCACTCCCATGCTCACCACTAAGCATCCGGTCACTCATGAGTCACTTCGGCAAATCACCACGCAAGCGAGGATTCAGAGAGCCCTTGCCTCCTTGCGCGGCCTCCACATCGATGGTGAATAGCTTTCCAGCTCCTCGGCCTCACCGCGAGCCGAGACGACCCCGGCAGCAGGGTGATGTCGGAGGACAAGCCTTCAACCGAGGTACCGCAACGGAGACCCATCTCACCGAAATGATTCGAGGTCTCAACCCCGCGCATTGTACGATTCAAGCCGAATGGCAGCGAGCCGCTCTCCTTCTCAAGCCAGACGCGCGATGGTGTCTCCTCGGAGCTGTATGCTTGTCAATCAAAGATCCTATGGAGGGCTTCACACGTCAGCTTGATATGTCCATTGAATAATCAAGAATTGGTGCCACCATACCGCAGCTGAGCTTGTGCTCAGTGGGGTCGACGAGTACCGGAAGCGCTACTCATCTGTTCATTTCAGTCAACACCGCTACCGAGCCGAAACGACTGGTCCAGCAGGCCTCCTTCAGCAAGAGGACGGCTACCCGCAATCCTTGTGAGACTCATTCACAATCATGCAATAACCAGCTCCCGCGTACTTATCGTGATCTACCCAGTTCGTCGCCCTCGGTATCCGCCCCCTTACACCCTAGAAAGCAGCTCGATCGACCGAGACCTCCAAAGCTTTCGTTAGCCCTGGCTTCCCCTCGATCTTGGCCTGTCATGAATGAAAACGAGCTGTCCGAGTCGGAGGATGATTGCTCCCGGCCTTCAAAATCGTCGGATAGATCCTGTCAGGGATCGAAAGAGCTCCGCCAAAGGAAGGCGGGAGCAACTCGATGGTCAAAGACACCTCTAAGATCACCCCTCTCATCCTGCACTGCCAATGCAGGGATCAATCAATCACCGTCCCCTCTTTGGTGTCCTGACCGGTCACCAAGCATTCCCTCACCAGCTTTCCCTCATTCATGCGGCCCTCAGCGCGAGAATCGCCACGGCTTCGCCAATCATCCTGAGCTCGGTGGGCTTCCTTCACCTAAAGCGCAGCTTCGAGATTCTCGCTATGACTCGCCGCTACAAAGCAAAACATGGGTCATGGTCTCGCCTGACTTTCGCTCCTGCTCCCCTCATCCTTCTCGCTTCTCTTGTTGAGTATATCTTGTCCCGAAAAGTGATTCTTTTCTCGGTCAGCAGGATTACCTGCACTTTCATGTCTTCCCACGTCAATGCATAAAGTGCATATCCAACAATGAAGTCCGAGGATGTCGGCGCCGTATACTACTCGCTCCGGCCAGAATCTCATGCACAAGCGAGTCCTTTGGGGCGCGTCCCTGTAACCGCAAAGCGAGTCTTAGGGATCACATCTATCTTCGCCGGATGTGCCAAGCACATCATTGAGCAGCCCGCAGATGTAAATCATGATCTTGGGGCACTCGTCGGGGCGTGTGAAAGGTCTGATCTGCTCAAATCGCAAAGTGGAACAAGTCGCGGCGAGAAACGATTTTTCAAGCGGGGCGAGTCAGTATGTGCATCGCATCGCCGTGACTCTCCTCCTCTCTATCGTGCTCGCCGCCGTGCATTCGGGTTCTTCCGCCCATGACCGATGGCAGGCATACCCTGGCCACCAGACCGACCTATACCAGAGACTCCGACGGTGATGATCTCAGGTAACCACTGCGAACCCATCGTCAGCCAATGATCGAGTATGCCTTAAGGTCGAGCAATCCGCGCGCAAGAGCCGCACTCACATCCGGGTCATTCCACCCCTGCAGCGCCCCCTTCGCGACCCTCCTATCCTCCTTCTCCCTCCTCCACTCCTGAGCCCTCACAGCATCTTGCCACTCCGCCTGATCCTCCCGCAATATCAATCCACTTCCACCCTTCTGCTGCCCCTTCGCCCGGCCCGGCTTCGCGTCGGGGATGGGGAACTTTGTGCCGCGAAGATGGTATTGGAAGTTCTTTTTGAGGTGGATGGTCTTTTCGCCGGTTTTGGCGGAGATGGTCAAGGTGGTTCGTAGGAGGGTCGGGTTACCGCATGTCGGGCAGAATCGCTTGCTCGGGTCTTTGCAGATTCTAGACGAGGTCGACCAATTGTGACCAGCACAGATAGGCCAAACTCACTTGAAGCAGGAATGACACCGCAGAACCCAGCTCCGGACTTTGCTGATCCGCTTTCCCCCTTCGCCGACCAATCCCAGCCCGATACCCATGAGGACGTTCTGGACCGCAAAGTCTCCCGTCATACAGGCCGCAGCGATAGTTGCGGGCGGAGCAGTCCAGGTACCGTCGGCGGTAACGAGACCGAGATCGTGGTTGCGGTGGGAGGAGACGTTCGATGGGGTGATCCAATCGCCTTCGCCGTCTTCGTCGGCTGGAAGGTCGACAACGACGTCCTCCTCGGTCCGGGATGACGATGGTACGGGTGCCCGGGATGATGGTGCCGTAACGTGAAAAGCGCTGTCCTCGGTCTCGACTGCCGCATCGGGGTCTGCTGGGTCATGCAAGACCTGCTCAATGGAGCGACCAGCCTCGTCAGGCTCGTCCTGCTCGTCGACGGAGCCACTTCCAAGTGAAGATGCCTCGTCCTCTTCCTCCTCTTTCGCTTGGGCGGTAGCGTCGGCGTCTTCCGTCTGCTGAGGAGGTATCCGTTGCCCCGGCACTGTCCGGATTTGCTTCTTCCCGTTGACCGCGACCTCGTACTGGTAGGTAAGAGCGATAACCGACAAGTCAGTCTGTGACAACACAGCGAAATCTCCCGTCTTCTTGGCAAAAGCGATGACTACAAATAATCAGTTTTCGATCTCTCAAGTGAACGGCGGGAAAGAGGAGGCCTCACCTTTGGCCATAGCTTCCGAACTCGGCATCTCCACCTTGACGTCCACCCCGTTCAATCCCAACCTCTCCCAGTATTCCCTAGCTCGAGGATCCCGCAGCTCGGAGATGACCAGCGGAGTGGTATGGAGGGTCGAAGCGAGATGCCGAAGGGGGGTGAGGGAGAGGAGAGGTCCGGCATCGAGGATGAGGTGGGTGATTCTGGATGGGAGGGATGAGGATGATTCGGCTGTAGAGGAAGGTATGGCAGTGGGAGACGTCGGAATAAGGGAAGGAGCGGGAGCAGTCGAGAACGAGATGGTCGCTGGTTTCGTCGCGGCACTGTAGGACAGCGCCATGATAGTGATGAGGCGTCTTGGCGGTGCAATTCAGTGTCCAGTTGAAGGTGAATCAAAACCGCTAAGTGAGGGGAACCGATACATACGATCGAGCCGTCTTTCTCCGATCTCGGCCGAGCCGAGCTTCTGCAAAATTCCAAAGCTCACAATTCAATCGGTTCTCATCTTATCTTTCGCTCAACTAATTGCCTTGACTTGCGGTCGGCGGAATGAGTGCTCCGCTCGATTTGACATATCCGACTCTACCTGACGCCAGAGACATGAATCGATCAGCTCGACCCGATGCAGGGGATTTCGAGTGGCCAGAAGCTGGTCCTAGCGAACCGTCGAAGCGAAAACCGAAGCTTGGGCCCTCTGGGGCGAAAGTCGTGGCTGCGATGACAGGGGCGATGACTACCAGTCTACTCAGTGTGTTTATCTCCTCGCCAATCTTTCAGGCAGTACTTGCCAGAAGGTTTTGCTAGAGCTAATGCCTGGCAGTGACCCCCTTCGACGTGCTCAAGACTCGACTTCAGACTGTCCAACCTTCCCCTCGAATCCCTTACGTCCCACTCACCGAAGAATGCTGCCAAACTTCCGTCCTTACCCCTAAGAACGCGTCGGCCTGGAGCTCCCGAATACCCCAATCGAATCTAGCGAATCCCTTAACCTGCCTTACTTCTGCTGCCACCTCATCACGACCCACCGTCAATCCAACTTCTCGTTCACTCGCATCCTCAGTCCGTTCAACCTCTGCAACTGCAGCTGCACCCGATGGTTGTCTGCATCCGAGCAAGTGGGCGGGGATTTGGGGAGAAGCGATTACATTGGATCAAGCCCTTGCACGAGGGATGGTCGGGGTCGGTTCAGGAGGAGGTGCGACGTTCGTCCCCGAAGCTGCTGAACAGGCGGTCACCGGCGTCATTGGCGGATTCTGGAATGAGGTGGCTGCTGTTCGACGGGAGACTGGGGTTCGAGGTCTATGGAAAGGTGTCGGGACCACCTTGTACGCCTCCACCTTATAGTTGTTTACACGGACTGACGGCGTGCAGGACCATGGCGATCCCGTCCGCAGCGATCTACATGCTAGGCTACGAACATCTCGTCACCCTCATCTCCCCATATTTCACCGGCTCTACCGATCCTTTGGTCAACACCTCATCCTTGCATCGCCGCACATCGTCTGGCGTCACCGCGTCTCTGACACCTGCCCCACTGATCGCTGGATCTCTGGCTCGGACGCTCAGCGCGACGATCATCAGCCCCATTGAGATGTTCAGGACGAGACTGCAGGCGCTGCCAACGGGTGAGTAATGTTTCGCAGTCCAGACCAATGGCTGACCAGAGCAGTCGAAAGAGGGACCCCGACATATGCGTCAACTGCGAAGGAGATGGGCAGGCTGGTCAAGTCGAATGGACTCCCCATCCTCTGGCGAGGTCTCGGCCCGACACTTTGGAGGGACGTCCCATTCTCAGGTGGGTTCCTTGGACCTTCTCTATTTAGGCTGCTTTCAAGCCCTCGTGAGGCGAGTGCTAAAACCCAAGCAGGAATATACTGGGGCGGGTTCGAGCTCCTCAAATCCAGACTATCCAACTCCACCACCTCACTCTCCCCAATAACCACATCCTTCATCTCCGGCGCCGTGTCCGGTACAGTCGCCGCCCTCCTCACTCAACCATTCGACGTCCTCAAAACCAGACGACAGGTCTTCACCCCGTCTGCAAGATGCTCGCCACACCCCCAGACGTTGAGCCTTGCGATGCATGTGATCAGAACGGAGGGGAGTGGAGCGCTCTTTGCGGGTCTCACGCCCAGGTGTGGGAAGGTCGCGCCGGCTTGTGGGTTGATGATCGCTTGTTATGAGGGTGTGGGGAGGTATTTGGGCGGCCAGGAGGACTAGCGGCGGGGGTCCGAGCACGAGGAGAATAGACGAGTTTAATCGCATTGAATTCGTCATGCATTGTGCATAATATAGGTACAAGCAAGACAGAGTTTTCCATGGCTTCGCTAGTTCTCGACAGGTTTCTACGTTGTTTGAATTGCACAGAACGAGGACATTCCTCTCGGGAAGATCTTCCGCATCTGGAGGAAGGCTACACTTCATCTACCCTTCTTATCTCTCCCCCTCGATATCTGCCTTCTATCTCAATGCCGATTTACGCTGGGATCCCAATACTCCTCGCCCCCTCTTTCAACCTCTCCAAATAAGTCATCCTCGCCTCCTTCCCATCCGTATCCGCCTGAGCCCGGGGTAAGGATGTCCACTTCGGCTCATCCTGGAATAGGCGCATGGCCGTGATTGTATTGGCGGTGTCGACTGTGAAGCGGTGGTAAATCCTACCAGCAAGCCCCTCAGCTACACAGATCTAGAATGGCCGGCGGACGCAGCCGAGTGGAGATGCGCTTACCCAGCGGGAAGAACGATGAGATCCCCTGTGACGAGCGCGATCCGGATCCATCGATCGTGATATTCGCCAATGAATCCTGGCGGTCGTCAATCTCCCGTTTGAAGTCCTTTGGGGTTCGAAGGAGACTAGACTTACCGCGAACATCAAAGAACCCGGATCCACCGATGATGTATCGGATCTCCTCATCCTCGTGCAGATGTCTAGGATCAAAGTCAGCCTCGACTTATTAGTCGTTCTAAAATGAGTGGGGATTGAGCGGTTGAGAGACGGAGATAGACTTACTCGTCGAAGAACATCTTGATCTTGCTCTCATACGCATCGCCCAGGCCAGCTTTCGTCACGGTGATGTTATCTCTCTGTCACTCCGTCAGCTTCCCTATTCTATCAAAGCACGGCGATGACAGGAGAACAGAAGCTGGTCGGAAAATCTAGTTGAAAAGACTGACATTCTTGTAACCTCTCCCTTTGGCAAACTCATCTACCCAATTCCGTTCAGTCCTTCCTCGTGCATATCGTGGATCTCACTCACCGAGGACAGGCTGCCACTTGCCCTGCTCATCCTGCGGGATCAACTCGTAGATCACACCGAGGTCGGCCAGTACGGACTCTGAGACCACGTTCCCAGAGTCATGCGATTCACGCTGGTCGCCCCTGTCCAAAAGTCATTAGCCAGGTATAGCGAGGGTGAGGGTCGGGACGGACGGCAGGTCGTCGTAGACGTATGCCTTCATTTGGGTTGATGTAGGTATTGTATCGCAATGTTGATGTAGGTGAGCGGCGGGATTGATATAATATGGGTCCACCATTTCATGCCGGATATCCTATTTCGGCGTTTCGGCGGCAGCTCCTGGACGGAAGAACACCGTGGGAAACCCGTTCACCTAATCTAGCCTCCGAGTGTTTTGGTTTGGCAAAGGCGATTCCTAGACCTCGACCTGGAAATCAGATGAGTCGCTCGGTCGGGTCTACAACGAGACGATCAAAGTGCATGACCAAATTCTCTGCGGATACCGCGCAGGTCCTCCCGAATAGAAGCAGGTTCAACCACTGGCTTTACCTGTCAGGCAAGAACGAGACTCGAAGCGTCACTTTGGTGTCATGAGACGTCGGATGGGCTCAGAGTCATCACCATGTCTCGACCTATTCGAATCGTACAATCGCTACGATCTTCCACACTTCGACCACATCACCCCGTAGCTGGTCCATCGAGACCGCACTCTATCCAGAGAAGACCGACATCCCGACCGTTCACCAGCACCGCCCTCACCCTCGCCAACCTACCCTCCCCCCTACCTCGCGACGCCGACATACCCTTCAACCTCGTCCAACTCGTCCGACCCGATGACAATACCCTCTCCGATCCTCAACCCCTCCGACACTTACTCACGACCTACGACCGTTCGACCCATTGCCTCATCCTCGTCTCCTCCGACCCACCCGTCGTCAAGCTCCTCGATCAGTCCGTCGAGGCGGCGCGCGCACGCGAGGCCGATGCGCGCGAGTCCATCCGACGGCGTACAGCTGCCGAGGAGAAGGAAGTGCAGATCACCTGGGGTGCCGCCGCCGCCGACCTGACACACAAGATGACCCAAGCGAAATCACTGCTCGAGAAGGGGGATCGAGTGAGGATAGTATTCGCGCCTAGACAAGGGGAGAGGAAGGATCGGACGACTGGGGAGGTGAAAGCTGGGATCGTGAGGTCATTCGAGGAGGGATTGGGGGAGGTTGGGAAGAAGTGGAAAGAGGATTCGATCAAGGGGAAGATGGTGATGTGTTTTTGGGAGGCGGAAGGGGCAGTCAAGGAGGTCGTCAAGGCGAAGGTTATGGAAGTGGAGGTGGAGATGAGGAGGGAGAAGGCGGATAAGAGGGAGAAGAGGAGGATGAAGGATGAGAAGAGGAGGAGAGTGGGGGAGGAGAGGAAGAAGATGGGTCTGGGAGAGACGTGAGGCGGAAGGCGAATCATTTGTGACTCGAAGCATAGCATAGGAGAGTACAAAGCATGCAAACAGCATTCAAGGAGCATCAAGCATAGCGTCGAGATTGGCTCCTCCCCGCGATAGCCTTCTCGCTAGACCGTAGACAACGCGGCTGCCGTTTGATTTGCGTCGACCCTCGGCCAAATCTTGTGATCCAATTTGACCGCTTCTTTTTGCGCAACTGGCTGGTGACCATGGCTGCAGAGAAGATTAGTGGGGAAGGGAAGAGGGAAAGGAGTGAGGAGCGAAAAACTAAATCAGCATAGAAGCCCCGTCAGGTCCCCGCCTACAGCATCCCCCATAAGATCGGATCGGCCGGCAAAGCATGTCGTTCCTCTTCCCATCATGGTCGACTGCGTTCTCACCGGCTTTCCACGAGGATGCAAAGGCGATGCTGGAGGCTGCTCTGAACAAGGTCTGCCTGGTCTCCTGTTTCGAACATGTCCATGTGCTCATCTGCGGTTCAAAGGGCAACAAGCCCCCGGTGATCCAAGGCCGGATAGAGGTCGTCCAGCTCAGCATGGGCACGCAGGTATGGCCAATCCCTCTCCACCGCAATCAGCTGATACATCATCCTCCAGCCGCCAATGCTCACCCTCCTCGAGATCGGCGACCTCTCGCTCGACCGATTCCGCGGGATCCTCCGACTAGGCTACCAAGGCGACGCATGGCTCGAAGTTCGCTGTCGAGTCCAAGCTAACCCTCTTTCCCACAACCCCAATCTCCTCCCTTCCTCCACACTCCCGCTCCTGACTCCACTCCTCGCGTCCCAACCCCTCCTCGTGCCCATGACCCTCCGACTTTCACGACTTCACCTTCGCGCGATCCTCATTCTGGTCATATCCGCTTCCAAGGGAATCACGCTGGTCTTCAAGAATGATCCGCTTCAGAATGTCGATGTTTCATCTACTTTCGACTCGGTCGAGGTCATCCGCGGATACCTCCAGCAGGAGATTGAGGGGCAGTTGAGGGAGATGTTCAGGGAGGACTTACCGGGCATTATCCATCGGTTGAGCCAGAGGTGGTTCACGGGAACTGGCATGGGCGGGAAGGTGGAGCTGCCTTACAAGGATCCGGAGTACGCGCCTTCGGCTTCGGGTCAGGATGAAGATGAGGCGGACTTAAATGAGGACACACCGCCGCCGTACAACTCTTCACCGTCGAATGCGAACCTTACTCCTCGGCGACGGGCGATCCAGAAGGCCGCGAGGGAGAGACGACTCTCGACTGCTGCTTCGGAGTCCCCGACATCGTACACCGTCTTTCA
>JAABUL010007001.1_pt1 | contig 12510 bp, 11 predicted proteins | sample 5559151 | NCBI WGS metagenome assembly JAABUL01 (sample SAMN10711876, study PRJNA513368) | rock metagenome | isolation source: Antarctica rocks | place: Antarctica: Victoria Land, Pudding Butte sud | reverse complement strand
TTGGAATGTGGTGGCGACGCTCGGCGTTGGCTTTGAACGGCACGACAACCCACTCCAGACAGTGACGGGGAAACCCCACACCATCCTATCTCAGGTCACCCTGTCATGGTCCATGCACCACACTCCCATAGATGGCCAAAGTCGAGGTTAGAAAATGGCGCGCAGCCGCGCGCGGGCCGGTCCTAGAAAAGAGCGCGCAGCTGCGCGCGGGCTTGACGCGGGAGCGGTGCGAGGGGGCATAAAAGCGGTGTCCCTTCCGAGTCCGAGGCCGCCATGTCCACTCGCCGCACGTTGCTCGTTGCCCTGCTCGCGCTTCCGGCGCTCAAGACCGCCCGGGCTCAAGGAGAGGCGCCGCCTGAGGGTGATCCGCGGATGGCGGACCGGGCGATCGGCAGCGCGGACGCGAAGGTGACGGTGCAGGAGTATTTCAGCCTGACCTGCACGCATTGCGCCGCGTTCCAGAAGGAGACGTTCCCGAAGGTCAAGGCGGAGCTGATCGACACCGGCAAGGTCCGGTATATCTGGCGGGATTACCCGCTGGACCAATTGGCGCTGTATGCGGCGATGGTGGCGCGGTCGCTGCCGCCGGACCGGTATGAGCCGTTCGTGACGGCGTTGCTGAGCACGCAGGACCGGTGGGCGTTCACGCGGACGGCCAATCCGATGGAAGAGCTGATGAAGCTTTCGCTGCTGGCCGGGCTGTCGCGGGAGACGTTTGACAAGGTGCTGCGCGACGACGGATTGCGGCAGTTCGTGCTGGCCGAGCAGGCCAAGGGCGAGAAGACGTATAGCGTCAACAGCACGCCGACCTTCGTGATCAACGACAAGCCGTTGGCTGGGGCGGTGGGCTACGACGCGTTCGCCAAGGCGGTCGAGGCCGCGTCCGCCTGACGCACATGGGGCGATTGGGGGCGATTGCTGGGGAGGAGGGGCGATGAGGGCGCGCTTCGTCCGGCTGGCGATCGCCGGGTTCAAGAGTTTTGCCGAGCCGGCGACGGTGGAGATCCTGCCGGGGCTGACGGGGATCGTCGGGCCGAACGGGTGCGGCAAGAGCAACGTGACGGATGCGTTGCGCTGGGCGATGGGCGAGGCGAGCGCGCGGACGATGCGCGGGGCGGAGATGGACGACGTCATCTTCGCCGGGACGACGTCGCGGGCGAGCCGGAATCTGGCCGAAGTGGTGCTGACGCTGGAGGCCGATCCCGGCGAGACGGGGTTTCCGCCGCCGTTCGGGGCGCAGCCGGAGCTCGCGGTGGCGCGGCGGATCGAGCGCGGGGCGGGCAGCGCGTATCGGGTGAACGGGCGCGAGGCGCGGGCGCGGGACGTGCAGACGCTGTTCGCGGACCTGGCGTCCGGGGCGCGGTCGTCGGCGATGGTGAGCCAGGGCCGGGTCAGCGCGCTGGTGGCGGCGCGGCCGGAGGAGCGGCGGCAGGTGCTGGAGGAGGCGGCGGGGATCACCGGGCTGCACGCGCGCCGGGCGGAGGCGGAGACACGGCTGCGGGCGGCGGAGGCCAATCTCGAGCGGGCGGAGGAGCGGCGGGCGATGCTGCAGGTGCAGCTCGCCGGGCTGGAGAAGCAGGCCAAGCAGGCGGCGCGGTATCGGACGCTGTCGACGAGTGTGGGCGAGGCGGAGGCGGCGCTGCTGTCGCTGATGCGGGCGCGGGCGGGCGCGGGCGTGGAGGAGGCCGAGGCGGGGCTGGGGGCGGCGCGGGACGGGGTGACGCAGGCGGCGTCGGCGGCGGCGGCGCGGGTGCAGGAGGCTTGGGCGGCGCAGGCGGTGCTGCCGGGGCTGCGGCGCGCGGCGGAGGAGGCGCGGACGGCACTGGAGCGGGCCCGGCTGGCGCAGGAGGGGGTCGAGGCGGAGATCGGGCGGGCGCGGGCGGCGGGGCAGGCGGCCGAGGCGCGGCGGGCGCAGGCGGCGCGCGACCTGGGGCATGCCGAGCAGATCCGGCGCGACGTCGATGCGGCGGAGGCGCGGCTGGCCGAGGAGGGTGTGCTGCTGGCGGCCGAGGCGGAGGGGGCGCCGGCGGCGGTGGTGGCGGCTCGGCTGGCGGCGCAGGCGGCGGTCGAGGCGGTGGCCGAGGCCGAGGCGGCGACGGCGACGGCGACGGAGCGTTCGGCCGCGTTGGCGGCGCGGGCGCAGGCGGCGGTGCAGATGCTGCAGGCGGCCGAGGCGCGGGTGCAGCGGTCGCGCGAGGCGCTGGGGCGACTGGAGGGCGAGCGGGGCCGGGCGCTGCAGGCGGCGCCGGCGCCGGGTTCGATCGAGGCGGCGGTGGCGGCGGATGCGGCGGCCGGGTCGGCGTTGGTTGAGGCGCGGGGGCGGAGCGAGGCGGCGGAGGCGGCGCGGAGTGCGGCGGTGCCGCAGTCGGGGCGGGCGCGGGAGCGGCTTGGGGCGGCGGAGGCGGCGCGGGCGAAGCTTGCGGCCGAGGTGTCGGGGTTGGCGCAGGTGCTGGCGGTCAAGGACGGGGAGCGGTGGCCGCCGATGGTGGACCGGCTCGATGTGCCGCCGGGGCTGGAGGCGGCGCTGGGGGCGGCGCTGGGCGAGGATCTGGCGGCGGCGGCGGACCCGCAGGCGGCGCGGCATTGGCGCGAGCTGCCGGCGCTGAGCGAGGCGCCGGCCCCGGGGGAGCGGCTTTCGGAGCTGGTGCGGGGGCCGGCGGCGTTGGCGCGGGCGCTGGCGGGCGTGTGCGTGGTCGAGGACGGGGTGGGCGAGGGCGCGCAGGCGGGGTTGCGGCCGGGGCAGACGCTGGTGTCTCGGCGCGGGGCGGTTTGGCGGTGGGACGGCTATACGGTGCGGGCCGGGGCGCCGACGGCGGCGGCGGTGCGGCTGCAGCAGCGCAACCGGCTGGCGGGGTTGCGCGGGCAGTTGGTGGAGGCGGAGGCGCAGGCGGCGGCGGCGCGGGGCGTGCGCGAGGCGGCGGAGGCGGAGGAGCGGCGGGCGACGCAGGCGGAAGCGGCGGCGCGGGGGGCGTTGCGGGCGGCCGAGCAGGCGGCGGAGCGGGCGCGGGCGGCGGCGGCCGGGCTGCGGGCGCGGGGCGAGCAGAGCGCGGCGCGGCTGCGGGATTTGCAGGCGCAGATCGGCGGGTTGGCGCCGGATCTGGCGGAGGCGGAGGCGGCGCTGGAGGCGGCGCGGCGGGAGCGGGATGCGGCGCCGGACGTGACGTTGTTGCGGGCCGAGGCGGAGCGGAGCCGGGCGGCGCTGGCGGCGGCGCGCGGTCGCGAGCGGGAGGCGATGCGGAGGCTGGACGGGCTGGAGCGGGCGCAGGCGGCGCGGCAGACCCGGCTGGTGACGATCGTGCGCGAGCGCGAGGACGGCCGGATGCGGGCGCGGGACGCGGCCGGGCGGGTGACGGACCTGACGGCGCGGGCGGTGGAGGCGGAGGCGGAGGCGGCGCGGCTGGCCGGGGCGCCCGAGGCGGCGGCGCGGCAGGCGGAGCAGACCAAGGCGGCGTTGCGGGCGGCGCAGACGGCGCAATCGGCGGCGGCGGCGGCGCTGGGGGCGGCGGAGCGGTACGAGCAGGACGCGGCCGGCGCGGCACGGGCGGCCGAGCAGGCGCTGTATGGCGTGCGCGAGGCGCTGGTGCGGGCGGAGGGGGCGCGCGAGGCGGCCGAGGTGGCTTGGGCGACGGCGGAGGCGGCGGTGGCGGAGCGGGCCGGGGCGCTGGACCTGCCGGCCCCGCCTGCGGAGCTGTCGGCGGCGGCCGAGGAGCGGGCGCGGGCGAAGTGGCAGCGGCTGGCCCGGGAGCGCGACGAGATGGGGCCGGTGAACCTGCGCGCGGAGATCGAGGCGGAGACGCTGGCCGGGGAGATCGCTCTGATCGTGTCGGAGCGGGAGGAGCTGGGGACGGCGATCGCCAAGCTGCGGGGCGGGATCGGGCATCTGAACCGCGAGGGGCGGGAGCGGCTGTCGGAGGTGTTCCAGCAGGTCGACACGCATTTCCAGCAGCTGTTCGCGCGCATGTTCGGGGGCGGGCGGGCGCATCTGGCGCTGGTGGGGTCGGACGATCCGTTGCAGGCGGGGCTGGAGATCTATGCGCAGCCGCCGGGCAAGAAGTTGGCGACGCTGTCGCTGCTGTCAGGGGGCGAGCAGGCGCTGACGGCGCTGAGCCTGATCTTCGCGGTGTTCCGCTGCAACCCGGCGCCGCTGTGCGTGCTCGACGAGGTGGACGCGCCGCTGGACGACGCCAACGTGGAGCGGTTCTGCACGCTGCTGACCGACATGGTGGCGGAGACGGGGACGCGGTTCCTGGTGGTGACGCATCATCACCTGACGATGGCGCGGATGGACCGGCTGTATGGGGTGACGATGCAGGAGCGGGGGGTGTCGCGGCTGCTGTCGGTCGATCTGGGGCGGGCGGTGGAGATGGTCGAGCAGGTGGCGGCGGAATAGCAATGTTCGAGCTCCGGCGGCTGGAGCGGGCGGATGCTCAGGCCTATCGGCGGATCCGTCTGGCGGGGCTTCTGGACGCGCCCAAGGCGTTCGGTGCGACGTATGAGACGGAAGCGGCGCTTGGGCTTGACGTGTTCGAGGAGCGGCTCGAGCGATTTGTCGTATTTGGGGTCTGGGCCGGGGGTGGGCTCGCTGGGACCGTTTTCCTCATGCGGCAGACGCGGCCTACGGAGGCGCACAAGGCCATCGTGGGCGGGTTCTACGTCGATCCGGCGTGGCGGCGGCAAGGTGTCGCGACGCATCTGATGACGGCGGTGATCGAGGCGGCGCGGGACGAGGTCGAGCAGTTGCTGCTCTCGGTCACGATGGGAAATGCCGCGGCCTTGCGGCTGTATGAGAGGTTCGGTTTCGTCACGTACGGCGTGGAGCCTCGGGCACGCCGGGACATGGATGGCTACAGCGACAATGTTCTGATGGTGCTGCGCCTTGACACCCCTCCCCCTCGAAGCTAGCAAGCCCGCGCCTTTGCGGCACGGGCGAGGGGGCGTCGAAAGGCGGATATGAGCGATCGGGAGGATGGCTCCTTCGAGGAGCGGATGCGCAGCGCGCAGGCCCGGCAGGCGGCGCAAGCCCCCAAGCCGGCGCCCGGCACGGACGGTTCGCCGAGCCCGATGGGGATCGGCGTGCGGGTCGGGGTCGAGCTCGTGTCCGCGTTGGCGGTCGGTCTGGCGATCGGCTGGGGGTTGGACTGGCTGCTTGGCACCAGGCCGTGGCTGTTGGCCTTGTTCGTGCTGCTGGGCGGCGCGGCCGGGGTGGCGAATGTTTGGCGGCTGATGATGCCGCGCGCGCCCCGGGCGTAACCGGGCGGTTGGTTGGAGGAGACGGGTTTTGGCGGCCGAAGCAGCACCGAAGATCGACGCGCTCGGGCAGTTCGAACTGCACAGTGCGCTGGGCGGACTTGGTCGCTCGGTCAACTTCACCAATTCGAACCTGATGATGCTGATCGGCTCGGCGCTGATTTTGGCAACTCTGTACTATGGGTCCAAGCCGCGGGCGATCGTGCCGGGGCGGCTGCAGGCGTTGGCCGAGATTGCCTATTCCGGCGTGATGGACATGGCGGTCGGCAGCATCGGGCCGGAGGGCAAGCGCTTCTTTCCGTTCATCTTCGCGCTGTTCTTCTTCGTGCTGATGGGCAACCTGCTGGGGTTGCTGCCGTATTCGTTCACCTACACGAGCCATATCGCGGTCACGGCCGGGTTGGCTGTGATGGTGATCGTGATCGTCACCGTGGTGGCGTTGCGGATCCATGGGATGCACTTCTTCAGCTACTTCTTTCCGGAGGGGGCGCCGAAGCTGCTGGCGCCGCTGATCATCCCGATCGAGGTGATCTCCTACCTGTCGCGCCCGGTCAGCCTGTCGATCCGTCTGTTCGCCAACATGGTCGCCGGGCACGTGATGTTCGAGGTGTTCGGGACGTTCATCCTGATCCTGGCCGGGGGCGGCGCGGTCACCGGTGCGCTCGGCATCCTGCCGCTGGCGCTGAACGTGGTTCTCGAAGGCTTCGAATTGCTGGTCGCGGCGCTGCAGGCGTACGTGTTCGCCATCCTGACCTGCATCTATCTCCACGACGCCGTGCACCTGCACTAGGCCGGCGTCACCGCTTCAACTGAAAGGACAGAGACTATGGATCCCCAAACTGCTGCTGCCACTGCGCAAGCCACCGTTGCCGCCTACAAGGCGCTGGGTGCTGGCCTGGCCGTGATCGCCCTAGCTGGCGTCGGCATCGGCATCGGCAACATCTTCTCGGCGATGGTCACGTCGGTGGCGCGCAATCCGTCGGCGCGCGACGCAGTGTTCCCGATCGGCATTCTCGGCTTCGCGCTGACGGAAGCCGTGGCGCTGTTCGCGCTGCTGATCGCGTTCCTGATCCTCTTCACCTGATCCTGGTTGCGCGGGTGCCGTCCGGCACTCGCGCGTCCTGTTTCCCGAACCGAGACTAGAGGCGCATGCCGCAACTCGATTTCGCCAATCCGCTGACGATCTCGCAGGTCGTGTGGATGTTCATGATCTTCGCTGCCTTGTATGCAGCGTTGCGGTTTTGGGCGCTGCCGCAGGTCGGCGGCGTGATCGAGATGCGGGAGCAACGGATCCGCGGCGATCTCGATACCGCACGGGCGGCCAAGGAAGAGGCGGACCGGGCGGTGGCGGAGATTGCCGAGCGGGGCCGAACGGCGGCGGGCGAGGCGCAGGCGGAGGTTGCCCGGGCCGTGGCTGCGGCCAAGGCGGAAGCCGAGCAGAAGGCGCGCTCGGACAACGAGCAGCTTGAAAAGCAACTGGCCGATGCCGAGCAGCGGATCGGCGAGGCCCGGCGCGAGGCGATGGGCGCGTTGCGGCAGGTGGCGACCGAGGCGACGCAGTCGGTGGTGAGCCGGCTGACCGGCCGGACGCCGGACGCCGGGCAGATCGACGCCGCGGTCGGCGACGCCATCGCCGCGCGGGGATAGGAGCGCCCGATGGAGCATCACGAGAGTTTCTTCGGCAATCCGCGGACCTGGATCGGCCTTGCCTTCATCATCTTCTACCTGATCTTCGGCCGGAAGCTGTGGGCGGCGGTCGCCGGGCTGCTGGACAAGCGGGCGGCGGGGATCCGGGCTGAGTTGGACGAGGCCGCGCGGCTTCGTACGGAGGCCGAAGCGATGCTGCGCGACGCGACGGCGCAGCGGGAGCGGGCGTTAAAGGATGCGCACGCGATGCTGGACTCCGCGCGCGCCGAGGCGGCGCAGGTGGCCGAGACCGCGCGCAAGGACGCGACGGAGTCGGCCCGGCGGCGCGAGCGGATGGCGATGGACCGGATCGGCGCGGCGGAAAAGGCGGCTGTGACTGAGGTGCGGCAAGCCGCGGCTGACGTGGCCTCGCGTGCGTCCGAGCAGGTGATCCGGGAAGGGTTTGACGCCGAGGCCGATGCGCCGCTGGTGGACCGTGCGATCCAAGGATTGCCGGCCGCGTTGTCCGGTCGACGCGCAGCTTAGACACCCGCCGCAATCATTGAGCGAGGGCAGCCGAAGGGCTGCCCTTTTTCTTTGCGCGGTCTGCAACTAGCCCGTAGTGTCGCCCGCATCATCGTGAGGCTGGCGTTATGCGGTTACGAATATTTGCGAAAACCGTTTTTTTTGCGACTGGCGTGTCGCTTGCGGCGACCTCCGTGCAGGCGGCCAGCTTCCGCTGGGCCAATGACGGCGACGCGAACTCGATGGACCCCTACACGCGGAGCGAGACGTTCCTGCTGACGTTCACGCAGAACTTCTACGATCCGCTGGTGCGCCGCGACCGCAACCTGAAGGTCGAGCCGGCGCTGGCGGAGAAGTGGGAGAACCCGGACGAGAAGACGTGGCGGTTCCACCTGCGCCATGGCGTGAAGTTCCAGGAAGGGCAGGATTTCACCGCCGACGACGTGGTGTTCAGCTATCAGCGCGCCAGTGGCCCGGGCAGCCAGCTCACCAACCGGTTCCAGGCGGTGGCTGATGTCAAGAAGGTCGACGATTTCACGGTCGACTTCCTGATGAAGGCGCCGGACCCGATCTTCCTCGAGGAGATCACCGATTGGGTGATCATGTCCAAGGCGTGGTGCGAGGAGCATAACGCGGCCCAGCCGATGGACCTGACGAAGTCGGGCGAGAACTTCGCCACACGGCACGTCAACGGCACCGGGCCGTATATCCTGGACATCCGCGAGCCGGACCGGCGCACGACCCTGCATGCCAACCCGGGCTGGTGGGACAAGATGGAGGGCAACGCGACCGAGGTGACGTTCAACGTCATCAGCAATGCCGGCACGCGGGTGGCGGCGCTGCTGTCGGGCGACGTCGACATGATCTACACGGTGCCGCCGCAGGATATCCAGCGGCTGGAGAAGGCGCCGGGCATCAAGCTGTGGATGGGTCCGGAGCTGCGGACCGTCTTCCTCGGCTTTGATCAGGCGCGGCCGGAGCTGCTGAAGTCGGACGTGAAGGGCAAGAACCCGTTCCAGGACAAGCGGGTGCGGCAGGCGTTCTACGAGGCGATCGACATGAACGCGATCCATCAGCGGGTCATGCGCGGGCAGTCGCACACGACGGGCCTGATGTATGGGCCTGGGGTCAACGGCTACGATACCAATGGCGACACGCGCTACCCGTACAGCCCGGACGACGCCAAGAAGCTGCTGGCCGAGGCGGGTTATCCCACCGGGTTCGGCGTGACGCTGGATTGCCCGAACGACCGCTACGTCAACGACGAGGCGATCTGCCAGGCGGTCACGGCGATGCTGGCGCGGGTGGGCGTCAAGGTGACCTTGGCGGCGCAGACGCGGCTGAAGTATTTCGCCGAGATCAGCAATCCCGACTACCACACCAGCTTCTACATGCTGGGTTGGACGCCCGTGACCTACGACGCGCACAACTCGCTCTACAACCTGCTGGGCTCGCGCGGCGGCACGCGAGGGGTGTTTAACGATGGCGGCTGGTCGAACAAGGCGTTCGACGACCTGCTGGACAAGATCGCGGTCGAGACCGATGCGGCCAAGCGGCAGGAGATGATCGCGGCGGCGAGCAAGATCGCGAAGGACGAGGTCGCCACCATCCCGCTGCATCAGCAGGTGCTGGTGTGGGCGAGCCGGGCGAACGTCGAGCTGGTGCAGCTGGCCGACAACACGTTCCCGCTTAGGCTCGTCACCATCAAGTAGAGGAAAATTTCGACGGGTTGACGGTGGCGCCGTGCGGCTTCGGTGCTATTGTCAACCCAGGTTGACAAGAGTTCAGTGACGATGCGTGACAGCTTTCCGTTCTCGGCCATCGCCGGACAGGAAGAGATGAAACGGGCCTTGATGATCGCCGCCGTCGATCCGTCGGTCGGGGGCGTGCTGGCGTTCGGGGACCGGGGGACGGGGAAGTCGACGGCGGTGCGGGCTTTGGCCGGGCTGCTGCCGCCGATGCAGGTGGTGGACGGATGCCGCTATCATTGCGATCCAGCCACACCGGGCAATTGGTGCGACGAGTGCCGTGGGGCCAACCGGACGGGGCAGCATGCGGCGCCGGTGCCGGTGGTCGACATGCCGCTGGGGGCGACGGAGGACCGGGTGGTCGGCGCGCTGGATCTCGAGCGGGCGCTGACGCGGGGCGAGAAGGCGTTCGAGCCGGGGCTGCTGGCGCGGGCCAATCGGGGTTTCCTGTATATCGACGAGGTGAACCTGCTCGAGGATCACCTGGTCGACCTGCTGATCGACGTGGCCGCCTCGGGCGAGAACGTGGTCGAGCGGGAGGGGTTGAGCGTGCGGCATCCGGCGCGCTTCGTGCTGGTCGGCAGCGGCAATCCGGAGGAGGGCGAGTTGCGGCCGCAGCTGCTGGACCGGTTCGGGCTGAGCGTCGAGGTGCGGACGCCGGAGGATATCGCGACGCGGATCCAAATCATCCGGCGACGCGACCAGTTCGACCGCGACCCGGTGGGGTTCACCGCCGAGTGGCGCGGGGCGGAGACGGCGCAGCGGGAGGCGATCCTGGCCGGACGGTCTTTGCTGCCGTCGCTCGAGGTGCCGGACGATGTGCTCGAGGACGCGGCGAAGCTGTGCCTGCGGCTTGGCACCGACGGGCTGCGCGGGGAGCTGACGTTGATGCGGGCGGCGCGGGCGCTGGCGGCGCTGCTGGGATCGGCGCGGGTCGAGCGGGCGCACGTGGTGCAGATCGCGCCGTCGGCGTTGCGGCACCGGCTGCGGCGTGACCCGCTCGACGATGCGGTGTCGACCACGCGGGTGAGCCGCGCGGTGGAAGAGCTGTTCGCGGCATGATGGCGGCGGCGTTGCTGGCGGTCGATCCCTTCGGCCTCGGCGGCGCCGTGTTGCGGGGACCACCGGGTCCGGCGCGCGATGCCTGGCTCGACGAGCTGCGCTCGCTGTTGCCGCCGGGCGCACCGTTCCGGCGGGTGCCGCTGGCGATCGGCGAGGACCGGCTGCTGGGCGGGCTGGACCTGGCGGCGACGCTTTCGGCCGGGCGGCCGCTGGCGCAGCGCGGGGTGCTGGCGGAGGCGCATGGCGGCGTGGTGCTGCTGGCGTCGGCCGAGCGGATCGGCAGCGCCGTGGCGGCAAGGATCGTGGCGGTGCTGGACCGCGGCGAGATCATCGCCGAGCGCGAGGGGCTGACGTTGCGCAGCCCGGCCGAGATCGGCGTGATTGCGCTCGACGAGGCGGCCGGGCCGGACGAGAGCGTGCCGGCCGCGCTGCTGGACCGGTTGGCGTTCCTGTTCGACCCTCGAGCCGCGACGGACGATCAAGTGGAAGCGGGCGACGTAATGGCCGGCGGTGTGGCGGCTGCGCGGCTGCTGCTCGCCGAGGTGGATGTGAGCGAGGAGGTGGTCGCGGCGCTGTGCCAGGCCGCTTTGTCGCTCGGGGTGGCGTCGCTGCGAGCGCCGCTGCTCACGTTGCGGGCGGCCAGGGCGGCGGCGGCGCTGGCGGGGCGGACCGTGGTCGAGGCGGAGGACGCGGCGCTGGGGGCCCGGCTGGTGCTCGCGCCGCGGGCGACGAAGGTACCTTATATAGATAACGAGGCCGAGCCGGAGCCGCCGCCCGCGGAGCCGCCGGAGCAGGAGCCGGAGGATCGGGACGATCGGGCGGGCAAGGGGCAGGTGGACGATTTGGTGCTGCAGGCGGCGCTGGCGGCGCTGCCACCGGGTCTGTTGGCGCAATTGGCGGCGGGCGAGAGCCGGGCGGCGACGGCGGCGGGGAAGTCGGGTGCAGCGGGGCGGAGCGGCGCGCGGGGACGGCCGGCGGGGATTCGGGCGGGCGATCCGCGGCAGGGCAAGCGGCTGGCACTCCTGGACACCATGCGGGCGGCGGTGCCGTTCCAGCGGCTGCGCGGCGGTGGGGAGCGGTTCCGGATCCAGGCTGCCGATCTGCGCGTGGTGCATCGCAAGCCGCGCTCGTCGACGACCACGATCTTCGTGGTCGATGCATCGGGGTCGCAGGCGCTGGGTCGGCTGGCGGAGGCGAAGGGGGCGGTGCAGCAGCTTTTGGCCGAGTGCTACGTGCGGCGGGACGAGGTGGCGTTGATCGCGTTCCGCGGGCGCGGCGCGGAGGTGCTGCTGCCGCCGACGCGGTCGCTGGTGCGGGCCAAGCGGAGCCTGGCCGGGCTGCCGGGCGGGGGCGGGACGCCGCTGGCGTCGGGGCTGGAGTTGGGCTGCACCCTGGCCGATTCGATCAAGCGGCGGGGCGGCACGCCGGCGCTGGTGGTGCTGACGGACGGGGCGGCCAATGTCGGGCGCGACGGTCAGGGCGGGCGGGCGGCGGCCGAGCGGGACGCGCAGGCGGCGGCGAAGCGGCTGAAGCTGGCGGCGCACCGGGCGATCCTGGTCGACAGTTCGTTCCGGCCGGCGCCGGCGTCGCGTAAGCTCGCGATCGAGATGGGGGCGCGCTACGTGGCGCTGCCGTTGGCGGGGGCGGCGGCGATCTCGGGACTCGTGCGCGAGTGAACGACGGGAGGTTGAATGGGTGGCCGAACCGGGAGGCAAGCCGGTTCGTGCGGGCCGGGGGGCTGCAATGGCATGTGCAGGTGGCCGGGTCGGGGCCGGTGCTGCTGATGCTGCATGGGACGGGGGCGGCGACGCATTCGTGGCGCGGGCTGCTGCCGCTGCTGGCGCGGGCGTTCACGGTGATCGCGCCGGACCTGCCGGGGCATGGGTTCACCGAGGCGCCGGCGCTGGCGCGGCTGTCGCTGCCTGGGATGGCGCGGGCGGTGCAGACGCTGTTGTGGGCGCTCGAGGCCGAGCCGGTGATGGCGGCGGGGCATTCGGCGGGGGCGGCGATCGCGATCCGGATGGCGCTGGACGGGCAGATCAAGCCGCGGGCGCTGGTGGCGCTGAACGGGGCGTTGCTGCCGCTGGGCGGGGTGGCGGGGCAGATGTTCTCGCCGTTGGCCAAGCTGCTGGCCGGGCTGCCGGGGCTGCCGGACCTGTTCGCGTGGCGGGCGCGCGACCCGAAGGTGGTGCGGCAGTTGCTGGAAGGGACCGGGTCGACGATCGATGCGGAGGGGGTGGCGCTGTATGGGCGGGTGGTGCGCGAGCGCGGGCATGCGGCGGCGGCGCTGGGGATGATGGCG
>JAABUL010007000.1_pt1 | contig 12511 bp, 12 predicted proteins | sample 5559151 | NCBI WGS metagenome assembly JAABUL01 (sample SAMN10711876, study PRJNA513368) | rock metagenome | isolation source: Antarctica rocks | place: Antarctica: Victoria Land, Pudding Butte sud | reverse complement strand
TGCCGCGCCACATCCCCAATCCCCGGCTTCGTCACCCCAGCCGCCGCATTCCCGGTGCCATTCGCCAACCCGCCACCACCACCGGAAGCGTAGTAGTGGGAGCCGCCGCCCGCGCCGCCGGGGCGCTTGTTGTTTTTCTTGCCTTTGCCCAGCGTGCGCGTGCGTTTGAGGTAGGCTTGTTGGACTTGTCCGTCCAGGTCTTCGAGGATGGTGCTGTATTCCTGGTGGGCCATGCGCTCGTTTGCGAGTTCGAGCACGCGGGCTTTGCGCGCGCCATTGATGATGCTGACGCGTTTGAGCTCGGCCTGGAGTTTTCGGAGCCGTTCTGCGACTTCGTCGTCGTAGTGTGCGTCATAGTCGGGTTCCGAGTCGGGGGCTAGGAAGCCGATGTGGCGGAGCTCGGCTTTGATACGCTCGTCCATTTGCTCGCTCGTCAGTTTTGGGGTCGGGCTTTTCCAGGTTTGGGAGTTGGATTCGGGCATGAAGGTTGCTGGGGCAAGAGTATTTGCTGGGGAGTCGGTGAAGGGATCGGAATTCGAGGATGGGTGATCACTTGGGCCGACGCCGTTGGTTGAAGGGGACGCCGTGCCATTGACGGTGGATAATTTCTCCTCCGCTGGCGGACGATTTTCGAAACGCATAGTAGAGAGGAGTCGGCTGAGCATTGGGCCAGCAGAGACCTGGTCTGTTTCGGCAACGTCGTCGTCCATATTGTCTAGGCTACCACGGGCTTGGTTAGGGGGAAGCCCATCAGAGCCTGTTGCTTTTTCGACAGAGATGGAGCCATCTTCCTCGGCCCAGACTTCGGTGTGATGCTTCTTTCCACGGCGGGGCATGATGAAAGGAGTTACGCGGTCACCCTGAAGTGAAGATTAGTCAATTAAAGATCCAAACATGTACAGTACTAACCCTCTCTTTCAAGAAAGCCATATCTTCTTCGGTCAACGGCCGAAGATAAGGCTCGATATATCCAGCGAATGTGTTGGCGTTCACTTGGTTAGACGGTTTGGCATTGCTGAAATCTTTATCTGGAGGCGTTCCAGCAATTAGAAAACTCAAGTCATCGTGCGGAAAGTGTGAGACGCAATAAATATCTTTCTTTCCCTCGTCCGTCATATCTGCGGTGACATCGCGAATATGGTAGATTGTGGGATCGTCAAAGGTCAACGGATCAGAGCCAAAGATTTGGTATTGAGGAATACTGGGCGCAGGTAGAGGTTGATGCGAATCGAGCGAGCTGCTTGATGGTGAACGTGAAGGGCAACCGGACTCTGTGCGTTGTTTTGGTTGGGCAAGTGTTGGAGATGTAGCTTGTGAAGCAGGCGACAAAGGTGATGAACTCCCTGATATAGCATCGAGCTTTCGCTTTTGAGAAGGCTCGGATATTTCTCGGCTAGCTTTACGCTCTTTGGCAACGCCTAAACCTCGTCAGCATGATGTTCTGGCTCTCTACTCTAAATTGGACTCGAAGATCCAGGAGACCTTGATATATGAAGGTCTGGTAAGCGGATGTGACGGCGAAGTTGCTTGAGCCATTGGGGGCGCATAGGAGCTGCGTTATCAACGTCCAGTTTTCCCAGCTGGGTGACATAGAGAAATGTACAAGTTGAGGCCCGTTTGGTCTCATTGAAACGCAGACAAAGATGCTGCTTGAGCGGAAGCAGTGTCGTATGAAATATACAGGAAAAGCCAGTCCCGAGCGCCGGGACGATCCACACAAATGCTGGGATTCATAACTGAAAAATGAACGACGGAATTGTAGAGCAACCACCATAAATAATGACCCGTACAAAAGGAGAACTTGGAAGCCATACCTTTCGAGGGTAGACCCGACCCATCCTGCTTGGCTACACCATGTGCACCTTGTGTGAGAGGTCGTGCCTCTTTCATACTCTGCTCCTTCTTCTTCTTCAACTTCAACGCTTTTTTGGATGATTCCTTTCTTGATTTAGCTCCCTCCTCCTCCTCAGCCGCCTTCCGGAGGCTCTCCTTCTCCGCTGCATCTTGGGCAGCTTTGTCTCTTATCGCCTTTTCCTTTACACGTTCTTCTTCCAACTTGATTTCCTTTTGTCTGGCTACTAGCTCACGCATAGCTCCGTCGCAAGCTTGACCTCTTGCCTCTGCGCGCTGGCTTAGGGTCTTCAGGTTGTCTGCCATGGCCTCTAGATGCTTGGGATCTGGAATGCCACCACCACCACCATGTCGTTCAAGTATGTCGTCGTAGCTTATGTCTTTGGGTATTGCAAGATTAGCGATTAGAAGGTCCAAGTAGGCAGTGTTTGTTGCTGCAACAGTGCTGATGGGTGCGCTGATGTTGGAGCTTGGTGTTGTATTACGGCTATGCGACGATCTCCCCTGGTCGCGACCCTTGGTCTTGGTTTTACCTGGTAAGGGCGGCATCGTGACTTTGTCGCTCGCCGTTGGTCGTCGGTGACGAGATATTGTGCTCTAAGGTGTTGAATATGCAAAGGTGTTGATACACGGGAAGTGGTGTGTAGCTTAGAGCGTGAGAAAGACCCCGCAGTTAAGGCACCCTAACTCTTTGACGAGGTGGAAGGGACAAAGTGATGCGCCGGTAGCGATTGAGATATGTGTAAGGGGTTTTCAGAATGGCTGTAGCATGTTCGTGAGCAGGGCTTTGGTAAAGCAGCTCATGCACAATATCTGACTCTCTGACCTGGGAATAATCGAGAGTTGAGGAACATGTGGGAAGCATTGTCGATGTTTAATCGCGATAAGGCTGAGACTCGCAGCAAGGATTAAGGCAGTCTAGCGTCAAATTCGCTGGCCTTACTTGATTGATACTAGCGTATACCGGGCCGAGTTTGTCAGCCTCGGAGTTAAGGGAGGATAGAACGTGGTTGCCTCAGCCCTCAGGTAAGAACGTGGCGGGAACAGGCCCGTCCGCAGTCAACATCCTGATGGTACTGTCACAACCTACGTACTCTCTTTAGACGCTGGCGGCGGTGTTGTGCGACCTCCAGTCTTTACTTTCATCTTCTTGTTACATCCAGGCACCGATTCTTCTTCCTTCGTTCACTTGTCCCAGTCACAGTACTCGCAAACTATGCGCCCTTAGTATTCGAGGACTGATTGTGAGCAAAGATGGGTACGTTCCATTTCGATCAGGCATCCTGGATACGACTCCGTTTGGTTGTTTCAACTTGTCGGAAGCAATGACTAACGAGTAACAGCTGCTCAATCGATCGATACTTTCGTTCTTGCTTTCAGCGACCCAAAGGTGGACCAAGACTACAACTCGAAATCGCGGCTTAATGTATACTATCTCAATACCTGGTGTCTCGGATCCGAACGCTGACTGCTTTATTAGTCCTCAGTCTCTTTTGATCTGTTCATGGACGAAGACATCCGAACATTATCTACCAATACCGAAGGCAGCGGAGATGACATAGAGGGATTACTCTATGTCCCTGATCTTGACTCCTGGGATCCTTGTGCGAACATATCTAAACAATATATCCCGAACCATGTCACTCGAATAAGCAGCTTGCCTACTGCAAATGCTTTCCTCGTAGCGTTGGTGCCATGGATATCGCAAAATTGCACAAGGTCCTTCTTGGACGCAGCCCGCGGCTTAAAATCCCGTGCCCTCATAACCTATCTACCCAACATGCAACCCGGCATTCCCCCTCCTGCGAACGATCCAGCATGGGCGATGAGCGACGGAGGGCAATGGAAGTCGTCCAATCAATATCCGGTCTACGCAATACCTGGGACTTCTGGAAACACTTTAATGCAAGCGCTGGGTCGATACTCTGGGAACGTCACAAGCGTCCCATATGGAGCCATTATTGCTGAAGACTATAAATCTCCAGACTATGTCCGACTCTACGTCACCGTCGGGACGAACAGCAGAAGTTCCCTACCAAGTCTCTGGGAGTTCCTGCTCATCGTGCTCGGCATCGTTCTGTTCCTGATCTTCATCACCTCGGCCATCATGCACGGCTATCAGCGAAAGCATCGGCAAGCCCTGCATCGTCGAGTCATCAACGGCGAAGTCGACCTCGAAACTCTTGGGATCAAAGGATTGACGGTCCCCCAAGATGTCTTGGATAAACTACCATTATACGTTTACACCCACAGTGAGAAAGACCTAAGCGACCACCCCACACAACCTCCCAAAATCCTAACAACCCCTGACCCCGGTGTGTCACCCTGGCGCCTGACCCCAACCCTCAACCCCCAAACCCGCATCGTCTCCGAGCCCCTCCGCCCCACCGCTCAACCACTACCATCCCTCCAACTATCGTCAACCACCCCACAACACACCCCCTCCTACGGCCAACCCACCTGCTCCATCTGTCTCGACGAATTCATCCCCCACGCCAGCTCCGTCCGCGAACTCCCCTGCCACCACATCTACCACCCCACCTGCATCGACCGCTTTCTCCGCGACCACAGCTCCCTCTGTCCGCTCTGTAAAGCCCGCGTGCTCCCTCCGGGATACTGCCCAGCTACCATCACAAACGCCATGGTGAGAAGAGAGCGGCAGATCCGGGAGCGGGCGGGTCAGAGTCCTCGTACCGAGAATGCGAATGAAGAAGGCATGCAAGCAGCGACAGGCCGCCCCGTACTCCTTAGCCACCGCCTCCCAAGCTTCCAACGCCAATTCCGCCGCCCCACTCCCGCAAATAGGCCTGGCAGACGCATCTCCAGCGCCCCCACCCCCAGATCCGTCGAAATGACCACCAATCCCACCACCACCACTAGCGGTCCAGCACTAGTGGTACAACAAACCATACCTGCGGGACTGGGCACAGCGGAGTTCGCACGGGGGAGAATGCTCAGTGCCTTTTCGGCCCATCATTGGGATCCGGATGATGAGGATCGAGAGCGGAGAGCTAGGTTGCCGAAATGTAAGTTTTCTTTTCTGAAGGCGTGTAGTGATGGGTTTAGATGGTTACTGACGATGTGCAGGGAGGAAGGCGGTGGGGAGTGTGTTTCCGGGGTTTCGATGACGCTGGCTGGGGGAACAGGGGTTGAGGATTCGATGTATACGGTTTGAACAGAAGGGTGTTTCTTTCGAGCGTGGCGTTCTGGGAGGACTGGGTTGGACATTCAGACATCAGACTTGTGTGGGATTGCTTTCGGCGCACATGTGATGGGATGGAATAGGTTGGTGGAATTGTCCGAGGGCGGTGTGAGGGTGGTGTGTGTATTTTACATAAGGGAGGAGAGAGGAATGCAGGATGAGTTGTCAAGGGGCTATTGACGTATTCTAGAGATCTTACTGCTGGTTGACAAGATGTAGATGTGGCTGACTCATTCCCACCATCATTCTGGGTTACACTTTCACCAATCCAATACCACGTTGGTAAGTGAAAGCAGAGGCAGCGAAGAACTATTACGATTTCTTGAGGGTTGTCGTTACAACATGAAGTACCTAGTATATGACCATATGAGCTTTCTTGATAAAATTCCGGTTGTTCAAGAACCGAGATCTGCTACGAGCGCCTATGTACATCGAAAACTCAGACAGAGCCCTGCCTCAATTCCCCTGGCTTCGAGCTTTTCTCCTGCGCTCAGCAGCTTGCAAGATAATACCTAGAAGCAAAAAGTATCAATACCGCCTTCGTGTAGCTTGATGCATGTTGTGGACGTACGGGCTGGTGGGAGCCGTCAACGTCCTTCACGTTGCGGAGAGCCACGAGCAGCCCGCCGCTGGCTTGAAATTTGGCCGCGATAGTGTGTTTTACTTTTTGGCTTCTCCGGGACTGGGCGGGGTTTTGAGCGGCAGCGGTGTTGTGTACCTCTTCTAGGCTGGCTCCGAGGGATTGAGGCTTCGAGGACATTTCCTCATGGTTGATGATGAACTGCGTCCAATCTCTCTCAACGATGTATAACATGCACATCCCCCCAGCTCTTCAATCTTGACATCAACTCCCGCTCACTAATCCCTAGCTCCGTGCATATCTCATCAAAACAATGCGTCCCGTCCAGAAATTTCTTCAACTCCGCATCCCCGGTTCCCATCTCTTCTCCTTTGGTCTTCAATTTCGAGCCCCTTGAAGTAGCGATGGCGTATTTGTGAACCCGATATAAGAATCCTTTTATCACGCCAAATGTGATGAAGCGCCGGATATCGATGCCTTCGAGGATATCGGCGTGCTCCATGTACCAGTGCCTAACAGGCTGGCCTTGTTTGAGGGAGCAGTAGAGCTTGATGAGCGTTGTGCCGCTGAGTTCGCGAGCGTGGGGGCCGGGTACGGTGATGTACCGAGAGCATTCGCTTTGTACGTCTGTGTCTTGGACGAATTCTCCGATTTTCGCTGTAGGTGCGTACATGGCGCTAAAACTGAAGACATCGAGAAGAAGAACGCAGCCGTAGTATAGCAAGTGCTTGATTGCTTTTTTGACAAGTCTGTAATCCGCATCTGCTTTGATTGCAATCTGCCTCACGCTATTCACCCCATCAATGTACGGCAATATTAACAGCATCGTCAAATCCCAATTGTCGTCCACCAAACTATCGAGATGTACAGTGCTGAGGGGCACGTGGTGAGGAAGGAGAGGAGGGGGAGGGGGGTAGGTGGGGAAGAGCTTGATATTGAGGGTGTTGGAGGCGTCAATTGGGATCATGGATTCGCAGTAGTTGTTCAGATCTTCCAGAAGGATCTCACATAGCGCGTAAATCTTGCCTGAATTCGGGGGCGATAGATCGCGCGAGAGAAATTGCGATTGTTCTTCCAACGTGCGAAATAGCGTTGCGAGTTTCTTGACTGGAGAGAGATATGTAGCAAAAGGCGCATCTTGGTGCAGCACAAGGCTGAAGCAGAAAGTGTAGGCATTGCGCGGGTATGAGGGTGAGAGAATGGTGATGGGGTGGGAGAGGATGCGGTGGGAGGAGTTGCGGAGGGTAAGGTTATGGGAAGTGTATTCCTGGCGGGGAATGATGTAAGGTGATATAGAGGGGAAGTGGAAGAAGGGGATTTGAGGGGACGAGGGGGATGGAACGATAGAGGAGGCAGGGACTTGGTGGAGGACTTTAGGACCTGTCAGGGAGATGTTAGTAGAGTTCAGTATAGGGTACCAAGCGGAGGTGGAACCTTCATTGACGTCGAAGATGCTGAAGAAGATGGCTTTGATCATTGTGAGGCTGCTGGTGCTACAGTTGCCGCAAAGGCACAGAAGTGTCGTAGCTACATGATTGTAGTGTAGAGTCAAGCCAGATAGCTGTTGAAGATGAATGTCGAGCTCAAACCCTAACCCTAAGCGTGGTCGCTGAATACCTGAATACCTTAGTGTGATAGTTCGGGGTGCACAGCGGGTAAAACACAATTGCATAGGGGCTCCCTAGGTTTATTAGATTGTTCTCTTTGGTGATACTGCTCATACTATCTAAATGGAAACATAGCAACCCAATACCGTATACGGGATACTCAAAAATTCCGGGTTTTCCGTTCTTATGTGGACAAATGAATACCTCGCCTCGAAGCTCAATGGGATTCCTCAACCAGTACATTGATATGCCAATACAAAAATTTCGGCGTCCTGTAGTAGTCCAGATTGCTGTCAAGAAGGTATATTCTTATAATGCAAAAGTGTCAGCGTCCCGATGTATATCATTCCTAGACAGTAATCGTTTGCACAAGGGTTAAATCATTCTCTTTCTCCCGAACTTGTTGATCGGGCCCTTCGCCTCATAGGAAAGCTTTGGGGCCTTCTTTGTACGAGTCTTCGTTTGTTCGTATTCCTGTCTCTCCCAAGATGACGTCCTCATCCTCGTCCTCGTAATCATATTCTTCCTCCAGGGTCTCACCCTCTGGATGCAGTCCATCATCCCCATCATCCCCCTCAGCCTCTTCCTCTTCCTCTTCGTCATCATTTTTACCCTGCATATCACCTGCCGCCATTATCCTACGCTCAGCCCGTGCAACTATACTACTATCATCAGTGTCCCCCATCCTCATCTTTCGTACTGAGGACAGGCGGCCATCTCGGATAACGGATAGTCCCTTCACTCGGATTACGAAACCCGGATTCTGGCCTGTTTGGATCCATTGCGGCAGTTGTCCGGCTGGGCTCTCAAGTACCTGGCTTCATCTGGTCAATCTCATTGCCGCGGTAAAAGACACGCTCGAGCTCGGGGTGAGGACTTGAGTTTTCTGTGCTATAAATTGTGTGGGAGTATCTTCTCAAAGCTTTGCGGGCAAGGTTTATCCTTCTTAAGAGTTCGGGGATACCTGGACGGAGTGCTGGAACCGGGTGTAGGCATTTGCGCACAAGTTCGCGGAGTTCGATGCTGTACTCCGGATCACGGCTTGTCTGTATTTCGGAGATTCCTTCGTTGTTATTGCCGCCAGGGAGGATGAAGTGATGCAATGGATGGAGGGTTATAAGTTCGAACATGGAGGCTCCTATGGCCCAGAGGTTTGTATATCAGGATAAAGGAGTATCTGTCTGACGGAAGTGGTCAGGGAGGTCTTTGTATTTGAGTTGTTCCTCAATTGTATATTAGTGAAGCTTGCTGGGCTTACCATTGGGACTCTGGAAGCATACCGGTGGCATATACTTAGGCATCCCGGCGCCCTCGAGCCCACCAGGGTTGCTAGTATCGGCCAAGTTGGTCTTCACAGCAAGACCGAAATCACCCAACTTGGGGTTGGATAAAAAGCGAGTTCGTTCGGGTTCTCGTCACCAAGGAAAACTATACGCGAGTCAAAACGAGTAATCAATGCGAAAGGAGGCCTCCAGTACTAACTATTTCCTGGCTTGATATCGCGATGCACAATTTCGTGGGTCCAGGGTGGGAGTGCTCGTGCATTTGGCTGTTTAGGCCCGTTGAGCATAGCCGATGCAGCCTCAACCATGTGATAAAACGTCTCCCAAAGAAATGGTTCAGGGAAATGACGTCTGTTGCTGTCAACAGCGTAACTATTTGCTCTAGCATTGGCACTTTACCTAAATTTTCGATACCTCTTGTACAGCTTTCTGAGATCACCATGCGGAAAGAACTCCATATGAATCCGATGAACTTGCTGATGAGGGTATCTTCTGTAGCCTCTGAGCTTTGCTACTGATGGACATCCGGTTTTATTCATTTCCCGCATGATTTTGACTTCGTTCGGCATGTCCGGTCTCCAGCTGCTGCTCGTCTTCCTACCTTTTCCAATTCGCTTGACTACCATTTGCTAAAGTATCGTTAGTGGTCATTGATTGGTGAAGCCGCAAACATAGTTACATCGACAATGTTCCCTTCGCCATCATACTTCTCGCAGAGTCCTGCCATTCCAAAGCCTCCTTGACCTAGTGGCCTTTTTCCTACCCACACTGAGCCAGAATCCTCAAGACCCGAGGTCGATCTTACAAAATGTGCAGCCGATTTTGTCCAAAGACTATAATCTATAATACTCGGAAGGCCTGTGATCTCTTCCTGGGGTCGGCGTCGTAAGCTCCACCTGGGGTTTTGTCTTCGGATTCAGGTCCATTGAGAGACGATTCGCCTAGTAGCAAGCGTATAGTCGTAGACCCTGGATCTGAATCGCGCCGTTGCGGGAGTAAATGAGCGATTGGGAGTCTGCTTTTGCTGGAAGGTGCAACAGGCGTCTTGCTTGGATCAAGCGCTGGCTGCTTGAAGCTCCTTTTAAGCGACGGGGCCATGATTCAGTCCTGTCAAGCTACGGTCTGCCCAAAGTTCTTGAAATTCCCGCACCACTTGTCACATCCGGGAGTTTGGTGTGAAGGCTTGTGCGGTAAACAGAAACCATCAAACAGCATGATGGAAATAAAATCGAAGACACTGGAGAGGCCGCCACAATGAGCGAGTCTGCAAAGCACCAGCTGCATTCATCAAAAGGCGGCATGAACAAAATGAACAAAGATAGGGAGGAATGAAATGCTAGATACGGGGATTTTATGCTCACTAGAAGACTTGGTAGGAAATAGGAAGCAGTTCGCTGTCCGCTTGCAGCTCAAGGTTTTGATGCCATTATGTGAAAAGGACTGGACACAAGGCTTTGTAGTCCATCTGTTGAACATTTTAGAGTTGGTTTTGATAAACACGGAGAAATGTCAGAAGCTCGAAGTAAGTTGAAACAAGTGCAATTAATTTGGAACAGATGCTGGCCACTTTCCTCGTTGCAATGAAGACTAGTTTTTGTTGCATCCCTTCAAACAAGCATCGCAATGCCTCAGCGAGAGGATGTGATTTGTTACATATCGTAGCCAACGAACAAGAAACATTGATGAAGAGTCGGTTTGAGCAGCCTAGTTATCAAACAATCATTTCATCAGGTCGTCAATTCATCCACTCCTTGTTACTGGCTCCTGATGTTGCCCGAAGTTTGATCTACTCTTCTAGTAATGCCGAAGACTTAGTAGTGCCGAAGACTGCATTGATAGCCTTATGAGCCACTGCCATCCCATTGGCGGAGGCATTCGGGGGTCGTGGTATGGGTTGAATCATACTGTATCTGCAGCATCATGCATGTTGATGTAAGAAGAACGTGTCAATATGTATTCCCAAATCGTGTTGTGCAGGATCTTGGATTAATTGGGAGATTTGTGCAACGAGATGAAGCTAACCAAGTCCATCGAAGGAGTCAATAAACTAGGTAAAGTAGATGAAAGTAAATGATTGGGATCGACAGGTGAGGAGCTGCCTTGTTAGAGTAGAAGTGATTTCTCCTGTTCAGAGAACACATCCTCTGCAACTGTTTGCCATTGTTTCCTTTATCTATATCATCGAGGTCCAGTAGTGAAGGTGGTGTAGGCGAGTTGGCCAACAAACACCCCCCACTCCCAGACATCGGTAGGGCCCCCATCGGCGAACCACTCAAATCAAAGATCAAGGATGACACTTACACAAATCACTAACCGAATCGCGAGCTGGACCGGAAGACAGCCACATCGGTCGTCCTTCAAGTCCAAGCCTTCATCCTACACCTATTCCAACCTGCAGTATCTTGCTTCGTACTCTTCTCCTTCAGCTTCGCTTGAGGAGCACCGTCCGCCGCAGGAAACTTGGAGTCCGCCTGGCATTGCGCACGGGCGGGAGGATTCAATGTCTCACAACTTTGTCCCCGCTCCACCACCTCGCCCGAAGAAGATTGGAAGTCGCAGCATATGGAGTAGTGCCAACTCCATCGATACGAGACTGTCAATCATTGCTGAAGATGTTGTACCTCCACCTCCATTGCCGGAGAGAACTCACAATCGATTCTTTAATCGAAGATGGAATATCGGCGAACCACCGAGGCACAGCTTCGAGACCCCGCCCCCAAAATACAGTGTCTGGGATGCGACCGGACCGAAAGGGGAGAAGCTTGGTGATGTGAGGAATAACAAGTATATTGCACGAAGAGGAGGATGGCGGCGATTACTGATCATTGGGATCCTTTTCGTCGCGATCACAGTGGCTTTGGTTGTTGGATTGGTTATTGGTCTGCGCAAGAAGAACAGCAGGTCAGTGACGTTGTGAGATGCTCGATATGCGGTGTCCTAAATTCTATACAGCAATTCCAGTCCACTCCCATCAGCCTCGTCGAACTCGTCCGGGAATGCTACCGGTCCTTTCCCTGCTGGATCATACACCTTCACAACTTTCCTGGACACCGTCTTTACCAATTGCACTTCCAATGTGGCGGACTGGACATGCGCTCCTGGGCATACTTACAAAGAGTCTTCCTCCCAGGCTTTGGTCAACTTCACTTGGATCATCGCTGCTTCCCCATGGGATAACTCGACCGATTTCACAATCTCTTCCTCTAACAACCCTTTCGCCTTCGCCTTCGCCAATGTATCGCTCGCACTAAAAGAACCAAACTCCGCAATGGAACGCTATACGTTCCTGACATCCGTCGACACTTTCACCGTACCACAGCTTGGGGTGCATTGCTTTTACAACGAGACAATTCTCGAAGCAAGTCTGTATACCAGACGTTCCAAGACATACCCTGCCGCGCCATCCGGCTCCAGTTCTTCTTCGGCCGCCGCTCCTTCTAGCACAGGTGGTGCTGCAGTGGTTTCTAACGACGTGTTCCCACCATGGCAGTTTGCGGTCGAGATCAGTCAACATATAGCAGGCGGTGCTGATGTACCTGCATGCTATCAGATGAACAATGGTCAACAGGGTGCGCGAATAACCGACGGTCTCGTACCTCAAGCGGCTTCCAACCGGTGTAGCTGTGGATACAAGAACTTCGACCCTTGAAAGATGCAATTTTCCTTTGTTTATTGTTCCCATTTCTTCTTGTTTTTGAGCGTGCAAGGTGTTCCGGGGGAGTGGATTGGTTGTACTTTTGCGGCTGTTTAACTTTTAAAGTATATGGAATAATGTTTCGTCAATTAGCAAGGGGTACATATGGGCTTTAGCATATGTTTATCTTTGGTCATGTAGCTTGACACTTCAAGCAAGCCTTGGGACGAGCCTGGCTCAACGCAGTCTCTCCCCTGGGATATGAGCATTCAACCCGATCATTCAAGAAACTCGGTAGTGAATGATCTCTTGTACATAGTCACGTTCAAATCCGAATAAAAGCAAACGCTCTTA
>JAABUL010006999.1_pt1 | contig 12512 bp, 7 predicted proteins | sample 5559151 | NCBI WGS metagenome assembly JAABUL01 (sample SAMN10711876, study PRJNA513368) | rock metagenome | isolation source: Antarctica rocks | place: Antarctica: Victoria Land, Pudding Butte sud | reverse complement strand
ACATCGCGCGCAAGAACGGCTCCGAAAAGGTGACTTACCTCCATGAGGACCTGGAGCCGATCCTGCGCGAGAGCTACGGGGTCATCGTCTATCAGGACCAGGTCTTGAGGATCGCCATCGAGTTCGCCGGTTTTACCTGGGGAGAGGCCGACAAGCTGCGCAAAGCGATGGGCAAGAAGCTTATCGAGGAGATGAAAAAGCAGCAGGCCCATTTCGATGAGGGGTTCGCCAAGACGGCCAAATGGGTATACCAGCAGGACGAGACTGGCGCGCCGACCGCCGTCGAGGTCCCCAAGCCCGCGTATCCGGTAAAGCTTGCTCATGAGTTGTGGCCGCTCATGGAGACCTTCGCGGGATACGGATTTAATAAATGTTTGCTAGCAACAACAAATATTAGATTGGCTAACGGCGCCAAGGTACACATCTCGGCGGCTTACAAGAACCCGCCTGCGGAGATCATGGCGATGTGGCCCGACGGCCAGATCAGACCGCATAAAGTCCAGCGTATCGTCAAGACGGGGCGCAAAGCTTTGCTAAAGGTCACGACGCGGACGGGCAAGGTCATCATGGCGACGCCGGAGCATCGCCTGCTTACGACTGAGGGATACAAGCGCATAGACGAGATGCGTCCGGGCATGGAACTTATGACCGTCCCGCGCGAGGCGACCGAGAACCAGCGCCGGGCAAGCATGGTTCAGTTGAATCGTCGCCCCGAGCAGCGCGCGCGAGTTAGTGAGCGACTTTCCAAGCGCATAGCTGCGATGCCCGCGGAGGAGTTCGTATCTTACACACAACGCGCACGCGCGGGGCGTACGGCTGAAGGGGAAGGGATGCGCGTCGCGGTGGCGGCGATGCATGAGCGCCTAAAGTGGCTCTACGCCAACGATCCGGCCTGGAAGGCCAAGATTGTGGCGGCAAGCCTTGCCAGTGTACGCGACTGCTACGATACGGGGCCGGGCTACGGGCGCTGCTCCATCGCCTCGAACGGCATGTGGTGTGCGAGCCAAAACGAGCGCGATATGTGCGAGTGGCTGATCGTCCAGGGCATTGACTTCGCGACGCACAAAGTCCTGCCCAACGCGCGCATCTGCGATTTCTACTTCGCCGGCGTCTACTGGGAGATGGACGGCATGGACCGTGCGCCGGCCTACTTCGCCCAGAAGTACGGCGACCTGCCTTACGTCGTGGTTACGCCCGAGGACTACAAGTTCGTCGTCGAGCATCACCTCGCGCTGGCTCACGCCGAGAACGGCGACCCCATCGTGTCGATCGAGCCAGCTGGCGAGGGGCAGACCTATGACATCGAGATGGCCCCCGACGGGCCGCTCAACTTCATCGCCAATGAGGTCGTTTCCCACAACAGCCACGCCGCCGCCTACGCGCAGTTGGCCTGCCAGACGGCCTACCTGAAAGCGAAGTATAAGGTCGAGTACATGGCGGCCTGCCTCTCCATCGAGACGGGCAGCCCCGACCGCATGGCCGTGGTGCTCGGCGAGTGCCGCCGCCTGGGTATCACCATCTTGCCGCCCGATGTCAACCACAGCGACCTGGACTTCGCGGTTGAGGGCGACAGCGTGCGCTACGCGTTGCAGGCCATCAAGAACGTCGGCGCCAACGCCATCCGCTCCATCGTGACGTCGCGCGAGAAAGACGGTCCCTTCAAGGACGTTGCCGACTTCAGCCGTCGCGTTGACTGGAAGGCGATGAATAAGCGCGCCCTGGAGAGTTTGATCAAAGCTGGCGCGCTTGATTCGCTGGGTGACCGCGCCCTGCTGCTTGGCAACCTGGACCGCATCGTGTCGCAGGGGCAGCGCGCCGAGCGCGACGCCGCCTCCGGCCAGGTCTCGCTCTTCGCCGACGTGGCCGACCTCGAGGCGTTGGCACTGCCTTCGCTCATCCTCACCACCGTGCCCGACGTGCCGACGAAGCAACTACTGGCCTGGGAGAAAGAGATGCTCGGCCTCTACATCTCAGAGCACCCGCTCACGGCCTTCCAGGAGCAGGGCCGGCTCCTGGGCGTTGTCTCCATCGCCGCGCTAGGGCCGTCGTACGCGACGAAGAAAGTCAAGCTAGGGGCTCAGATCACCACGATGCGCCAGATCCTGACCAAGAAAAGCGAAACCATGATGGCGCTGGAGTTGGAGGACCTGGAGGGGACCATCGAGGCCGTGGCCTTCCCACGCACCTACGCCCGCTTCAAAGAGCTGTTCACGGACTCGGCCATCCTGCTCGTCGCCGGGACGGTCGACATGCGCAACGACCGCCTGCAGCTCATCATCGACGAGGTGTCCATCTTCGAGGGCAAGGTCAGCAGCGGCGTGGAGCGCTTCAGCGTCTACTGCCGGCGCAGCGGCGACGACGAGCGGGACCTGGCGCTGGTGCAGGACGTCTACCTGCTGCTGCGCGAGTTCCCTGGCAAGGATAAGGTCCAGATCCTGACCGACGTAGCTGGGCGCCGTGTACCCATCCCACTGCCCGAGAGCACAAGTTGCTGCTGTCCCGAGTTGCTGGAACGCCTGCGCGCGCTGCCCGGCGTCGGACCGGACGCCGTCGAGATCGTGTCCGTCGCGCCGCCGGCTCCCGCCCCCGTTATCGAGCAGGACATGATACTCGACGCGCCACTCGCGCGCGGCTACGTCGACCCGTTCGCCGCGCTCGACTCGGAAGACGATGTCGCGTAAAACTATACGACCATTGACATAGCAGGCTACAAGTTCCTCTCCCTCATATATGTCTACCTCGACATAGTGGATCAGGTGAGCGATCCCTTACCACGCGTCGACGAGGGCTTGCACACTTGCGCTCTCCGCGCACTATCGTACCGCACTCCTACTATTTAGTGTGTCGCGGCCGTCCGCTCGACGCATCTTTGGTTATCATCTGGCACAATTAATGCATCAGCGCAATGGTAGCGAGGGACACCACAGATATAGAAGCAATAAAGGAGCAGGACATGCCGCATACATCGCTACGCTTGACCCCTGTACCCTTGAAGAAACGCGTATTATCCGGCGCGTTGATCGGGGGCTGTTGCTGCTCTCGCTCCCAAGGGGAACGGGCAGAGCAGCATCCGCGTACGATTGGCCGCAGTTCGACGGGAACGCCGCGCACAGCGGCGATAACACGGCTGAGTCGACGCTGAACACGACTAACGTATCCGGGTTGACGCGTCTCTTCCATGTGGGGCTGCCGGACACGGCCGACGGAGCGCCGGCGTATCTCAGCGCGGTCAGCGCGCCCGGTGGCGCTCGCGACCTCGCCTATGTCACCACGCGCGCCGGCGACCTCGTGGCCCTCGACGCGCATAGTGGACAGCAGGTGTGGATACAGCATAATCCGGCGCCGGGCGGCTGCGGCATCAACGGCGGCTCGACCCCCTGCTACACCACCTCGTCCCCCGCGATCGACCCCGCAAGGCGCCACCTGGGTCTTCGTCGCCAATGACAACGGTCTCTCGGCCCTGAAGCTCAACGTCAGCAACGAGGCGCCGAGCCTCCAGACGGTCTGGAAGCACACGGGCCAGCGCACCTCGCCGATCGTCGCCAACGGCGTGCTCTACGACGCGGGGAGCGGCGTCGTTGAAGCGCTCGACCCCACGACCGGCCAGCAGCTCTGGCACGACGGCGGCATCGGTGGCATCCACTGGGAGAGCCCCATTGTCGCCAACGGCGTGCTCTATATCACCGACAACAGCGCGACCCTGAGCGCCTACGCGCTCCCCGCCGCGCCGGCCACGCCGACCAACACGCCTCCCGCGCCGACGGCGACCAACACGCCTCCCGCGCCAACGGCGACTAACACGCCACAATCTACGGCGACTAACACGCCACAATCTACGGCGACTAACACGCCACAATCTACGGCGACTAACACGTCACAACCTACTGCTACCAATACGCCGCAGCCGACCGCCACCAACACAGCCGCCGCGCCCAGCCAAACTCCGACAACGGCTCCTACCATAGCGATCAACTCAGGGGGCGGCGCAGCGGCGCCTTTTGCCGCCGACGCCGATTATAGCGGCGGCGCCACCTACACAAGCAGCGGGGCCGTCGCGACCAACCGCGTGACCAACCCGGCCCCGCAAGCGGTTTATCAGAGCGAGCGCTTCGGCAACTTCACGTATACCGTGCCCAACCTCACGCCCGGCGCCCCCTATGTGGTGCGCCTGCACTTCGCCGAGATCTACTGGAACGCCGCCGGCAAGCGCGTCTTCAACGTCGCGATCAACGGCGCGCGGGTCCTGAGCAACTTCGACATCTACGCCGCGACCGGCGGACAGAACATCGCTATCGTCCGGCAGTTCCCGGCGACGGCCGACGCCTCCGGCCGGATCACTATCGCATACAGCACGGTCGTCGACAACGCCAAGAGCAGCGGCGTCGAGGTCCGGCCCGCCACCAACCTCGACGCGGGGCTGGTAGGCTACTGGCAGAACGATGAAGGCGCGGGCGCCACGACGGCTGACGCCTCCGGCAACGGTAATACCGGCGCGCTGGCCGGCGGGACGGCGTGGACGGCCGGCCGCTTCGGGGATGCTTTGAGCTTCGACGGCGCGAGCGGATATGTATCAGCGGGCGTCCACAACCTGCCCGCCGCCAACGCGCCCCAGTCTATCTCCTGGTGGCTCAACGTCCTGGCCATCCCGAACGGCGTACAGAACGTCCTATCGCTCACCAACGATGGCGCCGACTCGGCGGTACAGGCCGGCTTCCGCGACGGGCGGATCGGCATCTGGAAATTCGGTGGCGCGTGGTTGGTCTCCGCGACGCCGGCCCCCGCGGGCGGCTGGCGCCACTACGCGTACACGTTCGACGGTGCGACCCACCGCCTCTACGTCGATGGGTTGCTGGCCGCCAGCGCGACGACAGCCCCGCAGAGCACCACGCCAACCAAGCTCGAATTCGGGCGCTGGACGGGCGGCGCCGAATACCTCAAAGGCAGCGTCGACAACGTGCGCATCTACAACCGTGCGCTGACCGCGACGGAGGTGCAAACACTGGCTATGCAGCCGTAAACGCGGGGCCGGTTGTATTCCATAAGTCTCCAGGGAAGGCAGAGTTAGACACATGGTGATGGTTCCAACCCGTTTATGCGGGCTGGAACCATCACCATATGCCCAAGCGCAAAACGAACCATGCCCTCTATCGAGCGTACTTCAAATGCTATCGTCCCCCACTGCTGACGTATCGCTGGCGAAGTTCTATAGTGGACCCAGGGATCTGGACAGTGAGAGGGGGCAGAAAACGTAAAGCCGTAAACTCAAGAGATGGGAAAGCATCATTCGGCACAGTTCAAGGCCCAGGTGGTCCGGGCGGCGCTCCGCGAGGAGAAGACGCTCGCGCAGCTCGCCAGCGAGTATGGGGTCCACCCGACGCAGATCAGTACGTGGAAGACGACGGCGTTAGCCGAGTTGCCGCAGGTGTTCGAGCGGCGTGACCGCACGGCGGACCATCTGGTCGCCTACGAGCAGCAGGTCGAGGAGTTGTACGCGGAGATCGCACGCCTGACCACACAGGTGGCCTGGCTCAAAAAAAATCTGGACTCGTGCTCACGGGCGGAGCGGCTGGCTATGGTCGAACGCACTCATCCTGAGATGCCGCTGAGGGTGCAGTCCGCTCTGCGCGGGGTGAGCCGGTCGAGTCTGTACTATCGGCCGCTGCCGCCAGCGCCGGAGGAGGTGGCGCTCAAACACCGCATCGACGAGATCTACACGGCCTATCCGTGCTATGGCTCGCGGCGCGTCACGGCGACGTTGCGCCGGGACGGGCAGGAGGTCAACCGCAAGGCGGTGCAGCGGCACATGCGGGAGATGGGCATCGCGGGGATCGTCCCGGGGCCGCACACCAGCCGGCCGCATCCGGCGCATCCGGTCTATCCCTACCTGCTGCGGCACGTCACGGCGGCGCACCCCAACCATGTCTGGGGCATCGACATCACCTACATCCGCCTGCAAGCTGGCTGGCTCTATCTGGTGGCGGTGCTCGACTGGTACGCGCGTTATGTCGTAGCCTGGGAACTCGACCAGACGCTGGAGATGGGCTTCGTCCTGGAAACGGTGGACCGCGCCTTGGAAGTCGGCTGCCCCGTGATCTGGAACAGTGACCAGGGCAGCCACTTCACCAGCCCACAGTATCTCGCACGGGTAGAGGGACGCGGTATCCAGGTGAGCATGGACGGCAAAGGGCGGGCGCTGGATAACATCTTCACTGAGCGCCTCTGGCGCACCGGTAAGTACGAGGAGGTGTACCCGCGATCCTATGGCACGCCGCGCGAGGCCCGCCACAGTCTGGCCCGCTACTTCGAGTTTTACAACCATGAGCGCCCGCACCAGGCGCTCGCCTACCGCACCCCCGCCGAGGTGTACGTCGGGACACGCTCCGCGGCGACGGCGGGGGACAATCTCACGAAAGGAGAGGAGTTAGGGCTTTACGATTTGGCCCCCATTTCGGTGTCTTGACAAAGGGGACCACTATAGTGATTTGTGGTATCAATATCCAAAACATCGAGTGATGAATGCCGCTTGAACCGGTCGCATCTGGGTCAGGGGGGAGCGCCCTGTCGTTCCAGGGCGTCCGGAGTGCGGGGATGTCGTCGACGTCCCGCCCCGCGACCATGGGCGTGGACGTGGCCTCCCGCGCCGGCCGGCCGATCAGCGCCGCGTCCGTGCGCCCCACCATGCGCGCGTAGGTCGGGTTGACGAACTCGAACAGATGGCGCGGGCTGATAGATAACACAGGCGTGCAAGCGCGCGACGGGCTGCGCCTGCTACACGGGAGAGGCGTCGTCGGCCTGGCTAAGGGACGACCACGACGGCTGTGCCGACCGGCGCCCAGTCCGCCAACCAGGCGGCCATCGTCGCCGGCATGTTGACGCAGCCATGCGTGCCCGTGAGATCCTGCCCCGGACGCCCCTCCGCCGCGTTGCTCCCCGGCCCGAAGCGGCGCCGCCACGGAGCGTCGTGGATGAACAGACCGCGCTCGTCGAAGAGCAGCGCATACTGTAGCTCCACCGGCGCGTAGTAGTCCGGAGAACTCGGCGGCCACGGGCTCACCATATGGAACGGGTGGTACGTCGCGAGCACATGGTAGATCCCCACGGGCGTCGGCAAGCGGCGATTGCCCGTGGTGACGAGCGTGCTGGCCACCGCCCGCGTCCCCTCATAGGCCACCAGCCGCTGCTGGCGCAGGGAGACCACCACGCGCCGGCGCAACAGCATGATATCGGAGTAGTCGGCTACCGCCTGGCGTCCAAAGGGGTCGGTCGCCGTCAGCACGAGGCGGTAGGGCCCCTCCGGCAGCACCCGTCCCGTCCCATCGCGCCCGTCCCAACTCATCGTCGCGCTTCCACTTTGCAGGCCTCCGTCGATGGTCCGCACCACGACGCCGGTGTCTTGGGCGTGGACCTCCAGACGCATCCGCGCCACGCCGGCGAGGGTGAACGCCATCGGTTCGCCTTCCACATCGGGGTCGAAGGCGACATGAGCGAAATGCACGGCGCGGAAGGCGACCGGCTGGCGATCGACCTGCAGCGGGTAGGTCGCCACGACGCCCCAGACGCCGGCCCGGTCACGCGCCCGCACATGCGCATACCAGCGCCCGTCCGCCGGCAGGCGTATGCGCAGGCGTGTTTGCCCGACCAAAGGCCCACGACCAGGGATACCGTCGGGACGTTGATCCACACTGTAGGCGTATCCAACGATCCCGGCAGAACCGCGGGGACGCGGCCAGGTGATCGTGGCTAGCGCCGTGGTGTACCAGGCATGGGGATCAGGGTGCGTGGGCGACGTGAGCGTAGGAGCCAACGGCGCGGCCCGAACGACCCGCGAGGCGAGGGCGTGAGGCGCCACAGGGGGACGCGACGAGGCCGCCGACCAGAGCCGGTTGGCCCCCAGGAACACGACGATCATCAGTCCCAGGAGGACCGCCGCATTGATGGCCTGCCGACGTCTGCGAACTCGTCGCCGCCGAGCGATAGCGCGCGGCCGATCCAGCGGGGCGCCGCCCCGGTTCGTGCTGATCACACGCGTGGAACGCTCCATCCTCGTCCTCAAGCTGCGCCGAATATTCGTGCTGTGACCCTGTTGAGCGGGCGGCGCCGGCGCATCACCGCCAGGCGCCATCTAACGCCAGTGTATGCCGGCGCACCCCGACACGTCAACGTACGGTCTGAGTGGTCTGAGTGGCCTGAGATGTGCTTGTGCTGAGGAATGGATAACTGGAGGTATTCAATGTACCGGACACTCGGAGCAGTTGTGCTCACCGCCGCCTTTGCGGCCCTACCCGCGGCGCCCGCTAGCGCTCACGCCGCGGCGCCCGCCCAATCTACGGCCATGGCGACGCAGGTCTCGACCATCACCCTACCCAACGGGAGCCGGCACACGCTCGTGACGCCCGCCGGCCTGCATGTCACGCTCTACGCCACGGGGTTGCCCTCCGCCCGCTTCATGGCGCTCGGCCCACGCGGCGACGTCTTCGTCGGCAGTTGGTCCGCCGGCACGGTCTCCGTCCTCCTCAATCGGTCCGGCGGAACGCGCGCCACCCGCGTCGTCACCCTGCTGTCCGGGCTGACCGTACCGCACGGCGTCGCGTACCACGACGGACGCCTCTACGTGGCCGAGGAAGGCCGGGTCACCAGCTACAGCTACGACTCCACGGCGGTGCGCTTGGGCGACGCGCGCACGGTCGTCTCTAGCCTCCCGACGGGCGGTCGCCATGTGACGCGCACGGTCGCCTTCGGCCCCGACGGAGGGCTCTACGTGTCGGTCGGCTCCTCGTGCAACGAATGCGTCGACACCTCCACCCGCGCCGTCATCATGCGCTACAGGGCCGATGGCACAGCCGGACAGGTCTACGCGCGCGGCCTGCGCAACGCCGTGGGGCTGGCCTGGCAACCGGGGACGGGGCGCCTGTGGGCGACGGACAACGGGGAGGACCGCCTGGGCGACAACATCCCGCCCGACGAGGTCGACATCATCCGCCAGGGCGGGAACTACGGCTGGCCCTATTGCTACGACGATGGCCGGGTCGATCCCACAGTGGTGTCCGCGACCGGGTACTGCGCGGGCACGATCGGCCCCACGGTCGCGCTGCCGGCCCATTCGGCTCCACTCGGCGCCGCCTTTTATACGGGGCGGCTCCTGCCCGCGCCCTATCGCGGTGGCCTGGTGGTGGCCTATCACGGCTCAGCGTATCGGTCCCAATTGACGGGATACAAGGTCGTGTACATCCCCGTGAGCGGGGCGCGCGCCGGCCAGCCGCGGGACCTGGTGACGGGCTGGATCACCACGGTCTGGGGCCGGCCGGTCGGTGTGCTCGTCGCCGCGGACGGCAGTCTATTGATCTCCGACGACGTGGCCGGCGTCGTCTATCGTATGACGTGAGCGGGGTCATGCGTGCCAGCATGGCCGGTTTCATCGGCGTGACGGTCCCGCTCGGTCCGACGCTGCCGGTCTGGTTGCCGGCGCCGTCGTAACTGTAGCTGGTCGTGCCGGTCGCGCCGGTCGCGCTGGTCGTGAGCTGGTCGGCGGCGTCGTACTGGTTCTGGGTCACGCTCGTGCCCGAGAGCGGGCTCGTGCCGGTCACGACGAGACGGTTGCCGTCGGCGTCGTACTGGTCCGCTTCCGTCGTCCCGTCGGGGTACTGGGCGTTGATGAGCCGCCCGGCGCTATCGTAGGCGTAGGCGCTGTGGCCCCAACTGTCGTCGAGGGCGACGCGTTGGCCGGCGGGGTCGAGCGTGGCCGTCTGGCTGAACAGCGTCGTGGTGTCGCTGACCCACGCCGTCCCCGTCAACCGTCCCGCCCCGTCGTAGGTCCATGTTTCCGCGCCCCCATTCGGCGCGCTGAGCGCGGTGAGGTTGCCGGCCCCGTCGTGGGCGACGGTGGTGGTCAGCCCGTCAGTCGCGGTGAGGGCGTTCACCTGCCCCGCCGCGTCGTAGCCCCAGCCCGCTGTCTTGCCGTCGGGGTAGACCAGGCCGGTGCGCCGTCCCGCCGCGTCGTAGCTGTAGCCCAGCCGCAGCGCCGTCGCGGGCAGCGGCGGCGTCGTCGCCGTGCTCGTCGGCGATGGCGTCGCGGTCGCCGTGGCTGTGTTCGTGGCCGTCGCCGTGGCTGTGTTCGTGGCCGTCGCCGTTGGCAGCGGCGTCGCCGTCGCTGTGGCCGTCGCGGTCGCGGTGGGTATGGCCGTGGCTGTGTTCGTCGCTGTGGCTGTGGCCGTACTGGTCGGCGCGGCGGGCGTGGTCGCGCTCGGTGACGCAGTTGCCGTCGCGGTGCTGGTCGTTGTCGGGGCCGTGGTCGGCGTGCTGGTCGGCGTATTAGGCGGCGTGGCTGTTGGGGTCGCCGTCGGCGTGCCCGCGCCGCTGCCCGTGATGGTCAGCGCGCCGTTGACGACAAGGTCTTTGGCGATGAGCCACGGCACGCTGAGATGCGCGCCCGCGTTGAGCGTCAGGCTGCCGCTGGGCTGGTACCAGCCGCCGCCCGCGATTGCCCCGTTCTCCGACAGGTTTGGCGCGCTGGCGATCCACACCAACAGCCCTGCATACGCGCCCGAGACCGGCGCGACGAGCTGTGTCAGGTCGCCGCCACTATTGAGTTGCGGAGAGCCGCTGTGGAAGTATAAGAGCACGCCGGGGTCGCGCGTGCCCCCTGGCAGCGCGGGGCACCCACTACTTCCATAGGGGTGTAGCGCCGTGTTCAGGCTCCAACTTCCGTCCAGGTCGTAGACGCCGGGGGCGACGCAGAGGGTCGCGCCGTTGTTTAGGTTGAGCCCTTGCGTGTAGTGGCCCGGCAGCAAGCGATAGGTCCCCCCAGAGTTGAAGTTCGTGCCGTCGGGGCACGCCGCGCCGGGACACGTCGCGCTCGGTGTCGGGGGCGGCGCGACGCCCGCCCAGGGGTCGGTGAACGCGGCCGGGTGCGCCACGCGCGTCCCCGTGACCGCGCCGCCCTGGTTGAAGAGGCCGCCTTGCAGGGCGATGGTTGTCGCGCTGATGACGGCGTGGCTGTTGACCCACACCGCCTGCGCGTTGGTCCCGTTGGCGTCGAGGTCGCCCGCGGTGAGCGTGCCGCCGCTGTTGAGCAGCAGGTGCTGGCTGCCCGTGCCCGTGTCCAACACGAGCGCCCGTCCCCCGCTCGCCGTGCCCCGCTCAGGCGTCGCCGCCGTCACCATCCGTGTGCGGTCATGCCGCTGACACTGGTGCGTGGAAGAGGCGTGCGTGGCAGGATCAAGAAGCACATGGGCCGCGAGAACTCGCGGCCTGGCAACGCTTATCAGCAGAATGATCAAGCCAATGCGGGCCAGTGTCATGCTCACGCTCTCTTTCGTCACTGGCAGACCGTGCAGGGAAAGACTTTCAGGGCTATCCGGCTCACGGCAGCGCGCGCACCAAGTGGCTCAACTCATCGGCCATGGTCCCTGCCGGGCGCTGCTCGAAGCGCACCTGCATGATGTAGGCGCACCACAGCAGGGGCTCCCATCGCGTCTGGGTTGGATCGTGGGCGAGCGCCGCGGGGAATGCTTCCAGGTAGGAGCGCCAGGCCGGCCGCACCGCCTCGGCCGGCGCCCCCGTTATGACTGCCGTCGCCAGGTAGCGCAGCAGCTTGGGCAGGTCCGCCCCGAAGGTCTGGCCGGGCTTCATCGTCTTGGGCAGATAGTTGCCGCCCGGTACGAACGCTGTCACCGAGATGGGATGCGTGCTGGTCACCGCCGCGCATGCCGCGCTAAGCCGGATAGCGTTGGACTGGCCCCTGATACGGATCGCGATGCCCGAGAGCCAATGACCCGTGTCGTCCTCGGCCGCGCGCGGCAGCGCCTGACCGCAGCAGCGGTATGCGTTGAACAACGACAGCAGGCGCGTCCTGGACGCGGTCCATAATCCAGGGTCCTCGGCCAGCAGTCTCTCCGCTTGCTCAATGGCGCGCGGTAGGTAGGGCGCGATCTGCGCGCACGCCCAGGCATAGCCGTCCGCGCCATGCAGGACGCCCGCGCGCGCGAAGAACTCCGACAACTGGCCCACGGTGTTGCCGAGCTTGAAGACTGGCCCGTCGCCCCCTCGCGCGGCGATGTCGTCGAGTTGGTAGCGGACCTGGCGTTCCAACTCGCGGGTTACTTTAGCATCCCATTGCTCGACTACCGCCAGCCATGTCGCGCGTCGGTCACCGGTGTGTTCCCCGCTAGTCATCGTGCTGTCCCTCCTCCGTGAGAATCGCCACCCGCCGCCCCCGCCATCGACCGCAGCATCACGATCCCACGCGCGCTGTGCGGGCCGCATCGATGTAGACCTGGGGGATGCGTAGCGGGCTTAGGTCGACCGTCACGGGCAAGCCGGTCGCCTGGCGAATCCTCCCTCATGTCAATGCATTATGGTGGACCCAAAAGTCAAGACACTAAAATGAGGGGAGTGGCTAAAGATTTGGGCATGATAAAATAGGGCATGACAACATGTCCGAATTGCCAGAGTACCGACCGTCAAGTAAAGAACGGGCCGACGGCGTCAGGAAACCAACGGTATTGGTGCCGTGG
>JAABUL010006997.1_pt1 | contig 12514 bp, 6 predicted proteins | sample 5559151 | NCBI WGS metagenome assembly JAABUL01 (sample SAMN10711876, study PRJNA513368) | rock metagenome | isolation source: Antarctica rocks | place: Antarctica: Victoria Land, Pudding Butte sud | reverse complement strand
CTACATCGGCGTTAGCCAACGACTATGTACCAGAATAATTGATCTGAAGTATGAGAAAATGGCAGGCGCTTAGGCACTTGCGTAGTATAGAATTGTGCTGTGTATTAGCGTAGTCGTATGTTTCCCCTGTAGAAGATTCTTTATAAGATTACCATTGTCTGCCACGATGAATCGATTGTTACCGCAGCGCATGGTACTACCACCTGAGAAGTACTGTCGTCCCTCGCTGTGAGAAATATATTACCCCTGGGCGTTGTTTTAGGTACCATGACCGAATTTGTTGGCAACGAAACCGCTTTCTCCTGGGAATACATGCTCGGATACAGAAGGTAGAAGATCCGACGCTTGTCTGATAGCGCGCGACGGTTGCTCCCGTTGCGCTTTAGTCGCCATTCTGATGCCTTGCTCGCAGGCCAAAAGCTGTATATCTACCACCATTCCTTTCATCAGATTCTCCGCCTTATTTCGTTTCCCACAGGCCTTGACTGCCGTGTAGTAGGATTCCAAACCCGTGGCACCATCTGCAGGACAGATCTTTTCGAATAAGTCATCTCGCTTTTGTGCCTTCCCTTCGCAAGCCTCATCAACGTGCTTCATGTTCTGGCATGACAGAGAGTGGATTTATCTGGCCAACATCAATCAGGAGGCGGCACATCTCCAAATCGCCCAGCTCCGCAGCCGTTCGCAAAGGATCCTGCTGACCGTCCCAAGACTGGATGTTCCGGCGGATGTCGCCCTGCAACAGCAATATTGTTGCCGAATCGTACCGGTCCCTAGGACTTGCAGAGCCTGCAATGATCCGCATGAGGGTCGTGTTCCCCTGATCGTCTATCTGGTGCCCAGCCTCTAGGAAACGGGGAACTAGAAGACGAAACATTGCCGGGTTGCAGAGCCTTGAGGCCAGATGCAGAACGTTTTCGCCACGCGAGTTAAGGTAGTGGAGATGTCGCTCAATGCCCTCCTGCCTCAACAGATATTCCACCACATCAACATGGTTACCTAGAACAGCCTCTCCAATTGATTGATGTGCTGACGTGCCAGATGATGGAAATTCTTGTTTGATTCGATCCCCACGCAGCAGCTCAGCCCTCAGCTTCTCCTCGTGCTGAGCTCTAGTCATCAACCGCTGGATTATGGGCATACAGCCCGCTCTGGCAGCGATGCATAGGAGTTCATTGGCACAATGCTTCTCAATCAAGGTATCTGAGAAGTTATCGATGGAGTCAAACACTAGGTCCCAGTTGTGGTGGCGTATAAAAGGATCAGACCATTGTCTGACTATGTGCCGAAAGAAATCAAGATTTCGAAGCTGATGACTGAATTTACCCTCCAACAAAAGTATTCTGAGCCTAGCCAGGTTCCCCCATCGGAGAATCTGATCAGCGGCTTCTTTAGCTGGCTGGTGAAGGAATTTGTCCTTTTCGAAGTCCGAATTTTCAAGCATATGGCGTAACATGGCTTCTGAGCCGTACAGCGAGGTTATGCTAAGTGGATCGTAGAGCCTACTGTCAAATTCAAATCTGGGCTTGATTGCGCAGTCCGGACGACAGTTTTGTTTGATCCAGTTGTGGAGTCGAGTCGAGCCTGCTTGACACAGAGTCTCAATGCTTGCCAGGCTTGGAAGAGATTCAACTCTGATGGCACTAAAATGCTCGAGCCAACAGCATGATGCATAGACGAAGAACTCGCCGAAGCCACGCTCCGTCGGATCGTAGCGGATCATGTCCTCTTCCCAGTCTTCCCACGAGCAATGCGGATCATACTCGACCAGCTCTCTGTCATCATTGAACAAGTCGATTTCTTGGGGCAGCTCTTCGATTGCCGCCTGCTCATCAGAAAAAATATTGATCTGGTTAATTTCATCCAACAAAAGATATCTAACGCAGATTTCCAACATGCACGCCTCTGAATGCTCGGTGGATCGATCAACCAGCGCTTGATCGGCTGCGATTCCAATGGCCGGACTTTTAAGGTGAGGCTGTTTCGATGTGCAATTCTTGTGTATATATTCCTTCACGGACTGGTGCACGAGTCGAAGTTGACGCTTTTTTAAGTTACTGAAATCGATGCGCGTAATGAACGGGTGGATGAGACCCAGTACTCTTTGATGGTCTACCAGCTTGGCAAGAGCGGCCAGGGTATGGACGTCCTGCGGAGCCGCAGCTAACGCAACGGCCCAGGCAAGTTCCAGTATGCTAAGAGGTCTGCGGGTGACCGCGAGTAGCTTCAAGGCTGTGCTGGCAAGCTTTTCATTTTCCGGGTCATCTGAAGTACATCGTAAAAGTAAAGTATCGTACAGCTTCGAGAGTTGCTGAGGTAAGGGCATTTCTTCCAAAAAGAGTCGCATTGGACCAAGGGCTCTGATCCCACGGACTTCAATAAGTTCAACTATCATCTTTGTCCATATGGCGCTTCCCTCCGCCAAAATAGATAGCTTTTCGATGATGAGCGCTTTGACGACCCTGGACAGATACGGTAATCGCCGCTCGACTGTATGCTCAACAATAAGGCCGTCTCTTTTAGCGTTAGAACCCAGGTCAATCCTGGCAGTTGCATCGAGTTGCTCTAGAATCTCTTCTTCAGGGCGGGAGGACAGTAAAGTCTTAAGCCTTGGGTTCTTTTGCGATAGGGTTCTTAATGACTTGAGAAGACTGTTCCGAGATATTCTATCGCACTCATCGAGGCCATCAATGACAATAAAAAGTGGACGATCGAGTGATTCCAGCACCTTTTCCAGGAATTCTTGTAGATTTCTTCTATTTGTCGTTGGCTCGAGATTTCCAGCAGCCTGATGTTGCTTATACCATTCGTAGAACGTTTTCTTAAGCCCACACAGCTGTTCAAGAAGCGCTAGTATCAGGGCAGAGAATATGTGAACGGCCTGACCGGTCTCGTCGTCTCGACAATAGTAATAGCAGATCTTGGGCTGAGGTAACAGGTGCTCGTTCCTTCGACTCAGTTCATCCACAAGGAATGCCATGGCAACGGTTTTACCGGAGCCCATATCGCCAAGAATTACCAACTGACGACACTCGGGAGCGCAATACCACGCGATGAAATGAACGTCTGTCAGCAAGTATTCGCAAGCCTGATCAGCTCGAAGATCGCGCAAATCTGCATGGTATCGACTTTGGCGACTCATCTTGTCACTGCCTAGCCACCTAGCTACTGGGGACGGATGAGCGAGTATCCGCCATAATATTTGAGAACCTTACTTTCACGATCGTACAGCATACTTTTGATATCCTCAACAATCTCCCAGGTCGCCTTTTGGACAGTTTTCCGGAGGATATCGGCCTGCCTCAAAAAGTCTTGGACAATTTCTGGCAGCCGGTCCTTCTCCACGACCATTTTTATCACCATTTTCGCTCCTTTCCTGTCAAGAATCTCATATGCGGCTATGTAAAAGTCTAGAATTTTCTGGTACACCGATACCAGTGCCTGCAAGATATTAGACGAGTTTCACATATGGCATTATAATTTACCTTATATATGTCTTTTCTATTCGCTTTCTGGCCAAGTGTGTCACAATCATCAATATAGGAAATTTGTTCTAGCATTTCTCCGATTTGCTTCGCAAATTCCAAATCAGCATTTGCAAAGCTGATCGCAATCTGACGAAGAATTGGTCAGTGGATTTCGTTCACTCAGACTGAGAATTACGCAAGGCGTGTTTTCTCAACGACTTAAGCTTACCGCTGTCACGCTTCTAACCACACCAAAAACCGTTGTCACGGTTGGTTCAAGACTTGTTAGTGGGCCCGCCAGATCTAACGCCAGCTTGAATCTCTCCAGCGGTACTTGTATGGAGTGTAGATATTTCACACCTCGCAAAAAGGCCGACTCCTGGGTTGCCTCCTTGTCAATCTCGTCGAGTCCTCTGAATAATTGCTCGACATTCTTGCCTTCAAGAATCGCAACGTCTATGTCTTTCCCGAGACTGTCGACGGCTTCACGAAATGCAGCGCTCCAAAGGTCCGAAGTAATGAACACGTCTCCGATATTGTTATCAAGCGTCGACGGACCGATAGGCATCTGCTCAAGGTCGCTTGCATGAAGAGAACTTCTATCGTCTCGAATTCGAGCTTCATCATCCCTGGCCGTGCTTGACACCATGGAAATACCGCAAACTTGATTGAACGGTAGTGGACCGGCAGTATCTGTCGTACACTGCGTGATTGAAGCTGGACTGCTATTGTGGTCAGCAATATCTGACGGGGGCGAAAACACTTACATGGCTGCAGCTTTTGGGTCTGCTTGACTGCTTGGAAGCAACTGAGCCTTCGAATCATCCGAAGAATTGCGAGATCTAGACCGATACCGATTCAGTCGCTCGTAGACCCTATACCGAAGGCTTCCATTCTGTCTCGCTGGAGAAAACGTCATCTCAGCGTGTATGAGCTTCCGAAGGTCTATTGAAGTGTGCTGACTCCGGGGACCGAGAAAGTATTAGGTGGATTCCGCCGAGAACAATACCCCGCACGTGTCAATTGGACAGTACCTATTAGTGAGGCAAAGCTCTAATCTAGTGCACAACAAGACCCGGGATTTCCTCTCAAGGTCTAGATGTCGGCGATTGTCTCTTTACTGATAGGTTATCTCGCTTACCTATCGGCATCTCCGCCCACGTCTCCCCGGCCCTTTTTGCATTTGCAAAGCGCAATAAGGCAGTCACAATCAAAGAGCTGATCGCCTCTCGTCTACATCTTCGCCACACTACTCTTCGAAACGAGTCGCGATCAGTACGTCAAACATGATATTGCATTCTGGGCAAAAGAAATCTAACACAATTGGAGTTAGGCTACATCCAGAAATACGGATCCTAGGATCTCCGATCACTACTCTGTACCGATCGCTTCTTCGAAGCACCTTCAGAAAGAAGAGGACATCGGGGTGGCGCTTTCGGAAGCTACCCTGCACATTCGCTGCGTCTTGTGAATCGACTCAGATGTGTGGTCTCCTGCGGCAGACGGAATCTTATCGCCTGTTCAACGCACTACTACACGGCTCCCAGTAAGCTCTGACTTGCTGACATCGGATCATGATGAACCCCGAGGGGAAGAGCAGTCGGGCCTTGACCACATCATTTCCTGACACTGGCGCCCCCTACTTACCAGCACCCCGAGACCTTCCTCTAGTCCAGGGCTCTGGATCGGTAAGGCCGTCCTCACAGCCAGCGGGCTCTGCTGCGATCAACTTTTTCAGCTTACCTAGCAAAGCTCGTAACAACATCTACGAAGAAGTGCTCACAGTGGCACATCCGCTGTACCTTTTTCGAGACACAGGTCCTCGGGTTGAAACATTTGCACCTGACAAACCACTTCAATGGCTTGCATTGCTCTTTATCAATCGACAGATGAGCAGCGAGGCCAGCGCAGTACTCTATGGAAAAAATAATTTTATTCTCTTGGACACGCCGCGGCAACAAATTGGCCTCCTGCAAGCCTTTTTGGACTGCGTTGGGCCTATGAACGCGAGTTTGCTGTCTCATCTATGCATCAATTTCCCGGATATAGAGGGTCTACCAGGAGAATCCAAGCTGAAGGAAGGCAGTCTCCTGACTTTGAAGCTTCTTCGAGAACGGTGCACCAATATTACAACACTGGAAACCCACGTTTATAGTCATAATTCCGGTGTCTTCACCAGGACGGACCAGGACAAGTTACAGTTTATTCGAGAGGCATTATCGCAAATCGATGTGCAATTGAGAGCCATGCCTTCACTAGATAAGATCATCGTAAGAGTCTACGGTGGAACCCCGACCCCTTCAGTGATGGAGTTTATGCAAGGCTTTGAATGGGTTGTTCTGCCCGGGAACAGAAACCAATGGTAGTGATCGGGCACGGAGAATCACATGCATTGGCTTCTTGCTCGTCGACTCACCCTCTCCACGCCTCTAAAGTGGACGACACTAAGATCTCCAAGGTCTGGAAGGACCTTGGCTTATCGAAGTTCAACGGTGTCGCCAAAGCGACACAGCCAAATCTTGTAAACAGTTGCCCCGATCGTCTTGTGGCGCTTGACGTGCATTCAACCACCTTAAAGATTGGAAGGGTGCAGACCCGTAAAGCTGGTTACTGGGCAAGTAGGTCTTGTAAGGAATGGAAAGTTGCGTGCTCGTATGTCTCACCATCGACGTTGCTTTGCTGGCTTTTGGTCTGTGTGCGGACGTAGTTGACCAGGCACCCATCAGGCAGCTCCCGTTATTACAGGGGGTATGGGAACATGAGGAAGGCAAGCGACCTACTCGTTAAATCCAAGAACGTGATAAAATTTAAAAGTAAAAATATTTTCTTGCAAAGACAAGTCTTGTAAAGTCGAGAAAAGCAATAACATTCTATATTATATAGACTGACCGTTCGGTTCCAACAGTTGGAACCGAGTTGCATAAATTATGAAAATACTAACTATATTAGGTTAAAACTTGGCCTAATTAGGTCTAACTTTCGGGTCGGGTTATAGATTTTGGGGAAAAACCGACCCGAACGGTCAGTCTATCTATATAGTTAAAGACTCGATACTAGATTAAGCGACTACAATAGATATGCTCCTATTAATATCTAACTAATCTTCCCTTTTTAATAGATCTCAAAGAATAGTAATTTGCGAAAGAAAGTCTTCTTAATTATGTAAAAATTCTATAAATTACTTTTGTTACTTTGTATATTTTGAGAAAGATATCTTGTTTTTAAGATCAATATTGTATAGATATAAAATAGATTATTTATCTTAATAATAACAAAGATTCTTTTTATAAAAATATTGTCTTAAATTGTTATAATTAAAGAATAATTATAGATATTTCTATATTAATAGCTTTTTATTGTTTAAACAAATCGATTTACTAAAATAACAAATATAAAGACTAGAATTTCTTAAATATATAAATATATAAATTTTATAAACTCTTGCTATATAATTTTTAAAATATATAAGACTTTTAAACGCAAGTTGCTTACAAGTAATATCAAAAACTAAACAACTTTAATTAAATCGAAATTAATAATATTAATTAAAGTAATATTGTAACAAATATTTATTATCGAAAATATATTGTTGTTTATATAAAAATAGTATAGTATTATTAAAGTAATACAAACACTAAACGAGTCGATATTAGAATAAAAATTAATCTCGAAATAATATATCGAATTTTAAGTATTTTAATTTAACAACAATATTAGATATATTATTATTCGATAAGTTTATCGCAATATTATTTTTTTATATTTAACAAGATTTTTAAAAATATTATTTTTAGCAATTGCACAACAAAATAAAATCTTTAATAATTAAGATTTGTTAATCTAGATTTTTATTATATTTGACAAACAATAATAAGTTTAAAAAAACTTATATAATTAATATTTATTTCTCGAAGATAGATTTAATTAAGATCGAAAAGAATTAAACAAAAAGAAACAATATTGTTAACAATTATTTGTATAACTATATTTTGTATTTAAGTTATTGTATTATAGTTAATTTGCAATTACGTTTTTAATATATACTTTTTTTGTTTAAACAAACAATTAATATTTTGCTTAATTTGCTAGTATTTGTTGTAGATTAATTAATCTTCTACTTAATAAATAAAGTTGAAATTTTTGCAAATTTAATTGTAAAGATTTTGCTACTATTAATATAACTCTTAAATACTAATATCTTATTGTAGATATTGCAATTATTAATAAGAGAATTTGCAAAATTAATATAAATTAATTATATAATTTATTTAGTAAGAAGCAACAATTAAATTCTCTTGTAATATAATATTTTAATAAGTTGTTTATATATTGTAACAAATTATACAAGAAAAATAATTCTATTAGAAGTAGACTGATCGTTCGGGTCGGTTTTTCCCCAAAATCTATAACTCGACCCGAAAGTTATACCTAATTAGGCCAAGTTTTAACCTAATATAGTTAGTATTTTCATAATTTATGCAATTCGGTTCCAACTGTTAGAATCGAACGGTCAGTCTAATTAGAAGATTATCGAAATAATATAATTAAGAATTAGATTGTTTATTGCTTTATTTAAGTTAAAATTGTTTATTATAGCTAGCAAATCTCTTTTTAGATTTAAGTTAACAAAACTTATTATTAATAGTATTATTTGTTGTTTATTGAAGATAATATATAGTTAAAACTTGTACAAAATCGATCTCTTTTTCTAAACATTTTACTTATTTATAATAAAAATTATAAAAAAGAAACTTGTTGATCTTTTTACTTATTTCTTAATTTAAAGAGTCTAATAAACAAAAAATAAAAATATCTAGTATTTTGTTATATTACAAGATTAATTAGCAATTCAAACTAGAATATACTTTTAAAGTTAAAATTATTCGAAAAATAATATTAAGAAATTAAAAGACTTTATTATTGTAAATAAGACTTACAATATAAGAAATAACGCAAAATATAAAACTATTATTAAAAAAAAGATATAAATTTTTTTATATAGAAATTAGTATTTTGTTGTAATTAAAAGTAAATTTTTTATACAATCTTTTTTGCTTTTGTTGTAACTTAATCTTTCTTAAACAAAGCTAAAGCGCAAAAGCAATTTTATTAATTTTCTTATTGCGCAATACAGATAAGTCGATATTGTTGTATATAATATCTAATAGAATTTTAGAACAAGAATTGATAAACGCAGTTAACAAAAAACTAATAACAATATATAGTTAATAATATTTGTATAAGAAGAAGTTAATATTAATTATTTAATAACAAAGCAATATCTTTAAGAAATCTTTTGTATTTAACAAAAACTTGTTAGTTTTGCTTTTATCTAGTTTATATTTTTTGTTAGCAACTTATTAATAAACTAATTTAGTCTTGTTAATTCTATTTAAAATTTCTTTATTAATAGTAATATATTTTATAGACTTTTTTTAATATTTGTTGATTAATTTGTCGACTCTTGTACTTAATATATATTTAACTAAGCTAATATTAATATATAATAACAAGATTAACTTTTCGAATAATATACTTGTAACACAATTAATAAAAGAAGCTATTAATTCTTCTTACAAAAGACTTTTTAAGTATATAATATAAGTTAATATTAATTATCTTGTAGTATCTATTAAAACTTGTTTATTAATATAATTATTTTATAAAGTATAAAGAAAGAAATATTTTATATACTTTTTTTATAAATCTTCTATTCTATTTATATATAATTTGGTAAAGTTTTTATAAAGACTTATAGATTAATGTTTCTTATCTATCTTATTATATTGTCGATTGTAATATTTGTATATATAGATATAATCTTTTGGAATTAAAAAGTAAGTTACAAAGAAAATTGTTCGCGAGATTTAACAAAGATATTTGCAACAAATTATAATTAATTAAAGTAAAATCGCAAATAGATATAACATAAATTAAAAACAGAAAAAGAAAGAATAAACTATAGAAGAGTAATTAAGAGAGTAGAAGAGAAGAGAGTAAAAAAAGAGAAATACTAATTGTTTTATAATTATTAAATAAGAAATTCGAATTGATTTTCTAGTTATACATTTCAAGATAGCTTTAAGACTCTTAGAAATTTTTCTAAAGTTGCAATTTAAATATCTTGCTATATAAATATTTAGTCAATTATCGAGATTTGTTTAATATAGAGAAGTACTTCTTTAGATATAAACAATACTAGTAAAATATAAAGAGATAGCAATAATATAAAACTAGAAAACGTTATTTAACAATAACAAAACTAGTAATTGTCTAAGTTGCGTAAACAAAGTAGAGATTTAATACAAAAATCGCTTAAAACAATATCGAAGTAGATTGAAAACAAAAATCTTTTTGTCTAGATTTAGGTTAAGCTAATATATATAAATTTTAAAAAGTTATAAGTAGTTAAAAAATAAAAATTATTAATTAATATTATAAAAGTATACTTTTTTCTAATTTTATAAATTATAACAAGAAATTTGTTAAAATCTATTTAGTTAACGCAATACTATTAACAAATTTTATAAAAAAATATATATTATAAGTAAAAAAATTTATAGATTTTTTTTTTAAAATGTTAAATTAAAATATTTAAAAAAATTAATATTATAAAAATATTTAATATTTAATAGTATATTTTTAAAAAAAACTTTTATTAATTTAACAAAATTATAATATTTATAATAAAAAGTTATTTGCTATTATAGTTTTTCTAGAATTATAAAAAATATATATTGAAAAATTATTAAAATTTACAATTCTTATAAATTATAAAAAATTTGTATATTTTATTATTATTAAATAACTTAACAAAAAATAAATATAATAATTTAAATAATTTAAATAGTACTAGTTTAAAATATAATATATTTTAAATAAAAATAGCAGAGAAAAGATAATATATTAATAGAAAAAATAATTATATAAAAATAAAGAAATTGTTTAATTATAATATACTTAAAATTAATAAAATAAATTATTATTAATTAATATATTTAAACTAAATATTATTTTATAAATACTTAGAAACAATACAGAAAAGTTCTTAATAGAAAAGAGAAAATTTTAGATATTTATTAACAAAATTAATAAATATACAAAAAAGTATTATAATAAATTATTGCAAAAATATCTAAAAATAACAAAAATTCTTTAGCTTTTATATTAATATTGTTAGTTTTTACAAAAAAAAATTGTTAAGATATATATTAAACAATATTTTAGATCTTAGTAAAACAAATATAATATATATACATAAGTTATAACAAAATTTAATATTAAAAACTATCTAAATTGCTATAAAATAAAATTATAATAAACTTATTATTAAATTGTTTAAATTAATAAATTTAATATTTAAAGACAAATATAATTTTAATTTTAATTGTAATTTATAAACTTATTAAATACTTATATATTATTATATACAAAGAGAAGTTTTAGCGAAACAACTAAAATATATTGTATTAAATTAACTTATATAATATTATAATATATTTAAAGAACTAATTAGTAATAAAGATGAACTCTTTATATCTAACTATTAAAAGATATTTCTTTTAATATTAGATACAAAACTTCGAATATTAATTATCTATTATTAAATTATAAATAGTTAGACAAAACAAATAAATTAAAGTTTATAACAATTAAGTATTATTTATATTTATAGTACAACTAATATTTAATACAAAGATTTCGAATATTATTAAAATTACTTTATTTTTTGTTAATTATAACAAGAAATTTAATATTTTTAAGAAAAAATATATATATTTGTTGATACAATTAGTTATTAAAAGAGTAACAATACTAAAAAAGATATATAATAATATCTCGAAAATATAAGAAAAATTAACTAAATATTAGAACAAAAAACAAAAAATAATATCTTAGCAAAAAAAAAGAAATAAAATATATCTTTTTATAAAAAGTCTTAAAACAAAAAAATTAAATAAAAAATTAAATAATATTAAGATTAAATTGTTTTTTGTTAAAAAGATTAAAAAACAAATTAATTATAAACTTAATTTATCTAAAAATATTAAAATATTTTTAGTATTTTATATTTTATTATTAAAATTTGCAAATTTAACTTTATTTTTAAAAAGAAAAATAATTCGAGATTAAGAAAATTCTATTGTAGTCGAATAATTAGATAATATTAGACTATAAACTTAAGAATCTTTGCTATTAGTATTAGCAATCTATTTGCAATATATATATAATCTCTCTTATTTAAATCTTAGAATCTTAGCTATTTAATATATTATTAAATTATATAGTATAATTTATATATATATTGCGATAAGTCTTTGTTGTTATAATTTGTTACAAGCTTATTAAAGTTGTATTAGTAGTTTAGATTCTATGTCTTTGAGCGAATTTGTTATTATATTTAATATACTTAAGAAGCAAACAACTTAAGTATAATGTTTAATATATTTGAGAAACAAATATTGCGAAGAATTATGCTTGCTATATTCGATAAACAAACAAGACAAACAACTAGTATTTTTTTAATATATAAAAAACTAGAATACGATTTTCTTATAAATTGTGTTCAACTTATTATAGATTTTTACTTATTGTTACTTTGATTTATCGAATTTCTTTTAAAATTTATTAAATATAAGAATTGTCTATAGTTGCAAATTTTTATTATTAAATAATTGCTTATATTGTTTAAAGATATTTACAAATTTCTTTAAAAGTACAATTTACTTTAATATTTTTAAAGAAAGTACTAGTGTAATACTTTAAATTTTTTAAAAATGTTTGTATTAAGTTAATGCGTCTCTATTTTAAATATTAATTTATTAGTATTACGTTAATTATTAATTATAAGAAACAATAAAATTAAAATTAATAAACTTAATATTTATTATAAAGATTATATTAATCTAAAAAATTAATTTATATAAATAAATATTTATTTTATCTTCTATTTTATTTTAGCAAATTAAAAGACAATTTTTGTATTAATATTTTTCGAAGAGAGAGTCTAATATTAGTTTAAATCAAATTTATAAAAATATTTAAAA
>JAABUL010006996.1_pt1 | contig 12516 bp, 16 predicted proteins | sample 5559151 | NCBI WGS metagenome assembly JAABUL01 (sample SAMN10711876, study PRJNA513368) | rock metagenome | isolation source: Antarctica rocks | place: Antarctica: Victoria Land, Pudding Butte sud | reverse complement strand
GGAAGGTTAATAACCGAACATATGTTATTAATAAGCAAGTTCTGAACATTGTCCATGTTATTAAGTGTTATTAACGTGTTATTAACATAGGGTGTTACTAACCACTTAGTTACTCTGCCCACGCTGACTCAACCTGAAACATCACAGAATACTACCGAATTCCGTCACGCCGAGATACGCTCGCAGCGCGTCAACTTGCATTTGACGCCGGAAACGCAGGTGTCAACCGGACGCTCACATGCGCTAGTTCTGCCTGTGGCATCAAGACTGTGATGCCAGAATGCTGTGCCCGAAGGCAAGCCGGAAGCCGGGAAAGGGAGGACAGTAGACCTCAAGTGGCCGATCCCCCCGCGCAGCGGAGGGAGTCAGTAGCGCTGGTGCCTCGCAGGTTTCGCTTCATCTGTGCATGCTTTAGACTCTGTGCCCCCGCGTTTGTTGTCCCGTCGTCCCACGACAAATCTGGTGTTCGCTGCTGCCCTTTCGAAATTCCAGCACCGGGTCCCCGGCATTGCGCCGCGTTGCTGCGAATTCGTGCCAACTCCTTGCTGAGACGGAGCCAAGCACATCTTCGATCTCCCAGACTCAGCTTTCTGAAGCGTTTACTTTAACCTGGCATTCTTTGCCTTGCTGGAAGCAACACACGTGTGGAGCATGCTGCAAATGCGTCCTTTCTGGTTGCGCAGATCGAAAATGTGGACGCAACAGCTGTAAGGTATCATGCAGTTGATGGCCGCTTTCTGCCTGCTGCTGGCGGCCGGCTGCGTCTCGGCTCAGACAGCGGCCGATCCGGACAACAGCACGACGTCTACGCAGGGCACATCCACGCTGGATGCAGCGCAATGGCCTTTGCCCTCGTCAGACCTTCGGTGAACAACCTCCATCAACTTGCTGCTGCATCGCATGCCGTGCCGTAAGCGTTCGGAACCTTCTCAAAAACCGCGCCTGAAGTTTTGTGCCTCTCCAAATGTGGTCATTGACCCGTACGCCGGTGATCGCAGCCTGATACAGACGCTGCGCTACCGTGTCGTGGGCCCGGACGTCGTGTCCCAGCGGCTGGACCTGGAGCGAGGCGCCAGATTTGCCTTCGGCGAGGTCAGTGCTGCGTGAGATTGATGATCCACAGCCCATGCCAGATCATCGTGTTCATCACACTCGGTCAAGGAAGCTCGCGGCTTCCCTGAAGCTTCCTTAAACCTCTCGCTTGAGACGTCTAAAACGAAACCTGTTCTATTGCCGTCTGCAGATCATCTACGCAACTGGCGCTGTACGGTGGGAAAATTACACGACTGCCCCAGCGGTCACGCCAGGTGAGCATGGCTGTCTTGCCGCACAGGGCGCCAGGTCCATTCCCAGATGCATGGCAACTCCATGGCCGCACGCCTCGAAGTGCCTGCATTGAAGTGCTTTGATGTGGCCTCAGCACGATCTGGCATAACATCCATCAACATCCCGGCCTGCTTCGGACATTCAACTCGGTATCAAACTTCATGTGCGCGCCACAGGCTTTGAGGCGTTCAGCTCAGTCGTGTATGAGGTCGATGTGTACTTCCTCAAGTCACTGGATGTGGAGGCGTTCGCGGTGCCGCCGGGCATATTGTATGCCAACTACAAGCTCGTCAGCCAGCTCGTGATGGCCAATGTGCGCTGCCTGCTGCGTTCTGATGAGTCCATGCATGCAGGCAAAATTCTGCCTGCATTATACTGCACCATGGGCACCGTTCTCGTTTCTTCAGGTCGCTGGTCGGTCTCACGTGACTGGACTGCTGTCTCGCACAGTGGCGATTTCGCCGCCACTGGTGCCACCACTCTCGTGCCACCAGCGCTGATGTGAACCAGCCAATGTGACGTGATGCTGTCTGCAGGCTAGCATCAGCGCGCACATCATGCCGGAGGAGCAGCACTTTCTGGTGTCGCCGGCGCAGCGCGCGACCGAGGATGTGATTACAGTCGCTGACAGCACGCGGCTCTCCGTAGTGTCCCTCTCCAGCATCCAGGTGCTGAAATGTCATGGCTAACAACACTATTCCCCCGCCATTGTTGCCCTGATAGCAGTTTGAGGGCCCGACTCTACACGTCCAAGGAAACGGTATGCACTGAGCCTGAAGGAAGCACCGCACATGGCTGCAAGGTGATTGCGGCAGACTCTGAGATGAGATGCCCTGCTTTATTTCATGCTCTTCCTTGCTTTGTGGGTTGGTTCAGCGGCTTCGGTCTTCTCAGGCCGCAGGCTTGCTGAGGCTGATCGTCAATCATGCATGCGTGCAGCTGTCAGGCGAAGGGCTGCTGCCATTCACCACCGACAAACAAACAGCATTTGGATATGCGGTCTTCACCGCGCTCGGCAACCTGACATCGCTGTTCACTGTCAATGTGTCCGACTACACTGTCGGGTCGTCCACTCGTCAGAACAGGTAAGGAGTGATCACATCTTCAATTACTGGTAAATTTTCATCTGAAACGGATGGAACCATCAGAAGAAACTCAAAGGATTGTCATTGTGCGCTGCATTGTATCTCGAGTCACACTGTTGATGGTTGAACAAGTTTGCACCCGCCTGCAGGAAGCTGGCTCAGAGTGCTGTGCCGTCAGTGACTGTGAACGTTTGGACAGAGAGCAGCGATGCACACTTCCTGCCATCCTCATTCTGGCACAAGGTCATGAGCAGCCGCGCTCTTGAGTCCGCTGGGCCTTTGAAGTTGACGGCCAAGTTTTTGAACGCCACCACATCGCTGGTGAGCTGTTCACAGTGCTGTACTTTGCTGCGCCATGTCGATGCTGGACATAACCTGCCGTCAGCGCGGCTGTGGTGATGCGACTGACCGAATGTCGCGCGCGCTGATATTGCAGCTGAGTTACAATAGAACCATGGTGGCGACAGTTCTGGATCCGGTACCAGCAGCAGCCAGCACGTCCGGGTACGTGCCATACCATTGTGTGGGCTGCCATTTAACAAACGCAACTATGCCATCTTTGTGTGACATCGTGAGACCAGGCCCAGGCCCGCATCAGCATGTCAGCTGACACTGAACCACACGGCTGGTCTCTATTTATGAACAAGCGCTTGCCCGTGCAGCAGCGGCTCCAGCGGCTTGTCGGCTGGCGCGATCGCGGGAACCGTGATCGGTTGTGTGACTGTCGCGGCGCTCGCTGCCAGTGGGTTCCTTTGCTATTTCCTGTACCTTCTGTGGCCCCCCAACCCGCAGTTGATAACATGCAGCAAACGTCTGCGGGAAGTGGCAAGTCCAGCAGCTGTGCCGCACACAGACGCCCGCTATCACTTGATCCCAACCTGCATGTCAGCCGATTGCCTCTGTGAACTTGGTTCACACATGCGGATGAAGCAGTTACCCAAATACGAATTGCAAAGCAATTCCGTGCCCTGCAGTCCTGGCGGCGGTGCTGTTCGTGCAGCGCTCGCGGTCGCAGGCGAAGCGACTGGACGCAGAGACGGCGGCTGCGGCAGTGGTCAATGACTCGTTTGGCAGCAGCTCCTTCAGCAGCGGCATGTCGTCAGTCGACATGAAGCCCGGCAAGGGACAGGTGAGCCTGCATTTCAAGGCGTCTGCCTGCCCATTGTGAACAAAGTGCCGCAGCAACCCCCGCAGCTCCTGAAGCCACGCTTGCACTGCCTGAAACTCAGCCTCGGAACGCTGCCGCCTTGCCCCGCTGCCGCGGGCTGCAGCTCCAGCTGGCCGGCGGCGCCAAGCAGGCGCTGCACTCCTTGCGTTTTGCTCGGCAGCCACATCCCAGACCGCCCATGCTGGCGACTGAGGCCCTCACCACGAATAGACTTTTTGTTGTCAACTAGCGGTCAACTAGTGGCCAACTATAGTATCGGAATGAATTTCTGCACAGGTGGTCATTGGCTACCGCTATCAGTCGGTGGACGCCCTGTGGGCGGCCGCCGCCAGCCGGCACAGGGCGCCGTCGGTGGAGCTGCGCCAGCTGGCGGGCGGCGGCCGCGCGCCGCAGCTGGTCGCGGCGGACATCGAGATGTGCATCGCGCCTGACGGTCACCGCGTCGTCCTCGGTGGCGGCGCCTTCAGCACGGTGCATTCCCTGTCAGCAAATTGGATGCATGTGAAGAGTACTTGGTCTCTTGGAAAGATGAGGAAGTGTTCACATGTGCATCGCCCCCGACGGTCATCGTGTCGTCCTCGGCGGCGGCGCTTTCAGCACGGTGCGTCTGGCAGCCTGATGGACTGATGGATGATGCAAACATGATGCAGACATATGAGGCTTCTTGGACGCTGTCATGAATGAGGAATTGCATCCACAGATGAGGTTCCGACACGAGGCAGCCTGTCCGCATTCATATAGTGGTGCACAGCTCAGCGCAGAGGCTCATGCCTCAGTGGAGAGGCATGATAGGGACAAGTGCTCCTATGCTTCTGCTGCAGGTGTACAAGGGCAGGCACAGGCTACGGGATGTGGCCATCAAGGTGCTGCAGCTGGAACCAGGTCTTGCGACAGCCGTGCAGCGTGAGGTGACCTTTCAAACCCTACCTTTCAAACCGTATTGAAGTCCGCCCATGTCTGTTTTGGTGACCGGGCAGCTCACGGACCTGCAGCCAACACTGGAGGGCTGCTCTTGGAACGCTGTATGCTGATCCAGTGGGAGGTAGCTGTTCGTCTATTGGTGCCAGACTCGGTGAGGTGTCGATGCACCTCAAGTAGCTGCTCGCGCATCTCACGCAGCAATAAACGGCAACAGTGTTTGCTCAAAACGTGAGGCGATCAAAACCTGCAGGTGCAGCTGGCGGAGCGCGTGAGCCGCGACGCCAACGTGGTGCAGTTCTACGGCGCCGCGCCAGCGCCGGACGGTCGCGAGATGCTCCTCGTCATGGAGCTTATGAAGGTGCGGCCTGCAGCTGCTTGCCCACGCATTCGTGACGTTTGAAAACTGCGCCAGGATTGCTGCAGGCATTCTCCTAACACCCTGGCAACCCAGCCTGCCTGTGTAGCTCGATCCTGGCTCCGTTGCCGCGGCAACCTTCGTGGCCATGTCGGGGCAACACCCCCCTCAGCAGAGCTGGCGGCATCGCCGTGAGCACAGTGCTGCATTCTGCTGCAGGGTGGCGACCTGCGCGCAGCGCTGGACAGCGCATCGAAAGGCGCCCAGTTCCTGTGGCGCAACCGCGGCGCTGGCATCGCTGCCGACATCGCGAGGGGGCTGGCCTACATCCACTCCGCCGGCGTCGTGCACAGGTGCTGCCACATTCGTATGGCATCGAGAAAAGATAGGCCTGCGTTGTTGCTAGGCTACTCTGCTGCTTCATCCTCTCGTCTTGCTCCAGATTTCTTGGGTCTGGGTCCCAGGCCACCCATGAAGGGTACACCTGCTGTTCTGTTACCGAGCCAGGCGTAGGCTTGTCGTGCCGTGCGAATTCGTGTTCGTATAAAACCTAATGCGCTGTCCTCCTTGATGCTGATCGTTGAGCCGCCTGCCGCGCAGGGACCTCAAGTCCAGCAACGTGCTGCTGACGGCGGACGGGGTGGCCAAGGTGGCGGACGTGGGCGCCGCGGCACTGATGGACGCGGAGTACGTGTCCACGCACTTTGGCACGCTGGCGTGGGCCGCGCCCGAGCTGCTGATGGCGGACAACACCACGCGGCTGGACGCCAAGGTGGGACCTTGTATGATCCTTGTGTCGGCGAGCTCAGAACCTTTCGGCAGTCTGTTGACGCTTGCCGCGGGCCTGGTGCCTGCAGCTGCCTGCGTTGTCATGTGGCCCGCCAGGCTGCAGGTGCACTGTCGGGCACCACAGCCTTGCAGACGGAGACCGGCAGCTAGCGAAACAGCCCGTATGTTGCAGCCTCACTGGGCTCTGTCTGGCAATCGCTGCTCAGCGTTTCTCTGGTGCTGTGGCGGCCGCCTGCACCGGCATGGCCACGGGACGCCTATACAAAGGGAGGCAGCCCCGCACTTGCTGACCTCAGGTGCAGCATGCAGCTTGGCGCGGAATTAGCCACAGGCATGCGTTCCAGGCGCAGGGACACACCTCACCAGGGACGAGGTAACATAGCTGTGAGTTTGGCATGGCATCGGCATCGAGTCTGACAGTCACCTTTCCGACTCCGTAGGCCGACTCCTTCAGCTTGGGCGTCGTGCTGTGGGAGATTGTGACCGGCGAGACGCCGGTGCGCGGCAGCATGCGGCCGGTGCGTGCGCCCGAGGAGTGCCCGCCGGAGGTGGCGGCGCTCGTCGCGGAGTGCCTGGCGGCGGATCCGGCGGCGCGGCCCAGCGCCGCGCACGTCGGCGAGCGGCTGGCGGCGCTTGCGGCGCGAGCCTGAGGCGCCTTGGTGGACATGAGCGGCGGTTCTCAGGGTTTAGGGTGCTTTGCCTGTGGCGAACAACGAGGGGCATAACCCGGAAGTTGAACTCGACAGTTGACATGGAAGTACGGTGGTGGATATGGAAGCCTGGGATCTGGTGGGAGTCCAGCGCTGTGTTTGCGGGTGCAAGGCCCCAGCGTGGATGACCCGAAACACTGCCATTACTTGTGGTAGCAAGCTTATTCTGGGCACCTGCCGCCCGGCTGGATTCCATGAGTGCAGCCGCGGTGCTGCAGCGACGTAATGTGTGTGGCGCGGCGCATGTGCCTCCGCGGAGCTTTGCCTCTGCAGATGCGCCGCCGTCGGGGACTCGTGACCAAGTGAGCAGTCTGGCTGCAGTCTGGCCGCACTGGGGGGCGGCATGCGATTTATGCAGCTCATGATTGGCCTGGTGGTTTTCTTTTTTCATGCATCCATGTTGATGGTTTGTTAGCCGCAGTAACACGCTGAGCACGTGGCGCTGATGCCAGTCTTCGTGCAGTATTTTGGACACCGGTCTAGAAGTTGTTTAGGATTTTAAGCGCGGTGTTGAGCTGTGGTCTAGCGCAAAGCAAGTAATATACAAAAGCCACCTAGAGACACAAAAGCAGTCCCTTGGCGATGTTCGGTTAACTCTGCAGTCCCTTAACTGTCACTCCCCCCACAACGACGGCACACCCTTTCCTCGTTGCTCATAAGGGCGGCGGTCGGTGCATGGCGCCATCGCCGCCGGCGGCGATCCCTTGGGCATGCACGACAACTTCCACAGCACGGACGATTGACAGCGCACCAGTGGGGAATGGCAGAACGATCAGTCCAAGTCCAGCACATTCACGTCTGAGTTGCTTTGGCTTGCCAAATGGAGAGCGTACTCAAGCGCACTTCACCGTGACCGCTGGGTTACTACCAGGCGCGTAATGCACCCGAGCGGTGCAGCAGCGCGCACCAGGCCCTGGGATACCACTCCCTTAGGAAGTGCCAGATGGATCATGCTTCCACCTGTAGTACTCACTCCATCAGGTATTGCCATACATGAGGTGAGCGCCGGCTGGTAAGCGTGGTGTCGGAGGTTTGAGCACAGGCCGACACGTGGTCCGATCATCTGCCTTGACCGACAAGTGGTCCGCGGCCAGCGGCCCCAGAACTTTGAACAGAGCCGCATTCAGCTCTCATAACCTACCGTCGACGCCCCGAGCTCGCCGACCTAGGTTAAATGCTCGGGCCGTGAACTGCTCCATCGAGCACACAGCGCAGCACGCACAAGCACTACAGCGCGCCAGCCAGCGCAGTTGACTAAGGGTGACCAAGCCCGTCGCCATTGAGTTTCATACATCCTCATTGCATGGATTGCTCTCTAAACGTTCTGGCGCAGGACAGTCTCAGCGAAGCGGATATCCCAGATATCTTGTCGTTCTGTTCTGAGCTGTTTGAGGACGATAACTCAGCCCGCTTTTTGCCCCAGCAAGCTTCCATAAGCCACCTTGAGAGTCGCGCATTCGGAATTTCCGGACAGGTGCAGTTTTACCGCTCCGGCGACGGAGGGTTTAGGGTTTAGGGTTTAGGGTTTAGGGTTTAGGGTTTAGGGTTTAGGGTTTAGGGTTTAGGGTTTCCTCGTCCCGGCTTGCCATCTGAGCAGCCACTACTGCTTGCACCTCGCATAAAACCCACGCTATCAGCTAGATTGTCCCCATCCGGGCCTTCAATTCGACCGTGTCCGATGCTGCCATGCCGCGGGGCAGTTTCCCGACGCCGCGCGCCTGACGGCGGAGTGCATCGCCTCGGTGCCGCCGACGGCCAGGCAAGTCCAGACATCTGCTCAGGGTTACATCAGGTCGTCTCAGAGCAGCGGCAGCGACGAGCAGCGCAGCGGGGACCCGGCGCCGCCACAGGCTGCAATGCAGCCTCCCGCCGGCGGTCAGCACGCCCGACAGCGCAAAGATACCCACCGGCAGGCCCAGCGGCGGTACCGGGAGCGGCAGAAGGTGGGGCCCCGTTTCCTGTCGTGCTGGCTACTGTACAGCTGTCTGCAGGCACTGTCGACTGCAGCGCTTGATGCATGAAACTGCGCCTTGCCTGGTGCAGGGGAAGCTGTCCTCGGCGGAGAACCAAGTGGCGGATCTGACCAAGCAGCTTGAGGAGCTGCGCATGGAGAACCTGGCAAAGGTGTGTTTCCATGGATGCAGCATCTGAGCACTGCTGTTGTGGCTGGCGGCGGGCTGCATCATGGTCGAGGTTACAGGTTGATCTTTGTAACACCTCTTCATTGATGCCGCTCAGGATGCACTGCTGAAGCAGCAGCAGGCGAATCTTGCGGGGGCAAAAGCGATGGACGGCGCCGCTGCACCGCCATCTGATACAGCACCGCAGCAGCAGGTCATCTCGGCAAGCATGTGCTCCTGTTGTTTTGCAGCATTGCTGTGCAGCGCATCGTGCACACACTTGGCACCAGTCACCCATTCATTCTCGATCTCACTTTTGACATCTCGCTGGCAAACAGAGCACAAAGTGGAAACTACTTGATATTTGGCGGCGCTGCAGGAAACGGCGCAGACATGCTGGTGGATGGATGCTGCGACTCGAAACTTTCTGTTCAGCCACGATGCGCACCTGGACGGAGACGTCCTCCTCACCATAGACCTTTCTGCCCCCATTCGCATGTCGCATCAGCAGGTGGGTTCGGCCCTTGTCTGAGGCTGCAGCGGGCTGCCATCTGTCAGCGCATGCTTTGCAAGTCTTCAGCTGCTGACCTCGCTGATGCTGCTAAACAGAATATCCGAGCACATCGCTGACTGGCTGTGCTTGCCGCGCCGCAGCTGTGCCAGCTGACTCCGCAGATGGTGGGCGAGCTGTGGCACATGTACATGAAAGGGTGAGCGATGCCAAGGGCTACCGCAACTCGTACATAGTGGCTGTAAAACGATTTCGGCCAGTCAGTGCCTGGCATAAGCACGGTTATCAGTACCAAAAAACGTGTTTATCGTGGCGAACCAACCTTACCACAGGTACGCAGAGTGCCTGCTTCAGGCGCAAGGCGACCCGCAGTCGCCTGCTGGCCTGAGGCTGGTGTGCTTCATTTCAACCTTCCTGCCCCTGTCAGCCAATGGTCCACTTGCATTGCTCATGAAATGATGTATGCATTGAAGGGTTTGCAAATTGCTTGATCCATGACACGTCTACATCAAATTATGCAGGAGCGCCTGAGCTTCGAGGCCGGCCAGGTTTGGGCGTCTGTGCAGGCGGGGTACCCCGACAAAGTGAAGGTACTGCGGTGGCAATGATGCGATCTGCTGCAAGCCTCCAGGCGAGCCACCGACCTATGAGCACACGCCAAGAGCGCCACCGAGCATCGGACAAGTGGCTCCTGCAGTACATGGACGTTTGCCGCTTTGCTACACGCCACAGGAGGCGCTGCGGTACATGACCCGTGCGGACCCGCAGCGCCATCCCCGCAGTCCGTCCCCAGACGCCGAGGACAGGCGGCTGGCGCACGCCGCAAACTTCACGCCGCACCAGCGGGTGGTCCTCTTCCGGCTGCGGATTCCGTTCTACCTCAACCTGGGGCGCCTGAAGGCCGGGCGCGGCGCGCTGGCCGCGCAACTGCAGGCGCGGTTTTGACACGCCTGCTCTTGGTGCTGGTTTTGACATCTGGCGTCTCGATGTCATCTCGAAGGCATTGTGTCTGCTATCAATGCCACCCTGCAACAGTGCATCAACCACATGCCAGTTGTCGCAAGAGAACATGGTCCGCCAGGGGTTAAGGGACAGTCAACTGCGATGCAGGCGGAGCTGCCGCCGCTGCCGCAGGGTGCCTCGCCGTCTGACGGCCAGAAGTTTGAGATCGCGGAATCCGTCATGGATGCGCTGAAGGTCACCATGCGAGATGAGCACTGCTGCTACGCAAAGGCGAGACCCTTTCAAAGGGTCTAGGAGGTTCCAGGGGAGACCCTTCGTCTCCCCGTTCGTCTCCCCTGGAACCTCCTAGACAAGCATCCAAACTAATTAGCAGCAATAATTAGCTTACAAGCAGCCTTCTCATCAGCGCAGGCTCCTTGCGCAAGCGGCCAAATGCAGCAGCCGTTCCAGGATGTGCTTGCGAAACTAAAGCTGTGATTTCATTTGCCCGCAGGCCAGCATGATCCTGTGGCGCCGCATCCTCACATGCTTCCAGGTGCGTTTACTCTACAGAAGCCTTTCAAAGTCTAGTCCTTCTGTGCCTCGCCTCCGTCATAAACCTGCAGCAGCTGACAACTTGACTTTTATACATCCTCGCCGCAGAGCGCCACGCTGAACATCCAGGCCTACCCGCAGGGCGTCCGCATCTTCGCCCTCACAGGTGTACTGAATGATCTGCATCTTCTCGCCACAAAGCATCTGAGGGCACGCCTGTTGCTGCAAAGGAGCCCCCAAAGGATCAGGAGTCGCATCCTGCTGTACCTCTGTGCATCACAGCACAGAAACCCACAGGACAGAATGTGCTCGTGCAGAGGCGTTGGCGGAGGTGGCAGGGGAGCCATCATCGCAGCAGCTGATCGAACGCGGCGGGCAGGTGCGGCATTGACCATTGACTGATTTTGATTCGTGCCCTAGTTTGCCCTAAACCCTACCACACATGCCTCCTCCCAGTGTGCACTGCGAATGCTGCACTGGCTTCAGCTGCAGTTTCCGATCCTGCATGTCGTGGAGTCTAGGAGCTACAGCTGAAGCATCGACGCCGTGCAAGGTTGTCGATGCGAAGCCACGATGTGTCCAGGAGCCCGGCGCGCCGCTGCTGCCGCTGGAAGACGTGCTGCCGGCGTCCATGCGAGTCGAGCACGTGCTGCCACCGGGCGCCGGCCTCGCCTCCTGCCCGGCCGCCGGCCTTGCGGTCGGCCAAGGCCCCCCTGCCTGGGCCGCCCGCCCGATAGCCAGCCTGGGGCGCTGAGTACCGGGGGTCGTCATGCACACGGAAGCTCGGCAGGTCGCGTGTTGGGCGGCGCAGCGTTTTGAAAGTGGAACCGAGAAGTCGCTGCTGGACGACACGTTCAGGGGGCACCCATCATTTTTTCAGGGTGTACACGTATTGGCCCTTGCGCACCTAGGAATCTGCTCGGATCCGCGTGGTGATGGTGTCGATCAGCGTCCTCGCCGGCGGTGGCGCCAGCACAACAAGCCGTCGTCTATTATTTCACTGGTGCGAGTGCGCCTGTTTGCACGCTGAAGCATTTTTAGTTTCGCCTTAAGACTACAACTGGGACTGCTGTTGATCGTATAGCACCAGCTTTTCAGGGTTGAGGCCGCTGTTGTTCTATGAATTCTCTGAACCAAACTCTGCATGATTACAGTGAAAATGCCGTATTCGCTGATGCTGGGGAATCTACCTCAGCTGTTTCGATTGGCAATTCTCAGGCATTGAAGCTTTTGACCTGCTATCTCAGGAAGGACGTCGCATTACGGCGGCAGACCAGAGGTCTAGCATTTGCGCATCCCTGAACTCCAAAGGTCAGCCCGTGCCAGGAGCATTCGGCTTGCGTGCTCCGCGGCGGCTTGCCGCGCGCAGGCATCGCCACAGCGCGCAACTCTACCAGTGGCGAGGTGTAATATGTTAGGGGTAGCAGGCCTAACATGTTACCCTGCGGAGGGCTGCCGGTGTTCAACAAGTAAGTTACCCTAACATTTGCGAAAGACTTTGTTATGGTAACATCGTGGGTAACATGTTAGCTAACTTGTGAGCCTCCAGCATAACTTTTTACACTGTAACGACCAGCCGACCTGCCAGGCCGCATGGCCTGCCTGCCAGGCCGGATCATCAGCAGCCAGTGTTCCTGATCGATTCTGAAAAGCAGCCAATTGGCATTTCTGATGAAACCTGGCATGCAGCCCACACACGGTGCTGCTACAGCACTCTACAATCATTGTGCGCCACCCAACCCTGCTGCTGTGCTCACGCGCCGCTACTTGCTAGCGCCGTACGCGCCACCGTGATCCAGCCGCATCACGCCATCGACATCGCCCTGTCCGTAAGAAATACGGAGAGGTCAGAATGCGATATCAAAAATATGTTCATGGCGCCGTAGGCTGCGCAAAGACTGCGGCAGTGTGATGTGTGCACGCCGCGCCCCTGGATCCCAACATGCATGAGTCTGCAGCACATAAGTAACGTGTTCTGCTGCTGCGAAGGTCAGGATTGTGGGCAGAAAAATCCAGAGAACAGGGCACCTTCCG
>JAABUL010006994.1_pt1 | contig 12523 bp, 9 predicted proteins | sample 5559151 | NCBI WGS metagenome assembly JAABUL01 (sample SAMN10711876, study PRJNA513368) | rock metagenome | isolation source: Antarctica rocks | place: Antarctica: Victoria Land, Pudding Butte sud | reverse complement strand
CGGACGTGGTATTGCTGGACCAGCCGGATCATGGCCCGGAAGACCTTGAGGAACTCGCGGTGCCCGAGCCCGTCGTCGGCCAGGCTGGTGACCTCGGCGATCTTCCGCCCCTCGCCCCGGAGCCGGGCGACCTCCTCGGGGTAGATCGCCTCCAGGGGGAGGCCCAGGAGGTCGGAGTCGGGGACCATCGAGAGCGTGGCCACCACCCGGCCGCCGTGCTTGGCCACCACGGTGATCGTCTCGGGCAGGACGTGAAACGGGGTGAAGCGGAACAACTTGACCCCCGACGCCTCGTAGCCCCGCGCCCGGTACTTCTCGGCCAGCAGGAGGAAGGCCTGCTCGTATTCGTCGCAGCCCGAGGCGATCGTGACCTCGAAAGTCCGGCCGATCCCCTCGACTTCGATCCAGCTCCGGCGCGCAGCAATATCCGTCATGGAACGAACTCCACGATGCGTCGATTCGAGTTGACTTCGCTTCCCCGAGCTTCGCCGTCGTCCAACCGCCCTCGCCCTCTTCGGCGGGGCACCGACGAGCCCGGAAGACCCGGCGGTCGGCCGCGATCTCCCCAAATCCAAAATAGTTCACTTTGAGCCGGGGTGTGGGGGGAAATCTTTTATCAACATCGAACCGGGCGAACCGCGTGATCCCGCCCTTCGAAAAGCCTCACGCCCGCGACGTCCCCCCGGGTCGGCGAGGGGGTCGCGGGCGTGGGCGATGTTCGAGCGGAGACGGGGCGGCCTGGGAGATCAGGCCAGGACCGGCCGCGCGGCGTCGGCGGGCACGGGGTAGTCGCGGGCGAACTCGCGGATGGCCTCGCGGGTCCGGGCGGCCAGGGCCCCGTCCTCGGGCGCGGCCAGGACCGAGACGATCCAGGCGACGACCTGCCGGATCGCGTCCTCCTTCATCCCCCGAGTGGTCAGCGCGGGCGTCCCCATCCGGATCCCGCTCGGATCCAGCGGCTTTCGCTTGTCGAAGGGGATCAGGTTCTTGTTGACCGTGATCCCGGCCCGGCCGAGCGCGACCTCGGCGATCTTACCGGTAAGGCCCTTGGAGGTCATGTCGATCAAAACCAGGTGGTTGTCGGTCCCGCCCGAGATCAGCCGGAAGCCGGCGGCGATCAGCCCCTCGGCCAGGGCTCGGGCGTTGGCCACGACCTGCGCGGCGTAGAGCTTGAAGTCGGGCCGGAGGGCCTCGCCGAAGCAGACCGCCTTGCCGGCGATGACGTGCATCAGCGGGCCGCCCTGGAGCCCGGGGAAGACGGCCGAGTCGAGCTTTTTGGCCCACTCCTTCCGGCACATCGCGATCCCACCGCGCGGCCCCCGGAGGGTCTTGTGCGTGGTCGTGGTCACGAAGTCGGCCAACGGGACCGGGCTCGGATGCAGGCCGGCGGCCACCAGGCCGGCGATGTGCGCCATGTCGACGAAGAAGACCGCGCCGACCTCGCGGGCGACCTCGGCCAGCCGGTCGAACTCGATGGTCCGGGCGTACGCGCTGGCGCCGGCCAGGATCAGCTTGGGCTTGTGCTTGCGGGCGAGCTCGACGACCCGGTCGTAGTCGATCCGCTCGGTCCTGGGATCGAGCCCGTAGCCGATCGTCGGGTAATATCGGCCGGAAAAGTTGAGCTTCATCCCGTGGGTCAGGTGGCCCCCATGCGCCAGGTCCATCGCCAGGACGGTGTCGCCCGGCTCCAGGCAAGCGTAGTAGACCGCCTGGTTCGCCGAGGCCCCGGAGTGCGGCTGGACGTTGACGTGGTCGGCCCCGAAGAGGGCCTTGGCCCGGTCGATGGCGAGCTGCTCTGCCCTGTCGACGAACTCGCAGCCGCCGTAATACCGCCGGCCTGGGAGCCCTTCGGCATACTTGTTGGTGAGAACGGAGCCGACGGCCTCCATGATCGCCGGGCTGGTGTAGTTCTCCGAGGCGATCAGCTCCAGCTCGTCGCGCTGGCGGTGCTCCTCGGCCGCGATCGCCTCGAAGACCTCGGGGTCGGCTTCCTTCAAGAAATCCATCGGATGCTCCAAGGCTCGTGATCGGGGCGGGAGGGTGGGTTGCCGGTCGGGCGGCGAGCGCTGGGGCGGTCTCCGCCAGGACACAATATGATGATCCATCGATATCTAAAGCATGCTTGTGTCGGGTGGCGTCGAGCGGAGCGAGGCCCACCAAAATCGAAAATGGTTGATGGCCAATGCGTTATGGTCGATCAGCGGAGCGACACGCAATGCCGGCTCCGGGAAAATCGTCCTGGATTTCTCGCCCATCAACCATCGTCCAATAGCCATCAATCGTTGCCGAGTCAAGGAGAGGGTTCCGGATCGTCTCTCGGTCGAGGCAAAACGGCCCTAGATGATCCGATCCATCGACCAGCGCCATCGATAGATGCAGCGGTGCGTGTGGACCCCGGCGACGATCGGGGCGGTCGCCTGGACCCGGGTCGCCCGGCGTCCGGCCTCGGAAAGTTGGGCCCGGGTGGGCGGGGTCGCCTCGAAGCCGAGCCGGCCCCCGGCCACCGACCATCGGATCGCCGATTCGTCGGCGTCGACCAGGTCGCCGGAGACGGCGTCGACCCAGTAGGTGGACGCCAGGGCCTCGACTGGACCTCGGCAGCGGTCGGCCACGTCGACGGTGACGGCGGCCCCACCTCCGGACTCCTCGACGGTGAAGACCGCCGAGAAGTGATGCGGGCCCGACTGGCCGACCAGGAGGGCCTGGAGGCCCGATCCGGCCTCCTGGAATTCGAGCTGCTGGAACGCCGGGCTGACCACCCGCGCCGGGTCGTCGCGGGCCGGGTCGCCCTCGATCGGCCAGGCGATCGGGACTCGGGCGTCGCGGCCGACATCGATGGCGTGGGTCCACCGGTCGCCGACCCACCGGAACGCGAGGCGGAGGGTCGGGGTCGCGATCGACCGGAGGTCGCCATCCGTCACCATCTCGGGCATCGCTCGGGGCCTTGGTCCTGGGTGGGGAGGGCGGTGGGGGTGGAGGGGCCCTCCCCGCCCCGGAGGGAGGGGGAGGGCCGGGATCCGTCGGTCGATGTCACGCCTTCTTGACCTCGCCCCGCGCCAGCTTCCGGCGGAGGTAGGCGTCGATGAAGACGTCGAGGCCGCCGTCGAGGACGGCGTGGGGGTTGCCGACCTTGACCTCGGTCCGGAGGTCCTTGCACCACTGGTCGGGCTGGAGGACGTAGTTCCGGATCTGGCTGCCGAAGCCGATCTCGGCCTTCTCGTCGTACGCCTTGGCGTACTCGACCTCGCGCTTCTCCTCCTCCCGCCGGATCAGCTTGGCCTTGAGAAGCTGGAGCGCCAGGTTGTCATTCTTGTGCTGGGAACGCTCGCTCCGCGACTCGGCGGCGACGCCGGTGGGGAGGTGGGTGTAGCGGACGCCCGACTCGGTCTTGTTCTGGTGCTGGCCGCCGGGGCCGCCGCACCGGAAGACGTCGCGCTTCAGTTCGTCGTCCTTGAGTTCGATGTCGATGGTGTCGTCGATCTCGGGCATCACCTCGACCGAGGCGAACGACGTCTGCCGCTTGTCCGCCGTGCCAAACGGGCTGATCCGGACCAGGCGATGGACCCCGGTCTCGCCGCGGAGGTAGCCGTAGACGTAGTCGCCCTTGATGTGGATCGTCACGGTCTGGACGCCGGCGACCTCGCCCTCTTCGCGGTCGACGATCTCGGCCTTGTAGCGGTGCGCCTCGGCCCACATCAGGTACATCCGCATCAGCATCTCGGACCAGTCGCAGGCCTCGGTCCCGCCCGCCCCCGGATGGATGGTGACGTAGCAATGACAGTGGTCATTGGGGCCGCCGAGCATCGAGCGGAGCTCGAACTCCAGGAAGTCGGCCTCGGCCTTCTTGGTGGACTCGCGGATCTCCCCGTCGAAGTCGTCGCTCCCCTCCTCCTCGGCCAGCTCGATCAGGGTCGCCAGGTCGTCGGACTGGCGGATCAGGGCTTCGAACGGCTTGATGACGCCGTTGAGAGTCTTCAACTCGGCGATCACACCCTTGGCCTTTTCCTGGTCGTTCCAGAAGCTCGGCCCCTCCATCTGGCGGGCCAGTTCGTCGCGTCTCTCGGTCTTGTCGCCCAGGTCAAAGAGAGTCTCGTAAATGGACAAGCCGGTCGATGACGCTCTTGGCGTCCCGCTTCGATTCCACGTCCATGATCGCTCCTTCAGCAAAGGCCGGCGGTAGGAAATCTGGATCGGGCCCGAACCACGGTGTCGACTCGAGTCGTGACCGGGCTTAGCATCCCATTAGAACCGAAGTCCGCCTCGGCGCGAAGCCGATGACGGCCCGACGGCAACGCCCGAATCCGACTGATCGAGCCGAGCCGATCATTTCCTTCCGTGGCTCCAAGGCGATTTCCTCAATGGATTTTCTCACATGACCAATGACAACGAATTTAACAAGGACGACTTGGCTAGATGGTATGCGACCCAGCACTTGAGGACCGACCCAGGCATCCGAGAGGTCCATGACCTGAAGCATTCCGCGCCGGATCGGGAAATCAGGCTCCTCGAAGTCAACGACATGATGGTCCAACAGGCGGATGAAGCCCTCGAACCCCTCGATTTTGGGGTCGACACCGATAGCCCGACCGCCCATAAATTATTGGTGATGGATGTCACGCCCGCACAATGGGAAAGAATCAAGCGGCAAGAGCTTCCGCTACCGCAAGGTTGGACGCTGGATGGCGCGACCACTCTCCCAAGGTGATGACTTCATGAATGAGCCCCAAGAATTCTGGTGGGAGCAAACTCGCTCGGACCTCGTCATCCTCCTCCTGTTGCGCAAGGAAGGTGTCACCCCCTGCCACCAACTTCATTATCTTCGGATGGTCACCGAGAAACTCGCCAAAGCTTATTTCTGGCGGTCAGGGAAATCTCCGAAGACCAGCCACGTCGGGTTCGTTCGCTTCCTGACGGCGATAAACAATCGGTCGAAGGCCGACCGGACCCGGATCGCTCTCTTACTCGGATTTGATCGGGTCGAGAATTTCGAATACTGGATTTCCGCAATCGCCCCGATCGCCTATGGGCTGGAAAGACTGGCCCCTGCACTGTCCAGTGACGGTCCGAACCCGGAATACCCCTGGCCGACGGCCTGGCCAACGAATGCCCCCGCGACCTCCAAGTTCGTGGTCTGGGACAGTCTTTGCCGTACCAGTTACGGGCGAAGACTCCTCAAGTTGATCGAATCCGCCGTGGCTGAGTTCCCGAAATACGCCTAAGTCACTCATCCTGGATTCGTATTCGAGCGGTCGGACTGCCGTGCGGGCATCGCCCGACCCGGGACGTGACGCGATGCCAGCGCACCTACAATTCGTGCCGACCGGCCGCCTGGCCCCCTCCCCGACCGGGGGCCTGCACCTGGGCCACGCCCGGACCTTCCTGATCGCCTGGCTCTCGGCCCGGAGTCGAGGGGGCCGGATGATCCTCCGGTCCGAGGATCTCGACGCGACCCGGGCCCGACCCGAGGCCGCCGAGGAGGCGCTGGTCGACCTCCGATGGCTCGGCCTGGACTGGGACGAGGGCCCCGACGTGGGCGGGCCCTCGGATCCTTACGTCCAATCCTGGCGGATGGAAGCGTACCGGGCGTCCCTGGAACGTCTGATTTCGCGAAATCTGGTTTATCCCTGTACCTGCACCCGGGCCGACATCGAGCGGGCCGCCACCGCCCCGCACCCCGAGGACGAGGGGCCGACCTATCCCGGAACCTGCTCCGGCCGGGCCGCCCGGGACGCCCAGGCCCTGGGAGATCGCCCGTTCGCCTGGCGGTTTCGGGTCCCCCCGGGGCCGGTCGCGTGGTCCGACCGATTCCTCGGCGAGGTCCGGCTCGACCCGGCCCGACTCGGCGGCGACTTCGTGGTCGCCCGGTCCGGCGCCGGCCCGTCGTATCAGCTCGCCGTGGTCCACGACGACGCGGCGATGGGCGTGACCGAGGTCACCCGGGGCGACGACCTGGTCCCCAGCACCCCCCGGCAGATCCTGCTCTACCGGGCCCTGGGCCACGAGCCCCCGAGCTTCGCCCACGTCCCGCTCGTCGTCGGCCCCGACGGCCGGAGGTTGGCCAAGCGCGACGGCTCCTTGAAGCTCGCCGCCCTCCGGGCAGGCGGCCTCGAACCCGCCCGCCTGGTCGGCTGGCTCGCCCAATCCTGCGGCTGGTCCGACCGGTCCGAGCCCGCCCCGCCTTCCGCCTGGCTCGCCCGCTTCGGACTCGCCGCCATCCCCCGCGCCCCCTGGGCGGTCACGCCCGGGTCGCTCGCCAAGCTGATGCCCTGAGCCCCGGCATGGCCCGATCCCGCCGGATCAATGACGATCAACCCAACCGCGTCCCAGGAGGCCGCCATGGCGACGAGGACCACAATCCCCGTGACCATCGATCCCGAGACCGCGACCTTGATCGCCGACCTGAGGATGGAAGGGCCATTCCGGGAGATGCTCGAACACAGTAGGTATTCGATCGCGAATTTGAACTGGATCGAGGTCGATTTCGAATCCAAGGTCGATGAACCGAACCAACCGACCATTCACCTCATCTGCGGGAGGGAAGGCCCCGACCATCCGGAAGATCCGGCTTGTGTCGAGTGGGATTGCTGGGCGGTCGAGAATTATCCTCCGGACATCCACCGACACTTCGTCGCATTCTTCGTGGCCGAGCAATCATGAAAGGCCGTCAATTCCTCGATGTCGCCCGGAACCTGGTGGAAAGCGACGATGAGAGCTATTGGAGGGGCGTGAGTAGCAACGGAACAGGAAACCGGCGTAAGCCTCCTTGCTCGCAGTTGCTTGGAGTGCGACAATTGTCATAGATGGTAGAAACGAATTGGTTAGCACTCGTTGAGAAAGTGGCGACCACAAATGGTGCTCCCCTCCGAATCGATCCACAGCCCTCGGCACTCAATCGCCTGGATGATGTCCCTGATCGTGGTAATCGCCGCCGATCTGAGCGCCTTGCGTCCGTTCTTTCCTTTGGAAATCAGCATCTTCTGGACTTCTTATCCCTGGTCCGTCCTCCGTGATCCCGAGTTTCTACCTCCCAGATTCCCCAATCTTGGGATCGTTATCATGATCCTCGTGCTAGAAATCGGCCTTTTCCGATTGGTTTCGCGGCAGGGAGCGGAACGGGCGTTTTGGCTCGGCTTCGAGGTCACGGGATGGGCATGCGTCATCACATGCACGATCTTTGTCAAGGCCATCTGGTGGCAAGCTCGCTCGCTGTTTGAAGGATATTTGCTCGGTCGCCAGATCGGACGCCCGTTAGATATGGGCCGATTCGTTCTCTTCGTGAGTGGGTTTCATCTGACGGTCACACTGGCCATCGCCCTCTTCGTCGGCGTACTGGCACGCTCCATCTGGCATCAGAGGTCACGCTAGCGGATGTGCCAGATAGGGTTCCCGGCGGGAGCCGCCACGAAACACCGGGAAAAGCACGGTCATAGAGGTCCAACGGCCGTGACAGAAAGAGTTTACCCTACTTGGCACCCCGGCCTTCGGAAGGCTTAAGCCGGTTTCCTGTTCCGTTGCTACTCGTACCCCGGTCAGGCGATAATGCAGGGCAATCGAGGAGCAAGGCAAGGGGTCGGCTGTGGTCGGGACCATGGATAGCTCGCCGTCAATCGGTCCGGGGCTCGGGGAGATCAAGGTTGCAAGGCCGGCGCCGCGTCGACCGCCAGCTCGGCCGCCCCCATGACGGACTGGCCATCGACCGCGGAGAGTCCCCGGAGCCGGACGAACCGCGCGGGCTTCCCGCCCGGGAGGGCCACGAGCCGGGACGCCGGGTCGTCGGTCCAGGTCCCCCGGGCGACCGGGCCCGACCAGGACCGGCCATCGGCCGAGAGCCAGACCTCATACTCCTTGACGCGCCCCCGGGACGAATCCTGGCGGGGGATATAGAGCAACGCCTCGACAACCCGGGACGAGCCGAGGTCGAGCGTCAACTCATGCGGAGTCCCGGGGCTGGCCCCGACGGACTCGGTTTCCCAGAAGGTGGCCGGGTCGCCGTCGACGGCCAAGGCCGGCTCGAGGCCCGGGGCGTGGCCGTCGGCCGAGGCGGTCGGAGCGGCCGGGCCATCGCTCGGCGGATCGGCCGACGCCTCGCGGATCCAGGACAGGAGGGCGCGCGAGGCCGGGTGGTCGGACCCATCCCATCGAGGGCCGCCGGCGTGGGTCAGGCCGGTCGGGCTGGAGGGTCCGGGGGCCCCTGTCCCCATCGGGCTCGACGGCTTCCGGAGCAAGAGGCTGGAGGACGGATCGCCCAGGTTCACCACCTTGAGCGCCGAGGCGTAATTGATCATCAGCCGGTCGCCCGACGGGCCGCCCTCGCCGATCCGGAGGACGCCGTGGTTGGCGTGGCAGCTCGCGCACGAATGGCCGTCCGGCCCGGCCTGGTAGAACAGCGGCTCGACCTCGGCCCGGAACCGGGCGAGGCTCGGGAGCCGGGGACGCCGGGGCGGGAGGTCGGCCCGGATCGCCTTGGGGTCGAGCCCCTGGGCCGCCAGGATCGCCTCGGCCCGCGTCTTCGAGGCCGGGGCGAGCGCGGCTGACTTGACCCGCCGGGCCACGGCCGGCGAGCCCGAGGCCAGCCGGTTCCGCTCGACGCAGTCCAGGGCCAGCTCCACGGTCCGGGCGTCGGGGTCCACCAGGAGCATCAGGAGCCGCTCGCGGGCGTCGGGCCGGTCCCAGAACCCCGGCCGGGGCGTGGCCATCCTCAGCGCGAGCCGGCGGACCGACGGGGCGTCGTCGGCCAGGCTCGCCAGCAGGAGCGAACTCGCCGCCTTCCCCGAGCCGAACCGGGCCAGGCCGGCGACCGCCTCCAGGGCCCGCTCGCGGACGGCCGTCGACGGATCCGCGGAGGCCAGCCGGAGAACCTCGACCGCCTCGGCCGGGGGCGACTCGACGTCGACCAGCCCGGGACGCTCGACCAGGGCCCCGAGCAGCGCCAGGCGATCGGCCGGCTCGGTCGCCTTCGACCAGCCGCCCCGGATCGCGGCCGGGATGTCCCGATCGGCGAAGGCCGGATGGCCCAGGACGGGCAAGAGTGCCAGGACATCACCATCACTGAGTGCGTCGCGGAGGTCGGCGAGGATTTCTCCCTTTTCCAGGATCGGGGCGTACCGGGCGACGGCCCGGACGACGGCCCGGCGGACGCTCCCACCCCGCCGGATCGAGGCCCGGACCAGGGCGACCCGGGCCGGGTCGGCTTCGGCCCCGATCAGCGCGAGGTCCCGACCGACCGCGTCCGTCGCTGCGTCCCGGACCCCCGGGTCGGGGTCGGAGAGTCCTCGGAGCAATGCCGACTGGATCGCCGGGTTGGCCGACCGAGCGGGGACCTCGAAGAAGCTCGCCAGCCGGATCGACCCTCGGCGGACTTCCGGGGGGTCGTCCGAGGTCAGGAGAGAGGCGAAGGTCCGGTCAAGCAGGTCGCTCGGTGGCTCGGAGAGGAAGCCGAATTCGCGGTCGTTCCCCACGTCGAGCATCCCCGAGGGCTGACGGGCGTAGGTCCGCCCCCGGAAGAACGAGCCGTCGAAGGACCGGACCAGGGCCTCGCGCTGAAGCGCGTTGCCCGACCCCAGGGCGGCCAGGATCGGGCCGAGCAGGACCTCGCGTTCGACGGCTTCCCGACCTCCGAGGGCGACCTTCCGGTAGCGCTCGGGCAGGGCCGCCAGGTTCTTTTGCAGGCTCACGCCGCCCCCGAGGTTCTCGTCGAGGAGGATGTACATCCCTTCGGCCAGGGCCTTCCGGACCACGGGCTCGTCGGGCTCGGCCATCCGGGCGAGGTAGGCGTCGACGATCCGGCGGCGGAGGGCGTCGTCCCCGGTCCGGTAGAACCACTGGCGGAGCGAGCGGATCGCCTGGAGCCGGGTCCAGAGGTCGGGGTCCGCGGTCAGCCGGATCAGCCGGTCGGCCAGGTCGACCCTCCGGTCCATCCCGTGAAACTGGTAGGCGAAGATCCGGGCCGCCCCCCGTCGGGTCGCGGGATCCGGGCTTCGCAGGGCCGCCTCGATCGCCTCCAGGCCGGACCCCCGGTTCCCGAGCCGCCGGAGTCCCCACGCGGCCGACCGCCAGACGATCTTGCTCGGGTCGTTGAGCAGGCCGACGAGCCCCTCGACGGCCGACTCGTCGCCTGACCGACCCAGACAGGCCGCGGCCCGGGCCCGGACCAGGGGCTCGGGGGATCCCAGCAGGGAAAGGACGGACCGGGTGATCGCGGCCCGGTCGGGTCCGGGCACGTCCCAGAGGTTTTCCAGGTCGTCCAGGGTGGCCACGAGCGGGCCGAGCCGGGGGGCCCGGGCGGGCCGGCCGTCGCGGTTGCTCCAGGATTTGAGCGGGGCCTCGGGGCGGGGATAAGCCTGGGCGAGGGCCTCGACGGCGTAGCGGGACTCCCGCATCGGGGTCCGGAAATTCTCGTGGGTGGTCGCCTGGAACCAGCCACCGAAGCGCTGTTGCCGGGCCAGGAGATAGGCCAGGGCCCGGGCGATCCGGGGGTCCTCGCGGGAATAACCGAGCCGGAGGAGGGTCCAGGCCAGGTGGCCCGTGGTGTAGTCGGCGCTGGGGCCAGGCTTCCGGTCGGACTCGTGCCAGCCGCCGTCGGGGTTCTGGAGGGCGAGCAGGGCCTCGGATTCGGCCCGGATCCGGGCGGCGAAGTGGGCCTTGTCGACCAGGCCCCAGGCGTGGAGGCGGTGGATCCGGTCTTGCAAGGTCTCCACGGCCCGGTCGGTGGCGGGGTCGTCCAGGAGGTCGGCGATGGCGTCGGCGGCCTGGGCGTAGCGGACCAGGCCGGTCCGCCGGGTCATCTCGGTCAGGACCCGCCAGTCGCGCCAGGCCGAGCCGAACTTGCTGTCGAGCGGGACCACGCCGTTGGACTCGTCGGCCGGCATGCTCCGGCGGCCCAGCCAGGCGGCTTTGAGGAACGGCCCGAACCGCTCGAATTCCGGCGACTCCCGGCCCAGGATCTGGCGGTCGAAGTCGGCCACGATCCCCCCCTGCTTGCCTTGCGCCTGGAGCGGGATGGCGATGAACCGCTGCCAGTTCAGGCCGTCGCCGCCGTAGAGGGGTGTCGGGGCGTTGGCTAGCCGGTCCATCAGGTAGAGCATGCTCGATCGGGCCTGGATCGGATAGCCGGCCTGGTGCGCGATCAGGCTCGCTTCGGTCGGGTAGCTCGACGCGTGGCAGGCGGTGCATCGGGTGGCGGTGTCGTGGAGGTTGCCCGCCCGGTCGAAGAGGTTCCCCTCGCGGGGAACCTGCGCGAACCAGGCGTCGCCAGCCTGGAGGAGGTAGGCGAGCCCCGCCTCGACCGCCTCCGAGGGCTCGGCCAGCGGCGGGACCGGGAAGGTCCGGGTCCGGAGGATGTAATCGGGGTGATTGGCGTTCACCTCGACGAAATACGTCCCCCGGGTCAGGGTCCGGCTCAGATGGATGGAATACCGCTCACGCTCGCGGTCGTGGACGACCTCCATCGGGTCCTTCCCCGCCTCGAACGGCCGGACCGCGCCGGTCCCTGGGTCGAGCCGGTGGACCCGGAGGTTGGCCGAGACGTCGCGGTCGAGCAGTTCGAGGTGGAAATAGGCCAGGACCGGCGAGCCTTCGCCGACCTCGAACCGGAACCAGTCGAGCCCGGCCCGCCCCTCCTCGGCGTTCTCCAGGTAATCGACGTCGTCCGCCGAGCCGTAGACCGCCCGCCCCAGGCTCAGGGGGTTGGCCCGGACCCACGAGTCGTTGGGCTCGGCCTCGATCGCCGACCGGTCGGATCCGCCGACGTCCTGGCGAGACCAGCAGACCCGAGCGGTCGCCGGCCCCGCCTCGGCCTCGATGACGAGCCAGGCCGGGCCGTCGGTATCCGGCCGGCGCGACAGGGTCAAATCCGGGTCGCCCGCGTGGAGCGTCTTGATCGGCCGGGTTCCGTCCCCGTCCTTCCACGAGACCCGGACCCGGTCGCGGATCGAGATCGGCTCGGCCAGCGCCACCTGGAGCCGGTAGGTCTCGCCCCGGGCCAGGATCCCGAGCGGCTCGACGACGGCCTGTCCCGGCGCCGGTCGGACTTCGGTCCAGGGGGCGGCCAGGGCGAGCAGGACCGGGGCAAGGACGAGCATCGTGGGGGCCTCGCCGGAAGGCGGATCGCGGCCGGACCGTCCGGCCTTGCCCCATTCTAATCGAAGTAGCCGCACGATCGGAGGTGGTCGACGCTCCGGGCGACCCGAGCCAGCCGCGCCTCGGGCCCGGGCTCGGGCTCGCCGCCGATCCCCTCGATCTCGATCGTGTACGGGCCGGTGAAGCCGACGCCGTCGAGGATCTCGCGGACCCGGCGGAAGTCGACCGCCCCTCCCTCGCCGAGGCTCGGGAAATACCAGTCCTCGAAGCCGCCCCGGTTGTCCTTCAGGTGGACGCTGCCGACCAGATGTTTGACCCGGTCCAGCTCGTCGGCCGGGTCGAGCCCCCGGTTGTAGTAGGCGATGTTCCCGGTGTCGAAGTTGAGCCGGACCCTCGGGTGGTCCAGCTCGGCCATCAGCCCGAGCATCGCGGCGGCGTTCTGGGT
>JAABUL010006993.1_pt1 | contig 12526 bp, 17 predicted proteins | sample 5559151 | NCBI WGS metagenome assembly JAABUL01 (sample SAMN10711876, study PRJNA513368) | rock metagenome | isolation source: Antarctica rocks | place: Antarctica: Victoria Land, Pudding Butte sud | reverse complement strand
ACAAACCAGCTCCCGCGTATTTGCATCGCAAGTCTGTTTCTGGCGGCCTGCCTGTTGCCGGCCAGCTGTGTGCACGACGAGGCTCTGTTCATCGCTTCTTGTCATGCACCAGACCTTCTCCTGCTCAGACCCTCTCCTGTCTGTGTGTCTGCCAGGTGGCGCAGAGGCAGCAGGAGGGTTTTGCGCGGCACTTTGACGAAGGGGAGGACACAGCGAAATACCAGGTGAATGAGGAGGGAGAGCAGCCGCCGCCGGCTGGGGCGGCGCAGCAGTCTCAAGCCGAGCAGCAGCAGCAGCAGGGCAGCGCTGGCGCCGGTCAGGGCAGTCAGGGCAGCAGCATTGGTTCCAGTCCGGCTAGCCAGCAATGAACTGTTCGCAATGGGGGGCTGAGAGCGGCCGCGGACGCATGCTTGGCGGCAGCCGCGCCGGGCGCATCTTCTGCGGCAGCCCTATGCGGCTGCCGCCGCGGCCGCGCAGCGGCGACCATGGCATGACTTCTTATTCCGAGACTGGGTTCTGCGCCGGAGTCTGCTTGGCTGCTCCGGCAGACGGCGGGACAAGCTTGTGAGCCGCCGGGCCGGCATGTGAAAATTCCGTGTCCTGCCGTGCTCATGAGCGATGCTTGACATCTTCATCGAAGCTGTGGGCATGCTGGCATCGGCGCGCAGCTCCAAGGCTGCCGAGGGGTCAGATGCTTTTTTCCTGGACATAGGCACACTACCTGACAAGCGCGTTGCATCTGCTGGTGCCGGCCACAACTTCCTTTGACGCAGCACAAGAATCCTCCAGCAGCGAGCGAGAGGTCTGACACGGGTAGCAGGTCGACGGTGCTTGCTTTTGTTTGGGGTGGTGGGTGGTGACACATGTCGAGAAAGCACGGTAGTCACAGAAATGCCCTACGACGTTCAAATGATGTTTGCACAACACCTGCATCTGGGAGCCTCGACCGTGCCAAACAACTTTCGCACTCAGTGGTCCCCGGTGAGGCATTTTGTCTTGACGCTCTGGCAATTTGAGAAGCAAGCAGAACTCCGTCTTCCCAGAATGGTAAAACCGCGATGTATGCGGCGGCAGGGCTGCAAGATGGGTCAAAGGAGGAACCTCCCCTGGAATCAGGTGCCCCGCTGTTGCTGTGCCAAACGCTTGAGCTCAGAGTAATTTCCAGTAGGTTCGGTGGTTGCCTGCAACTCGAAGGCGCCGCTTCAAGTCCTTCGAGTTCTGCAGTGTGCGCAGCCGCAGCACTGCGTATGCGTCACCGAACCGGGATGAGTGCCGACGCCCATCAAAGTTTGGAAGAATCCTGCCGCGGTCGCAACCGCAGCGCTGCATGCGTCAGCACCGCCGCTCCGCGCTCTGCCGTAGTGGCGCGGAAGAGTATCTTGACGCCGCCGCCGCCAGCGCCGCCGCCGCCAGCGCTTCCGCCTTCCTGATTCCAGGCCTCGATGCGCAGCGTCTCCCCCGGGAACACATGCCCCGCAAAGCGCACCTACGTGCCCAGGGGCTGGAAGCTGGAAGTCGTCACAGGTTTCGCTTTGGCACGGCAAGGTTCTGCACCTTCCTGAAACCAGTCGCAACTTGTGCCTAGGGGGCGAGCGCGCCCCTTCAAGCGCTTATGAATCTTGCGACTCAGGCATGGTGTGCTGCCAGTGACTCTGCAAGCTCTTGCCGCCATTTCCGCTGCCGAACTCAAGCTGAGATATCATGTGCTGCCGTGCATTGTATGGAAGTTTGATGGGAGATAGAGGGGAGATAGAGGGCAGCAGGCCTTGAGGCTGGCCAGCTGCAGCACGCCGTCGCGCCCGAATTTGCGCTCCAGGGCGCGGGCAGCGACGCCCATGGTGCACAGCCCATGCAGGATGGGACGCTCGAAGCCCAGCGCCTTCGCAAAGTCCGGGTCGATGTGCAGCTGCAGCAGCAGGAATCACACGGACTGGAACGGAGTCATTCCGGAAATCGTCCGCTTTGAGGCTGGTCTTGGAGCGGCCGCTCCAAGACCAGCGCACGCACTATGTCCGGGTCGATGTCGCTGCCGCAGCGAGCGCACACATCATATTCAAGCGAAGGTATACTGAACGATCCTGGTCTGTGCAAGCAGGACATGTCCAACAGCTGCGCACTGAAGCTGAGAGTGGCAAGATGCAAATGACACGAGTGCAATTTGTACCTGAGTGTACCTGAGAGGCTGCCTGCAGCGCACCGGGGTTGAGATTGCCGCTCGGGCGATGCAGAGCCGCCCGGCAGCCAAGAACCTCAAGGCAAATAAGTCTTTATGCGAAAAGCAGGAAGGTGTGTTCATGCCAGAGTCCGCACCGGGGTCAGGCGCGGCACAATGCCGCCCCGCTGCATAACACTTATTCAGAAATGGGCCTCACATTAATACGCCAGGATGTAAGCGCATTTCTGAGCCTGGAAAGCGCACCGGGTTCAGGTCGCCGCTGAGGCGGTACAGGGCCGCCTGGCTGGCGCCGGTTTGCTCTGAAAGCACGACGTCCGGCGGCCGGTCCGGTGGCGCATTTTGCGCTGTTGCATCCGCCGGCCGCGCCGCCGCGCTGCTGTTGTCGGCTCCTGCCGCCGCGTCCACAATGAAGCCGCCTGCATGGCCATTAGCATCAAATTCGCATCTGGAACGTGGATTCGGGAAATGCTGCCGACTGCTGCCAGAAGAGGTGTCAAGAGCGATGCAGCGACAGGCTGTCATGCCAGCGGGGACTGAAAGGTGGTGAGGGGCGGATTCCAGGTCGACTTTCGAGAGCAGCCGGGCAACGACAGGCGGAGGTAATGGCGGCCAGCGACGCGCCTGCGCCCAGCGCGAAAGTGGTGAATTCCGAGTAGGCAACGGGGGCTCCGTCGGCAGTTGTTGTGCGCACGCCGCAGACCACCGCCGCCGCGCGTTTCTTGTCTGCCAGGTCCACCTGCAAGGTAGTGGATGCCTGTCGGAGCGCGAGAGTTCCGGGGGGAGCACGCTTGTGCAGGCTGCCGGGGCAGAATGTGATTTGGAGCCGCAGGCAGCGGTGGAGCCTTCAGGAGCTGAACCATCATGTCAACACGAGGAGCACGAGTCTTTTGCACACCAATGGAACGGCAGTGGATCTCACGAGCATCTGACCATCTATATCATCCAACGAGGGCACGGCGTGAGTACCAGGGTGGCGTGATGCCGCAGGGTGCCGCTCGATGGAATGCTCCCTTGAAGCTGCAGGAACTGCTCCGCATGCAGCCGCTTCCCCTGCGTCACTTTGAAGCATCCAATTAGGAATGTCAACCATCAAGGAGAACGGTGCCTCTCCTGCATCCAGCACACGCCTCATCGCGTTTGCGACAGCCACGTGTGAGGGGAGAACACACCGGCGGGCGGCAGCCTCCGCAGCCAGTTGCAGTGCTTGATCGAGCACTCGCGGCTGGCGGCTTGTGGTTGGCATCCCGTCGGGCGTGCATCAAAATACAGAAATCTTATGACACACTGATCTCAGAGCTTGCCTCGTCGTAGCGGGGCAGGATGCTCTGCAGCGGCAGCAGCGAGGTGGCCGGCATCCCCGATGCGGACACAAAGGTCGGCAGCGCCGCGAAATGCGGGTGAAACTCGAAGACGCGATGCAATTCGCCAGCTGTGCAGCCTGCGGGGCAGAGCAGGCTTCTATATACTACCACTCATCCATGGATGGCCTGCTTCTGTGCGGACATGCTTTGCATCGGCACGCATCATGCATGCATGCATGCATGAAACTGCAAATGTTTGTCGCAGAACGCACCTACGCCCAGTGCATACAGAGCTAGATCGCTTTCATCGTACTCATGGTCATGCACGCCGAAATCGACCCGGCGCAGCTCCGATAAAGCGATGGCCTGTTGTGGCATGACGCCACTCTGGCGCGGCCAGAATCAAGCAAGCTGCCCAGTTGCGATTGCGGCGCTCTCCACAGAAGTCGATAACGAGACCCAAGTGCTCAGTCTCGCTACTTGGCTACCACAGGACAGGCACTTGACGGAAAGCGAGCCTCAGCTGATCTGAGATCTATGCGACTGCACGGGATGACCCGCAGCCGAAAGCACACGGCTGCCAATGCGGACAGCTATGCACCTGGAAGACACTCAGTTGGGGAAAACGTGTGTTATCAACAGTTTCACAAATTGCAGATGCTGATCAAGTGAAAGCGCGCACCATGATGGGCACACACGAGTGTCAGATATTGGTCCGCGTCAGCTAGGTACCACTTTCACAGGCTTTTTTACAACTTCGATCACAGATCTGAACTCGTACTTCTGACACCATGGATGGGGATGCTGCACCTCATGGACTGCATGACAAAAGAAAAGCCGCGCAGCGGTACATGAGCCAGCGGTGGCTCCCTAGAAGCTGGATGCTGCCCGGATCTCCAGGAACACAGCAGACGCTGAACATGCAGGCTGCTTTGACGCGGTATGCCCATCCGCTGGGGTCGCGCTGTAGCACGATATGATTTCTGATGATGTCCACCAGAGTGCTGCCGCCAGAAAATCCCACGCCGAGCCCGGAGGCGCCGCGCGCTTGACGCACACGCGGGAGTCGTTCGCTGCGAAACTAAACTTCTACGACTTTGCCTGCTGCTGCCGCAGCGTCCCATATCCCCTGCCTCCGCTGCCAGCGGCGCTGCCACCCCTTGGGCGTCCGCCCGCTCAGCCACGCTCAGTCGTTCTCGCGGACTTCGCTGGCGGCCCATGGCGGAGCACTCGCCATGCAGCCTTCAGTATCAAATAGGAATCTGCGCGGCAACAGGTGTTGCGTTTCAGTTTTTGGATTGCCCCACCATGCATTCGCATTTCGCTATTTCTGAGTTACATTTGTGAAAGCGTTCGCCGGCACTGTCGGCCGCCTACCCCTGCGCTGCGCCCCACCATCACCTTCCTGTCGAGCCGGGTCACAGCAGGCTGGGCGGCACCTCAGTCGTCACCTCAGTCGTCGTCTGATTCGCGGCTGTCGTCGGGGGACCCAGTGCGCAGTGCATTCCACGCGATCTTGGTGATGAGGGAGAACCTGCATCGACAGAGACACCGGCACTCATGCATGATGAATTTGGTCAGGGCCGGCACGCGTGATTGCACTCTTGCAGCAATGTCATTGCGGTGTCACGGGAACCAGGCCATGGCCTGCAGCGCCACACGTGTAGGGGCGACTAAGTCCATTTGGAGTCAGTGTTCCCTGGCATATGGGCCAGTGCAGGCCACTGCTTGTCGCCTGACCACCGGGAAGGCTGGTGCTTGCAGCAATGGCACGTGTGCATATGCGTCTTTAAATCGGTTTCCAGTATGTTAGGACTCATCAGGCGGACCGCAAAAGTCCGGCAAGGGCAACGACCACAGATGCGGCCACTGCGCTTCTGCAAGCATATTCATACAATAGTGTGTTTTTTCCATGTGGTGTGGCAATCAGGTGTGCCATGCGACAGCTCTGAGATCTGCTCTGCCCTGCGCTCTGGTTCCAGGCGCCTCTCTATGTGATGTGACCGCAAAAGTGCGCCTGCTGCACGACGGGCACGGGCAGCGGCAGGGGACACTGGAAGGAGAAGACTTGCCGGGGATTGCGGCTTTGCTTCAGAGCGGCGCACTCACCAGTAGGCGTGCATGATGACCAGCAGCACCAGCAGGTCGTTGAACAGAATGAGCGGTCCAAAAAGGGTAGACTATGGACATGCGCGCACCAGTAGGCGTGCATGATGACCAGCAGCACCAGCAGGCCGTTGAAGAGGTGGTAGTAGGGCACCTTGTAACCCAGGATCTCCGTGTTCTCCACGCTGCGCACACAGGACAGTAATGCTGTGCTATAATGCATCATGAGAATGTACTTCCAGGCGCACTTCTTCAGCGCAGGCTCTGCGATGCAGGGTTGCGGCACAGTGCACGAACGCATGTAAGGCGGAACCTTTGGGTCCGTACTCAGAGCTCCATATCTGAGCCCGCTGTTGAGCAGCAGAAGGGAGCCAGATGAGCGGCGGAATTTTACCTGGTGGAGTGGATGATCCAGAAGGGGAAGTAGATGAGGCGCAGGCACATCCATGCCAACATGAAGACGCCAAACGTCACCGAGCTCCAAAACTGCAAAGCACAAAGCACCAGTGTGTCAAGTCGACTTCGTCACAGTCTGCATGAAGTGTCCCTGTATCAGCAGGCTGGTGCTGCAGCATGCTGATACAGCCTGCAGCATGCAGCATGCTGGTTCTGCAAGAGCAACAACCACATGAAAGGACGCATTCAGGCGTAACCATCACGAACCACGAGGCGGACTCTTCCATGCTCACGACTCAGCATGTTGGTGGGATTGAACCCTCAACTATCTGCAGCAGCAGCAGCGCACCTCCTGGTTGCAGTACTTGAACATCTTGGCGGCCTCCATGAGGACGTCGCACACGTCGTGCAGTAGCAGGATCATGCAGCCCACCCGCGTGAAGCTGCGCATGCGAGGTCGGGCGACTGTCAGTTGACCAGGTTTTCAGGCAGCGAGGTCCGCAAAGCGCAGCTGCTCATCAAGCATGAAGACCAGTGCACGGTGATCACATGCACGAGTTAGAATATTGAGCCCCATAAGGCCAGATTGGCGCTCGAGATCCTGACTCGACGCCACGCGAGACATCCAGAGACATCCAGCGCACGGCTGTAAGATGGCGAGTTCGTTGCTGGCGGTGCGCACTTGAGCCAGTAGGAGAAGCCGATGAGGGTGAGCGTCGCAAAGTGGTGCGTCATCATGACCCAGAAGTCCTTTCGCCGTGTCTCCCAGAACAGCAGCATGCCGATGCCGGACAGGTAGAACGCCATCTCGCCGCAGTATGCGCGTGCCAGCTCCGGCCTGTGAGGGGCAGCGGGGCACACTTCTTGCGGATTTGAGGGTTGAATGCGTGCAGGAGTGGGCGATGCGCACGTTCTAGGCTGGTGTTTCAACCATGATGTGCACTCAACAAAGTCTTGCATGTGCATGCAGCTTGTCCGCTGCTTCTGTTCAGGTACTTTCGACGAGGCTGCCATAGTGATGTCATCCGCAGGTAAGGGCGCAAAGGCTCACGAGAGGGCGTGGTTCGGGTAGCCCCGCCAGAAGTCCTTCGTGTCGTGGAACCAGGTCTGGTCGATGGCGGCCGCGAAGGTCATGTAGGAGAACGCCCCATAGACGAGCATCTGCCACATCGCAAGTGAACGTGGGTCGGTGACATGCGAAACATAGATGATTGGGCATGAAGAGCTGGTCGTCGTGTTGAGAAGGCACAGACCTTGCATGTGGGACTGCCGCAATATACCTTCCAGAAAGACTCGGAGAACTTATTGATCTTGTTCCGCGTTTTGTCCGGCAGCCGCTGCCCCCGCTGGAACGCCTTGCCGGCGATCACGTACCGGCCGACTGGCTGCAGCACATGCATTTGAGCAGTGTAAGTTCTGGACATGGAGCACTGCAAAAACAGGTGCGGACTGTGTAGCAGACAGGCACATGTGCAACTGCCAGGCAGCACACTCTCCAGAGGCGGCACCTGGAAGATGGTGATGTGCAGGATGTAGCGCACGATGGGAAACGCGACTGCCAATGCTGTAGAACAAAAGATGATGCATCTTCAGTGTGTGTCCTTTTGTGCAGCAGACTCCCGGAGCAGTGCAGCAGTGCAAGCATGCCGCTGTGATGCCGCCGCAGGTACTCACCCAGCACACCCACGAAGTCCGACTGCAACGCCACCATGCTGCCGTCCTTCGAGCCCTGGAACCACTTGCTGCTCCAGCCGTCCTTGACTGCCTGCCATGAGACGCTGCTCCTGGCAGCCTCCCAGGCCGCTGCCATGGCTGACAGGCCACTACCCTAGGCTGCTGCGAGCTAGATCACGGCCTTGCGCTTCACCAGTCAACGTGTTTGCTGGGAGCGACGAAGCAAAGCATTAGAAACGCACTTCTATTGGAAAATGCTGTTCGGGAAGCCGGAGCACAACGCAATCGCTACTGTGTCGGCACTGTATGAAGGGTAGGCGGCCGCGAGACGACCTGCGATTGGACGCTTATAACGCCGTGTTAACTGAGACTTTTGCTGCTGCGTGTGATGCCGCAGATGGAGGCTTCGGGCGCGGGGCACCTACAAGTCTGGGGACCGTCTGAGAGTCTCCAGCTTGGTGAACTTCAAATTGGGTTTCAAGCTCTCAACAGCTCAGCATGCTCACGATTCTGCTACTGTGAGTATCATAAGCGGCACTGCCTACTGCCGGATCAGTGTTCCAACATGCCGGACGCAGCTATGTTCGCACTATGCATCCGGCTCGGGGCGCCGCGGCCTCCTAGCGCTCTCTCTTGGCGCCGCTGGGTGCTTAAAGGACTGCTGTTCCATCACTAGGTACTTGCGCTGCTCCTAACCCGGTGGCCCGGCGACCTTCACGGTTGGTCGTCGCTGCGACGTCATGTGAGCCGTTCTGTAGCTGCTGCGCTACCGGGACGACACTCATCTGCATGCCGCTTGTAGCCGCCCCGCAGCTAGCTGCTGTTCATCTGCACACGAATGCCAATCTGAGCGCCTGTACTTCGAATCACGGTATGATCACCGATATGATCAGCCACTGTCCGTCCTGCCGACTTCAGCTGTGGCCAAAGCAGCAGAAGCTGGCACGTGCTTGTGAAACGATGGCCAGGCCTTCACAAGCCCTTACGTCGGCAAACTACGGCTGGTGCGAGCAAGTTCGATCCAGAAACTGCAAGCTGAATTTCAGACCATTATCGTCGTAAGGACCTGCAAGTTCCTCGCCCATGACTGTGGTGGGCATGCCGGCAGAGAAGACTCATCGCGGTGGCGCACCAGGTTAGCCGCGCAAGATACCGCCGTCATGCGGCTGTCGTACAAAGGGCCGACTGGGCTCACCCTGCGCGATGGAAAGGATTGCCGCCACAAGCGCGCATGCCCTGCAGCTCAGCAGCGTCCATAAAAGATGTGACAAGAAGCCATGTCCTCAGCTGCGCTAGTATGCACAGCGCAGCTGTGCGCCAGGTCCTGGATGTAGGCAAATAGTATCGGACCAGCTCATGATATCGCGTCCCTCCGCTCGAAAGTGCTGCAGCACCTGCGAGCCGCCGGCGTTGGTCTGAGATACCAGTCGCAACTAAAATCTGCGAGCTGCTTCGAACAGACAGGCACGCAAATGCAAGCCGCTTTCAAGCAGACGGATGAGCCGAGTTTCACTACAATGGAGACAGAATTCAATGACTACATGCAGTCAGCATGCGTGCCACGGCTTGCAGTGATCTGACCTTTTGCACCACGGCGCCGGGGGGTCGCCCCTGCGCTTGAGCGAACTGCAGATCCCGGTAAACGTATCGGGCCTCCGCCTCCGACAGCGGGACACAAGGCTGCTGCGCCGCCTCCTGAGGCGCCGAGTCTGGCTCCTGCTGCTCGGGGATCGGCCCACCCCAGACTCAATCATGCATTTATCTTGCAGGGCGGTTCAAGGGCGCATCGAAGGCGCTTCTGCCTAGTCTTGAGGGCCATGAGAGCGCAGGTGCAGCAGCTTTGATGCCTCGCTGATCAACGAGCTGCAGGTTCACGCAATCCAAGCACAGGCATCTGTGGCTCCAATGAGATGCGTCCCCGGCGAGTGCGCGTGCAGGCGGGCCGACATCCACCATCGTGTGGAATGCTGTCGAGGCGCCGCTGAGTCGGAGTACGTGAATGGTCCGGCGCCTTCTCAATCTGCAGTTTACGTGAAGATCGTGAAGATATGAAGCGCGGGGAGCGCCTCACCAGGTCGAGCGGTCTTGGCATCAGATGCTGTAGCGGCCCTTCAGGGTCCTCCTGGCCCTTCAGGGTCCTTCTCGCATCATGAGAGACGGGTCAGGCAACTGTCTTGTTGGCAAAACGGTATCTTCGAGAGTGTTTAGGTCGCGCGAAAGTACGACTCCGACCTTCTGGAGCTTCCGAGATCTCCGAGAGAGGTCTCCAAAGGGAGTCCACATGACCGTTCACTTTCACGTGCAGGCTTCCATAACTCGCCAGGTCAGCGCCTCATATAGCGTGCTCTAGGTAGAGCGTGAACATGCCAGCGATCTACATCAGCTTCCAGGTCGCCGTCCTGCGCGGCTGCGTGCCGATCTTGGCACGGTCATCAACACCGCCGCCGTAGGAACGTTGGTGTGTCGCAGACGTTTACAACAGCAGCAAGCGTGCTGGAAATCCAACTCTTCTGCTCGTCAGTGTCTTCACACGTACACACCATCTCAATCGTAACACACAACCGACATTTGACAAGTCTCTCGGTGCCGATGTTGGCTCTCGGACCGCTGGGCCCCACTACCACCCAACCCGACCCGGCTGGACCGCCTACCCGTCACCGCTCGTCGTCGCTGCTGAGGTCCCCCGAGCCATTCTGCAGCTGCTGCGTTGGGACGACGCTGTTGTAATGCTCTCCCAGCTCGTACGCATGCCGCTGGTAGCTGACCCGCAGCGGCGTTCCATTGTCTGCAGATCAAGAAGATGATCAGGGATCGGTGCTTCTTTTGGAGCCCACAAGTGCCAGCACAGCAATGGCATTGACGGCCATGATATGCATTCGCACGCAGCTCCTGAGCTCAGCTGCATTGGCTTGGTAACAGGTGCCGCCGCTGCTGATGCATGCACGTCTACTTTGCGTGGAGCCTCGAGCGGCTGTACACACACCTGCATACTCCTCGCCCATGGCGACAGTGGGCATGCCGGCAGAAAAGACGTCGATGCGGCGGCGCAACACGTGCGCCAGCGCGCCCAGTTCTGCCTGGAAAGGGAGCAGGAGAAAAATGCACTGAAAGGCAAAGAAAGAAGGACGAGATAGGAATCAGCAGGAAGGGAAAGAGAAGGAACAGGTACAGGCAAGGGATGGCATGGTGTTGTCCGGTTTCCGCCCCCAACCGGGGGCCACATGCTGCAAAGACCAGGCAGCGGTGCAGGCACGGACTGAGGCGTAGCCGTAGAGGAGCGGAGTCGAAGTGGAGCCAGGCGGACTTCCTACCTGGCCGCCCCACACCGCCGACGCCGCCATCGAGTCGCAGTAGCGGTGGAACTGCTCGTGCGCGTCCTGCTCTCCGCCCTCGCCCTCGGCCGCTTCCTGCACTCGTACAAATATGTACACTTTGAACAAATTCTTCTTGTGTTCGAGATGCGGTACGGGCAACCCATGCAGGCCCTTGTCTTTCCTTCTGTCCAGCTGGATGCACGTGCTCGTTTCAGAACACTCACCGGCAGCACGAAGGGCGCAAACTCCTTCTCGTGGGACCGCATGTAGTCCGCGGCGGCGGCGCGCAGCGCCTCGTGCCCCGTCGGCATATCTTTCTCTGCCCCCTGCTCCCCCTGCAGCTGGTCCTCCAGCGCCCGGTACAGGCAGTTGCCGTCCGGCTGCAGGAAGCAACACAATGGCAAGCTGAATAACCCAGTGCCATCAGGGTGCAGCAGGGATTTGCGATACTAGAGGAATGCCTCCATCGGACGCATCTGGCTGCCGCCTTGGGCGCGGCGAGCCCGGTGCCACTTCATGCGCCACCCTCTCTGTTGCCGCGCGTGTCAGAATAGCATTATGTGAGGAGTCGTAGGGCACGTCGCAACCAAATACTGAATGTTGCAGCGGCACCCCACCGAGATGTCGAGCAGAACCAAGGCCCAGCGGCTGCAGCAGGCGCACTCCTTCCAGCCTTTTGATTGCAGCGCTCAGCTTGGTAATCGGATTTGTGGTTCAATGAAAGTCAATGAAGCGGGAGCAAGGGGAGTTATTCAGTACAGAGTTATTCAGTACAAACCCCCGGGATGTCGCACATCACCAAGGCCCAGCGGCTGCAGCAGGCACGCCGGCTCCGCCTCCTCCAGCTGCAGGCTGCCTTTCTTTTTGCTTTCGAATGTGCTTGCCGTCACACAGGGGGCTGCAAAGCTCACCGGGATATCGCGCAGCACCTGGCCCAGCGGCTGCAGCAGGCACGCCAGCTCAGCTTCCGCCAGCTGCCGGTCGCGCCTTCCCATCCATATGAAAACTATGTCGTGTGTTTGTCCATGAACGGAGCCTAAAACAATCACAGGTACCTCATTGGATTGGACCACCCACCGGCATGGCGCCCAGCACGAGGCCCAGCGGCTGCAGCGGGTGAGTTTGCTCAGTCTCCTCCAGCTGCCAGTCGCTTCTTCATACTTTGAGGTTTCGGGCAGTGCATGACGAACCCAAATGCTACTCAATGATGTACCGGAATGTCATGCAGCACCAGGCCCAGCGGCTGCAGCAGGCGCGCCAGCTCAGCTTCTTCCAGCTGCCGGTCGCTGTCGCCCATCTCCGCCTGCTCCTCTGTGATGCGCTGCTCCCGCTCTGCCTGCCGGTGTAAACATGCCGGTTCTGAGTCTCCGCACGGCAGCATTTCTGAAAGCGCATCACAGCTTGGGGGGGAGGGGGGGGGGGGGGGGGGGGGGTTGTGGGTGGTGTGGGGTGGTTTTGTTTTGGGTGGGGGGGGGGGGGGGGGTGGTGGGGGGGGGGTGGGGGGGTGGGGGGGGGGGGGGGGGGGGTGGTGTTGTGGGGGGGGGGGTGGGGGGTGGGGG
>JAABUL010006991.1_pt1 | contig 12528 bp, 13 predicted proteins | sample 5559151 | NCBI WGS metagenome assembly JAABUL01 (sample SAMN10711876, study PRJNA513368) | rock metagenome | isolation source: Antarctica rocks | place: Antarctica: Victoria Land, Pudding Butte sud | reverse complement strand
CCGTCAACCTTGGTTACTTATAAGCAGTCGCTTTAGAAGCAGTATCGGCTCAAACGCAGTCAAATCGCTCGGGAATCTCGATGTTGCTTTGATTCATGATTGAGAATCTACTAATATAGTATTGTATAATCGTGCATAAAAAACTCCTTCTCCTTCGCATCCGGTTAGTCAGCTCCCGCCGCCCTGCTCTGGCGCTACTCACTCTCGGCTCACCCTTTGCTCACGCTCTACCCTCCAGCTCACCCACTACTCAGGCGACGTTCATCCTGCTCAGGCACTAGACGACTGTACCCTGTCGTATAGCTATTCTTAATGCTGCCAAAGGATCATGAACAGCCTTGCCACATTAATTTCTTCAACTATACGCGACGATGCCAGGGGGAGCCATTTCCGGCTCCAAAGGGATCACAAACTGGAGCTTCACTAAGATCGACCTAGCTTTGCGTTCACGTATTTGCGTGCTGCTGCCTTCTTGCTATATACATGCCTTGCTGCCACACTTCTTGCCCTTCAGTCCAGACAATTCGGTTTCTCTCTATCCCATCAGTCCATCGACCGTCTTGTATCTCTGCTCGTTTCTCTGCAAGCTTAGCTTCTCCATTCTCCCTTCTTTTGGCTTTCTCCCAACTCCACCTTCGTGTCTCTCCACTTGTCAAGCTTCCACTATCCCTCGCCATCCCTGATGCCGAAGAAAAAAACCCCCAAGAATTTCTTCCAGCGGGCCCGTGAGAACGGCTCCGAAAGGACCACAGATATCGTGAATGGCGATGAGATCAAAAAGAAACTCGTTCCAGGCACAGAAAGAAATTATGCTCGAGCATTGGAGCTATGGAATGAGTAAGTCCTAGTCCTCAAATCTTAGGCACCGCGAAAGTCTTTATCTAATGTTCGCCCGACCTCAACCAGGTATGCGCAAGAGCACCCTAATGCTGACCCTGACGACGTGGCGACATCAAAAGACTTTGCAAGAGAGATGGCGTATGGGATTGATGGGATGGACGATGACCCTAAGGCATGCACGGAGACCGTCCTCAATTACTATAGAAACTTTACAGCAGGTCGCCGACGAGAGAAGTCACCGCTTCCTTCCGACACGACCCTTTGTCTTAGGAACGTAAGTTTTCACATTGCATATCTTTTCATTTTGAAATTGGGAGAGGCTGAGTAAGAGTGTAGTTCATCAAGGGCCCTCTGCAGCAGGAACTTGGACTTGCCCTCACCAAGCGCAAGCGGAGATACGGTACCATGAACCACTTCATCCATCTGGGTACGCAGCTCTGGCAAAAGGACTGGCAGGTCTACAAAGTACCTCAAATCAGGGTAGACACATGGCTATCTATCCAGCTCTACGCATTCACTTCAGCGAGGGTAGGCGAATACATAGAATCCACTGCTCGTGCGGGCTCCGGTCGAGGCCTATATTACCGGGTAAGTGCGTTTTCTCGGAGAAACTTAGTCTTTTATTTACTGAGTTGGTCTTGAGCAGGATGTAACTTTCGGACTTTTTCGAAACGAGCTAGGGAAGGCAGAGTTTGCCGTTCAAGTCGTGCGAGATGCAAAGAACATGACATGGACGCCGCACAAAAGGTCAGTCTTAGAATGATATATTCAATCGCGCAGAGTTTGGTCGAAACTTATTTGATAATAGGCCAGAGCACTCCGTACATGAGGGTCTAGAGCCTAGGCCGTTGTTTTGTAACCCGATTCTCACGATGCTCGCTCGAGCTATCACAGATGGTGCGTTCAAGGACTACAGCACTGCGGAAGAACTCCTCGAGATTGAGCCCCCAGACGAGGAGATGTACCACCTCCAGTTCAAAGAAGAAATGCTTGATAAAGCCTTCTTTGATGTATCAACCGGAACGATCTAAAAGGCCAACACATTTAGCAAGCGTCTGAGGGACCTAGGCTTCCGCGCAGGATATGTGCGGCCTCCTACCGTCCATGACTTCAGGGCGGAGGGTCTTTATGTGATTGGTATGTTTCTGCTGCTTTGACTCATTTTTCCGGTTGATTTGACGCATTTTGAAGACAAGCTTTACTCAACGGCGCAACGAATGAAACACGGCGGACAGCAAGACGAGGCGACCTTTCGCAAATATTATCAACCGAACAACAGCGGTACCGACGGTCAAGGTAGCTACTTCAACGGAAAGCTACGCAGTGTTGTCAACGATCGCTTTCGAGGGATGACCATATCTCGCAATCCTGATCTGTGGCAGTCCTTACCGGCGGAGGAACAACATGGACTAGAGAACACATCCGAGTTCATCGGCATCGAAGAGGAACTCCAAGCTTTGACTCAGACCGGAAAGGCCGACCTGGCTGCGAAGGATCGTCGAAAAGCACTGAATGCCCAGAAAAGGAAATTAGTTTCAGATGCGCTTCGGACTTATCAGAAGCACCAACCAAGCAAACTTTCCTCCAAGACAAGCGGTAATGACTTGGGAGGACATCATAGGGCTAGGTTTTCTCGCATTCGCCATCTTATGCCGGAACGAGACCGCCTGGCCTGTGGCCTATTCGTCGTTGCTCCTATTCGTAGTGACGAAGGCCGGAAAGTTCTTTGTGACATGATCACGCTCTGTCGGCAAGGGACCGAAGTTGTGTGCTGTCCGGGCTTGGAGCCAGAGAGATGCAGCTGCCCGGCAATAGACACCAAGCGGAAGAATGACAGGTACTTAGCTTCTCTGTATCCTCCAAACACACGAAGGATGACTGACTGAGCTTGTTTCTCTTGTAGTAAACCAGCTGCCGAAAGGTGGAGACATATTTACAGCTGCTACAAAAAGACCCTTGCGACCCGCCACGGCTTCTCGGAGCTGTGCTTTCGGTGTAGCGAATGGATTATTGGTAAGGAAAGATGGAGCATTCACTGTCGAGAGCACCTCGAAAGCCCGGAAACAATTCCTACACAGTGCGACCTCTTTGTTTACGGCGGAGCACTTGCTTCTCCCGGGTACTGCCCATTCTGTTTGGGTGATCCGGCAATTCCAGCCGTCACAAGGATGCATCAATTCCTCGACCGAGCCAAATGGAGAGAGCATATCGAAAAACACGTCGAGAACATTTCCGGCGACAACGCGATACAATGCCCTCATCCGAGGTCCCAATGTGCCGAAACTTTCAAATCGGTTCAGGACCTGAAGTTCCACCTTCAGGATGTTCATTGCGTTGAGCTTACTCAACGGTCAAAGAAACGTCGCTCACACGATGGTCTGGACGCAAAGCCTGACCGAATTAAGAGGTCTAAAGGGATCAGCAAGTCAGACTCAGACATCGACTTCGAGAGCACGAGAGGCCTGAAATTAAAATATGATTTCGTGGATGAGACAGCGGAAATTCTGAACAAACAGAGTGGGATGTCTGCAATTCCCTTGATCAGCTCGCAGGATTCGCCTCCGTTGAATGAGTGGGACCTGGACAGGATCACGGGTGCTGCAGAAACGCCAGCATCGTCTGTGGGAAGTGATACACCTAACGAAATTGACCCTCGTCTACTCAACGAGTGAGAAACCAAGCAGTCTGCCTTCACATCTTTATACGCCTAAGAGATTTCTAGTCCAGGTCAACAGCAATAGCGGCATAATCTAAAAAGGGAGAATAAGCCGGAAGGGTGGATACCGCTCTAATATCTATAGGCATTCGATCATGATTTCTGAGAAGCTGTTGTCAGCACATGCATGATATATGAGTGGTTTCTGGAAGCAGACCCGACGCACCTGTAGCATCGCCCCATTTTCATCGTCTTGGCCATTTAATCTAGTCATATTAAGTGAAAGGGCCTGTTCAGTGTACGTATTTTGTTATGGAGTTCATCAATCGAACGGTCAAATAGAAAACCCTTCCCCGGCCGAAGACGCGGAGTTATTCACTGGCACAGCCCCGCTCGAATTCTGACTCCGCAGCTCCTATTCTTGCTCCTGGCTCCATAATAAGACTCTTCCACTCCAGAACTGGCTCCCATCTCCAGAAATGGCTCCTCGACTCCAGAACTGGCCCATCACGCTCCCACGATAGCGCTCCGCTCCAAAATTGGCTCCTCAGCTCCAAAGCTGGCTCACACGCTTCAAAATTGCCTTTCTATATCCAATCATCATGCCTTTCAGGTCGCGAGCGTCCGCCAGCGAAACTAGCAACACTGTAACTACTTAATACGAAAAGGTACGGGATAACAACTCCTTTTGCGCCATCGCATTCTCCCGATGGCCATAAGTCGATCAAGTAACCTGGAACGTGGTAGATGGAGAAGCAAGTGCCGGGAAGAGTTGTCAAAACATATCGGTGAGAATTGTCATGTCCGTTATTCACAAGTCGCTAATGTACTTTAAGAGAACAGACTAGGAATCTCAATAGAGCCATCACAAGTGCGTCTTATCACCAATGGCGACGATCCTTATACTTGGGCAGCATTACCGGGGAAGGAACACCTCTTCTCGAAGCATATGAGTGGACATTCGATTGGAGCTTACAAGGAGTTATGTGAAGGGATTGGGGTAACATTTGAGGCTTTACCAGTAACAGCAGAGCAAACCTCGGCAGATTGCCTGCAAGGAAAGGCATTATCAATATATACACGCAATACCGAAGCACAAGTCAGCTTCAGCGCGAAAATTGCGGAGCTCCAAGAAGAGAGTAAAAGGCTTGCGCGAGAGCTGAGCCAATGGAGAGATCAGGCAACTACAGAATCGGAACTTAGACAGCGTGCTGAAGTTGAGATAAATCAGGTTACGACAGCTAATCAGAGACTGCAACAGGAAGTTCAAAAGCATGTTACGATGGCTGAGTATTTCAAGAACAGGACTGTCAAGTACTCCGAAGGAGTCAAAAGGATGCTGCCAGTGTTAGAGGAACTGAATTTTGATATACCTCATATTCAATGAGATTTTGACGAAGTTGAAATTGTACTATCGAACTGATCAAGTAGTCTGGCTGGGCAGATCTTCAACATCAGAAATCTACTCAGCTCCTACATTGGAGAATATATAGCTGAGCCTCCCTGGTCAAGGAGCCGCAGTCAGAATTGCCCAACTTGGCGAATCAGGAGTGTCCTACCAAACTTATCAACAACTTCTAACTTCAATTCGTTACTTTTGCGACTTTGACTCGTTCGACCATTGAATAAGGATCCTATTATCAACGTCTGTGCTTTCCTAGTTGGTCCTCCCCAATTTCGCTACCTTTTGACTCTATTTACCGTTCTAACCGCAACGTGGTTGGCACACCACCTCCCCTCTGACGCTGACGCGTTGTGTCTGAATCCTTTGCTGACGAATCTGACGCGGGTAAGTGAATTATCGAATCTTCTTCGTTATCAATTTGTCTTGCACCTGACCATTTCTAGCATTGGTGACGAGGTTGATCTTGGTCGTGAGCCGTCTAGGGCCGAAGATAGTTCACACAAAACAACCTCAGCTTCAGTCCAATGCCGCTTTGGCACGTCTTCAGTATCTTCTCCCCAACCCACAGGCAAGCTGCTAGGCTCTGAAAATGTACTTTTGGAGTAGGTCTACACAGCCTACAGTCGACTCGTGACAATAGCAGGGCTTTGGCATGGATTGAAGTAATCCTCCAATCAACGCAGGAGTCCATATGTTCACCTCCATCCCCGCGATTTGGGGCTCCAATTTTGGCTCCCCGGGAGAGGGTGCCAAAACTGGAGCCCCATGAACAGTCAAAAGCTCTTGGTGTCCGATCCAGCCTCTGTTCATACCTACGATAGCTGGTGTCTCCTTTGGAAATTCTGATCAATTCTGCGAAAGATCCAAAAAAACAATGGCCTCTCGTCGACCCAATACTGTAAAGCGAACGGAGTGGAATAAGAAATGCAGAGAGAAACAGTCAGCGCATATTTGTAAGAGCTGTCATCTTTTACGACCAAGCCTTGCTGAGACGAGCTAAGATAGAAGGCTCGGAATCGTGATAGAAGCGTCGCAGGTACGACTCAAAACCAACGCGGATGACCCTTATACGTGAGAAAAAATGGACGAAAAGGTGAACCTGTTCTCGAAAAACCTAAGTGATCTTTCGATTGGCTAGCTCAAGGATTTGTGTGATGATGTCGATAAATCGATTAGAGCCATCTAGAAGGCCTCGTTTCAATCAGAACTTCTAGCACAGGATGGGGAAGAGTCTGTACGCGTTGCTCATTTTCCTCAATTCTACTTTTTGTTGATTGCCAAATAAGTTTTTGGAATTTCCCAAGTCGGAAGTTAGCTTTGTTGCAAAAATTGACGACCTACATCAAGACAACGTTAGATTAACTCGCGAAATTAGCAAATGGGAACATCGAGTTGCCACAGAGTTGAAAAGGAGACGAGCAGCTGAATTGAAGGCCAATGAACTGAAAGTCACTATCTAGTAGCTGCAAATGGACAATGGAAAATTCGAGAAGCACATAGATGAGTGGAAGTTAATAGTCGAGGAATCCAAGGGCAATGCAGACAAATACTGCAGAGAAATGGACAAGATTTTCATAGCTTTGGATCAGGTAAAATCGAAGCTAGCTTGCATCTCTAGGGAAGAGCACCTTGAATAGGGAGCTTTGTAGCCATTTACAAGCGAGCAAGTGTGAGCATAGATGTGGTAGATATTGTTGTAGCTAGTTGGCAGAGCTTGCGTCTGACTTCAAAAATCTGCATTTCATGCATGCAATTTTTTATAGACTTTCGATGAGACCACATTTGCGTATCACACTAGGAATCTTCTCGCCTTCCATTCAAAGAACTTTAGTTGCCTAATCATCCTCTTAGGCGACTTGACAATCTATTAAGGCTAGCTTTGGATATATGGTCAGTGATGGTATGCAAGGATCTACCAACCGACTGATGAGATTATACGTTACAGGAATCCCGAAAATAGATACCGCCCCTCCACTCTTGGCTCCAATGATGATGATGATGACGATATACAGGCTCCCACTACTCTGGTCTCGCTAATAGTCTCCAAGGTGGATACCAATTATATGCAAGCCACTCTTGGCTCTCTCAATCCACTTCTGGCTCCCCCAATCCACTTCTGACTCCCCCGCTCCATTTCTGACTCCCCCGCTCCACTTCTGGCTCCCCTGCTCCATTCTTGGCTACCCAGCTATGCCTAGCTCCCCAACCGCGCTCTCTCTGTCCGAGAACTGAGATGGGAATCTCCTGAACAATCTCATACCTAGATACTTGACTGGTCTCGGCTGACTTACGATGATGGGTTTGTAGTATGAGGACTTTTATTCTTGGTGTTGATGTTTGAGAATGGTCCACGACAGATCATATCAAGCAAGCGGAGGCACAGTCGTATTGGAAAAGCATTTCTATACTATCAAGCTAAGGTGTAGTAATGATAGACAATTTTTAATGAGCGTTTAACGCAAAACACGAAATGGTGAATGAGAGGTAGTATCCGCCAGAAAATTTCGCTCGGAAGAGATTGACAAGAGTCGCGAGGCGTTGCTGTAAAGCGTGAATGATAGTGTGATATGAAGGAACGCTTGTAGAGGGCTCCTAACGAGCGTCAAAGCAGACTGACTCTCTATTTTATTCTCCTTGATTTTGATAGTTGCGAAATGGATGTTGATGAGGTTTGATGTTGGTATTGGTATCGATTCTGGAGCTGCTGATGCTGTCGGATATTGATGCTAATCCTGATGCTAGTGATTTTCTTCCGCTGATTATTTTTGGATTGGCCGAGGACTAGCTATTTCCAATTCCCTTTTGCTGCATCCTGTTTTCTACGCAGCTACGATCGATGTCGATTGTCGCTAATATTGTTGAATAGCTTGTTGGATCGCGCTGGCTATCATTGCCTGAACTGCGGAGGACGGGATCATATTAGCTTGGATTGGCTGAGTAGCTCCTAGTTGGGTGACTCCTGGTTGGGTGACTGCTGGTTGGGTAACTGCTGATTGGGTGACACCTGATTGAGTGACACCTGATTGAACGACGCCTGATTGAACGACGCCTAATTGAGCGAATCCTTGTTGAACGACATCTAGTTGAACGAATCCTGTTTGAGTGACTCCTAGCTAAGCGATTCCTGGTTGAACGATTCCTAGTTGAGAAAATCCTGGTTGACCAACTATAAATTGGGCTGCTTTTGTCGCTTTGAATTGGTCATTCTTAATTCGTTGCATTGTTTTCATTTCTTCATTAAAGAGTCTAGCTTCTATTTGTGACATTATAAAAACTTTTCGCTCTTCGAATTCGATCATTTTGCGACACAACAAATGATTGTGGAGATCTTGATCAACTCGTGTCTAGTTAGCTATTCTAATGAGATCACTTCGCGACATAAGAGTATCTTCTAGATCTCTCAATCATTCTATCATGATAGATATACGAGGATATTGACTAGCCCTCGATGTTATAGCGTCGTCAATCGACATGACGATTCAACGCATGCTCTTGTATCGATGTTTGTGTTGAGCAATGAATTCTTTCGTCGACTTCTCAACGAATAGGATATTCTTAGGTTTTAGATCGTCACACAATTGCGTCGACTTCCACACGTGCAATCTCGACTTCTTCTCGATTAGAAATTGGAAAGTCTTAAAAACCTAACGTTTAGATTTGATCGACTCATTGTTCAAAGTAAGTTTGTCCATGACTTTAGATATTCTCGTATCGCCATTGTTAGCAGATTCTGTTCCAATAGATGGGTTTCCTGCATTCCTCATCTTCGTGTCATCGTCATTGCTAGAACTAGAACTAGACCTAGACCTAGACCCAGAATCAGACCTAGTGCTAGTGCCAGTGCCAGTGCCAGTGCCAGTGTTAGTGTCAGTGCCAGTGTCAGCGCCAGTGCCAGTGCTAGTGTTAGCGCCAGTGTTAGTGTTAGCGCCAGTGCCAGCATCTAAACTAGTCTGGGGCTCTTCTGCCTCTAAAAGCCACGTAGACTCCTTATTTATGTCTACATATTGCCAAGCTTATGTCTAAGGAAAGCGATGCTTATCGCAGAATTCTTGTGTTGCGACACAAAGAGCCTCAAAAATGGCGACCAACTTCTTTTTTTATTTAAAATCGATCGTATCTTTGTATGTCGTTCTTAGTGTCTACGTATTCTAATATTTATTTTGGAGATATTTTAGAGGAAATTTTCCGCGATCTAGATTATAATCCTTTTCGATATTGTGGGCTTCGATATCGCTATTGACCTTTTCGACAAAAGCGAGCGCTCTCTAATTGGAAGGGTCAATCTAAAGTTGGCGAATAGTTCCTTGGAAGAGCGTTGTGTCCCAATATTTTTTATGGGATGCTTTAGGTCTCTCTATTTCGTCCGACGTGATAACAGAAATGTCAAATTTATCCCGGGCGTTGTTTAAAACTATGTCATGATTAGTTTGGCTGCTTCGGATTTGCGTTTCCTCACTTACTTTGCTGCGTCTAATTGGCCTTTTCTTTCCATTCTTTAGGCTGCCTATTAGGATGAGTTAGAGTGGAAAGTTGCTTATACACCTAGGTCATTGCAGCTTTGTTCGCATGATGAAATTGTCCAAGCGTCTCATCTAGGTCACCATCAATGATCCGATCGATTTCATATTGTTGCTGCTCGCGAAGATCGATCGAGCCTAATTCATCGATTGGATAAAGTGATTTAAGGTTTACTTTCGCTTCTCGCGTAGTGGCTCTTGTTTGCCGCGTTGTAGAGGAGGTCTCATTAGACGCTTGATTCGCGATAGTATTGGAACTTCCACCTATGATATTATTGGAGATGCCATCTGCATTATTGTTGGGACGTTTGCCTGAATTATCGTTCACCAACCCCTGCGCGTTACTGTTCGTGATTGCATTGTCGTTGGGGGTTCCGGCTAAGATACTCGATGTGCCTGGGAGGGCAGGGTATTGGATACTATCGTTGTTAGGGGGTCTTAATGAGCTCATGGTTGATAAAGTCGAAGAATAGAGTCAACGGCTGTGGATCTATCCTATAATCAGGTCAACTAATTTGGGCTGCGAACGTGTTTCGGATCAAATGATTTTCTGGCGACGAAATATATCGTTGGGCCAACAGAGCCTTGAATATCTATTAGAGTGGAGTCTATAGAATCATGGGAACACAAAGGGGGTACTTATAGATAATGACAAGAGTAAGCCAGCCAATTTGTGCTCACATGGGCGCCGGTTTTGGCTAGGTTATCGACGTGGGTGATTCTGGCTGCATGTCGATCCAAAATGTGCTCCTTAGAAGGGGCATCCATAATGGGCGCCTAGGAATCTAGAATGGGTGCTAGACTTATGTGATCAATAAAGAACATGTTTGTCCTCGCTGTCCCTGTTCATAGCATTGCGAACATGAAAAGAACAAAGCTTTGCACGTTGTTGATGCTATGCGTCGTTGCAATGTGAGTATTTTGGACTTACAACGAACAAGCTAATGTGCTTTCCTTAGTCGTGCGAATGAAATCCTAGAGACTATCAATATCGAAATCGATATATCATGGAACTCAACGAGCGTCAATGTTAGTGTTCAAGCGTCGGTCAACAGTGCAGAAACGCCTTCTAGCATAGACCCCAATGCTCTTCTAGGAAGAGCTACGACAGCAGTCGTATCAAGTGGATCTGGCGATCATATTAGACCCACATCTACAATCGCTCAACCATTAGGGGCAGGGTCGTTGGTTGGAACCTAGATGGACTCTTTTATGTCTATAGACTCATCTTGGCCTGGCTATCTGGGTTTGACTAGCTCAACTTCAACGACAAGTTAGTTATCGAGTTTGAAGCAATCAAACAACAGTCTTTGGGCGACCGATAGCCTGAGGCCTATAGCGCAAGCCTCTCCTTCTCCCTTCTTTGGAAAGGCATCGGCAAGGAAAGTTTCGAAGGAAGACGTTGGCCTGCTCATCGTCCTTGGTTGTGTTATTGGAATATTCCTATAGATAGATCATAGTGAAGATAGAACCCAAATTACACGGAAAATGTTTCGAGGGGCTGTGCAACAATCATACCTAAGGTAAAGACTTGATTCTTCTATCCACGAGTCTTGGCATGGATGCCTGGAAGAATTGCATGTCATTAGCAAGGCGCAGATGCCTGCATGTGGGGTAGGCACGACATAAATAAGGTGTGATTGCGCCATCTAAGCTTGCATAAAATAGTGCGACTAAGAGACATCGCCCAAGTTGACTACTAACCATGCGCCTTAACTCTCTCAATGTCTAGTTAGATCAAGTATTGCGATTCCTATGTTTTTAATTCGGACCCTCCGTCTAAAACCTGTACTTTAGCTCGAACATTTTATCGCCACCTTTCTTGTGGCACGAATAGCATAGCTCGTAAAAATAATGGTTTCGAACTCGTTTGAGCTGGAAGGTTCTCTAATGACTTGGGAGCTCTTCGAGCGGAATTCTAACAACTTAACGTCTTTTGCTATAGAATCTAATTTCCATCTATGCGCGAAGCCCCTCGATCTGCGATCTCCGCAAGACAGGAGGCTTGGGGATAATGAAAACTTTTCTTTGATTAACGATTTTTTCGCTGGTCTTCTGCGTACGGCTTTCCTTAGATTCGTTGAGCTCTACTTCTTCTACCTGTGCGCTATTCTCTTCTTCTCCTCCTTCTTCTCCTTCTTCGTCGTTTTCGTCGTTCTCGTCTCTCTCTTCATTCATTGTCTCAAAGTCTTTGGGACATCGGCGGAAGGGAGACGGAGTGAGGTTTACCTGACATACAATTTATGAGCGGTCTATGTCATGGCGATTTTGGATGGGCTCACAATATCTTGCTCCGATGGAGGTCATCTAGGTCGATCGATTGACTTGTAGGTATAGCATTTATTGCCATGGCGAATGATTATGTAAATGTCTGCTCTTGTCACCTGCGCCAGCTCGTTCCCTTTCCTAAACTAGCTTGAACTTCGTTTGCGGAACTTCTCACGTACGACGCGTCGGTTATTTCGTTGGATCGCCATGGAGTAGATGTGAAGGTGGATGCAACTCGCTCGAATCTATTTAACGTGGCGGATTAGTGCACTGTCTCGTGTCGCAAGGGTTTGAGTTAGCATTTGGTGAAGCCACAATTGGATGTCGCATCCAAAATTGGATTCTTCGTCGACGAATGGTACTTGACCTATGATACATCTTCTTCACGTTGAAAACGAGCTATGCATGTCAAAGGATCCGAATAGCAAACCTCGTCTCGATGACGCCAGAAGTGGATGTCTCCAGATCTGGATGCCTTTTGGTCAAGTACAAATCAGTAGTCATGGCTTGACCTCAAATGGTGATGTTCAACTAATTCATACCACTAAAAGTCATGGATATCACTCAGATATACGCAATTGCCACTAGAGCTATCTTCGGTTTGGTGCTGATGATTAGAGTCGCGTCCTTTTTCGTCCGATTTTTTCGACCCTACAGCGTGTTACTCATGAAGCATTTCCTCTACCCCCATGTTCTGCGGCGGCACCGCTTCTTTGGTCCATACACTCGAGCTCAAGTATTGTTGCACCTTCTCTACCTGGCCGTCAATATATTCTGTAGCATATTTGGAGTGTCCTCCATCAAAGAGCTAGGTACTCGGACGGGGACTTTGTCACTGATCA
>JAABUL010006989.1_pt1 | contig 12529 bp, 12 predicted proteins | sample 5559151 | NCBI WGS metagenome assembly JAABUL01 (sample SAMN10711876, study PRJNA513368) | rock metagenome | isolation source: Antarctica rocks | place: Antarctica: Victoria Land, Pudding Butte sud | reverse complement strand
GGCGGAAGATTAAAAGGGAACGCGGTGCGACACCGCGGCTGCCCCCGCAACTGTAAGCGGTGAGCCACCCGCCGAGACGCCACTGGGGCAGATGCTCCGGGAAGGCAGGCGGAATGGCGTTGATCCGCGAGCCAGGAGACCTGCCATCGGACGACTATCGCGATAGCCGGGCGGGGTGCCTCGGCGGCGACGAGCTGCTCCCGCGTCGTGCGGGCGGATCGGCGGCACCCGAATCGTGCATGCGCGTGCATGCGAGAGGTGTCCCTGTGTCCGAGCGCGTTCCCTATTTACATGTCTGTATTACTTGCCGGGCCGGGCAGGCGCTGGAAGAGGGCGCGGTGCCGCCGGGCCAGCGTTTATACGAGGCGGTGCAGGGCCTGGCCGACTCCGGGCGCGTGCTGGTCAAGCCGATCACGTGCCTGGCGAGCTGCGAGCGCGGGTGTGCGGCGGTGATCTCGCAGCCGGGCCGGTGGGGGTATCTGCTGGGCCATCTCCGCTCGGAGCTGGCGGGTGACCTGCTGGCCTATGCGGGCGCGTATGCCGCGTCCAAGACCGGCACGGTGATGCCGTCGAAGCGTCCGCCGTCGCTGTCGGGCGTGGTGCTCGGCCGTGTTCCGAATGTCGAGGTGCTCTGATGAGGAAGATTCCGGCAACGATCGTGACCGGGTTCCTCGGGGCGGGGAAGACGACGCTGGTGCGGCACCTGCTGGCGCATGCCGGTGGGCGACGGATTGCGGTGATCGTCAACGAGTTCGGCGCCCTGGGGATCGACGGCGAGGTGCTGCGGGCCTGCGGCATCGAGGGGTGCGCGGACGAGGATATCGTCGAGTTGGCCAACGGGTGCCTGTGCTGCACGGTCGCGGAGGATTTCCTGCCGGCGATGCAGGCGCTGCTGGATCGGCCCCGCCCGCCCGAGCACATCGTCATCGAGACGAGCGGGCTGGCGCTGCCCAAGCCGCTGCTCAAGGCGTTCAACTGGCCGGGGATCAGCTCGCGCGTGACGGTCGATGGGGTGATCGCGCTGGTCGACGCGCCGGCGGTGGCGGCCGGGCGGTTCGCCGACGACCCGGAGGAGGTGGCGCGGCAGCGGGCGGCGGATCCGTCGCTGGATCACGACAATCCGCTGGCCGAGGTGTTCGAGGACCAGTTGGGCGCGGCCGACCTGGTGGTGTTGAACAAGGCCGACCTGGTGGATGCGGGCGCGATGGCGCGGCTGCAGGCGGAGGTGGCGGCGGCGCTGCCGCGGGCGGTCAAGATGGTGGCGATCAGCGAGGGGCGGCTCGATCCGGCGGTGCTGCTCGGGCTCGGAGCGGCCGCCGAGAGCGATCTGGCGGCACGGCCGTCGCATCACGATGCGGTCGACGGCGCGCATGAACACGACGATTTCGAGAGCTTCGTGGTGGCTTTGCCGGAGATCGGCGCGGCGGAGGCGCTGGTGGCCGGGCTGCGGCTTGTGGCCGAACAGCATGACGTGCTGCGGATGAAGGGGTTCGCGGCGGTGCGGGGCAAGCCGATGCGGCTGCTGGTGCAGGGGGTCGGCGCGCGGTTCCGCCAGGAGTTCGACCGCGCCTGGCGGCCGGGCGAGGACCGCGCCGGCGGCGTGGTGGTGATCGGACGGACGGGGCTGGACCGGGCGGCGATCGAGCGGGCGGTCGCGGCGGCGGCGGACTAGACCTTGCACCTGCTCGTCCGCGAGACGCGTTCGCTCGACGCCGAGGCGGCGGCCGAGGAGATCGGGCACAGCCCGGCCCACCTCGTGCTGCTGTCCTACTCCGACAGCGACCTTGGTGCTGCGGCTTCGGCGTGGGAGGGCATGACCGATCCGCCGAGCCTGCGGCTGGTCAATTTGCGGCGGCTGCAGCACCCGATGTCGGTCGACCTCTACCTCGAGCAGGTGGTCGCCCGGGCGCGCTGCGTCGTCGTGCGGCTGCTCGGCGGGCTCGAATATTGGCGCTATGGCGTCGACGAGATCGCGACGCTGTGCCGGGCCGAGGGGATCGCGCTGGCGCTGCTGCCGGGCGATGGGCGCGACGACGCCGCGCTGATGGCGCGCTCGACGGTCGATGTGGCGGCGTGGACGGTGCTGTCGGAGTGCCTGGGGCAGGGCGGGCCCGACAATCTGCGGCGGGCGCTGCTGTGGGCGGCGCATCTGGGCGGATCGGGTGCGGCGCCTGCGGGCGGCGCGATCGCCATGGGTGCGGCGGGCGAGCATGCGGTGGCGAGTGCGGCCGAGCCGTGGGCGCGGGCGGTGATCGTGTTCTACCGCTCGCATCTGCAGGCGGGCGACGTCGCGCCGGTCGAGGCGCTGGCGGCGGCGCTGGCCGAGCGTGGGTTCGCGGTGCGGGCGCTGTATGCGGCGAGCCTCAAGGAACCCGGCTGCGCGGCGTTCCTGGCCGAGACGATCGGCGCGTGGCGGCCGCAGGTCGTGCTGAATGCGACGGCGTTTTCGGCCCCGCTCGAGAGCGCCGGCGCGCCGGTGCTGCAGGTCGTGCTGGCGGGTGGGACGCGGGAGGCGTGGGCGCAATCGGTGCGGGGGCTGTCGGGGACCGATCTGGCGATGCATGTCGTGCTGCCGGAGCTGGATGGGCGGCTGCTGACGACGGCGGTGTCGTTCAAGCAGGAGGCGGCGCCGGTGCCGGGGCTGGAGTTCGCGCGGACGGTGCATGCGCCCGACCCCGAGGGCGTGGCGTTGGCGGCTGAGCGGGCGGCGGGGTGGGCGCGGGTGGCGGTGCTTCCGGCCGGGGAGCGGGCGATCGGCTGCGTGCTGTCGGACTATCCGGGCGGCGGCCGGGTCGGGCAGGCGGTGGGGCTCGATACCTTCGCGAGCGTTGCGGGCATGCTCGAGGACCTGGCGGCGGCGGGCTATGCGGTCGAGACGGTGACGGCCGAGGCGCTGGTGGCCGGGCTATGCGAGGCTCCGCCGGCGGCGTTCCTCGATATGGCGGCTTACCGGGCCCTGTTCGCAGCGCTGCCCGTGGTGGGGCGCGAGGCGGTGCTGGCCGCCTGGGGAGAGCCGGAGGGTGACCCGGCCGTCGTCGATGGTGCGTTCACCATGCGCTTCCTGAGCGCGGGCAACATGCTGCTGGCGGTGCAGCCGGACCGGGGCGCGGCCGGTGGTCGCAAGGCCGGGTATCATGATGCGGATTGCCCGCCGCGGCATGCGTTCGTGGCGTTCTATCTGTGGCTGCGCCAGCGCGTGCACGCGATGCTGCATGTGGGCGCGCATGGGACGCTGGAATGGTTGCCGGGCAAGTCGGCGGCGCTGTCGGCGGCGTGCTTTCCGGCGCTGCTGACGGGCGGGTTGCCGGTGATCTATCCGTTCATCGCCAACAATCCCGGCGAGGCGGCGGCGGCCAAGCGGCGGCTGGGGGCGGTGACGATCGGGCATCTGACGCCGGCGTTGCGGATGGCCGGGTCGCATGGCGAGGCGGCCGGGCTCGAGCGGCTGCTCGAGGAATATGCGTCGGCCGACGGGATGGACCGCCGCCGGCTCGCCTTGCTGCGCGAGGACATCCTCGGGCGCGCGGCGGCGACGGGGTTGCTGGCCGAGAGCGGCGCCGGGCCGGAGCTGGGCGACGACGACCGGCTGGCGCGGCTCGACGCCTATCTGTGCGACGTCAAGGAGGCGCAGGTCCGCGACGGGCTGCACGTGTATGGCCGGGCGCCGGATGCGGCCCGGATGGAGGCGTTGCTGCAGACCTTGCCGGGCGAGGCGGTGCTGGGGTCGGCCGAGGCCGAGCGGTCCGGCCTGCTGGCGGCGCTGGCCGGGCGGTTCGTGCCGCCGGGCCCGGCGGGCGCGCCGACGCGGGGGCGGGGCGACGTGCTGCCGACCGGGCGCAACCTGTTCACCACCGATCCGCGCGTGGTGCCGACCGCGGCGGCGATGACCTTGGCCGGACCGGTGGCCGACGAGCTGCTGCGCCGGCATTTGCAGGATCACGGCGAGTATCCGCGGTCGCTGGTGCTCAATCTCTGGGGCAGCACGACGATGCGGACCGGTGGGGAGGATTTGGCGCTGGCGCTGATCCTGCTCGGGGTGCGGCCGGTGTGGGACGAGCAGTCGGGCCGGGTGACGGGGTTCGAGGTGCTGCCGATCGCCTTGCTGGAGCGGCCGCGGGTGGATGTGACGCTGCGGATTTCGGGGCTGTTCCGGGACGCGTTCGCCGCGCAGATCACGCTGTTCGACGCTGCGGCCCGGGCGGTGGCGGAGCGGGACGAGGCGGCGGACTGGAACCCGCTGGTCGCCTCCCCCGAGGCGGCGCGGGTCTATGGCCCGGCGCTCGGCGCGTATGGGACTGGGATCGCTCCGGGTTTCGATGGTGATCGGGCGGCGTTGGGGACGGCCTACCTGGCCGGCTCGGCGGCGGCATACGGGCGGGGCCGCGAGGGGGGGGCCGACGCGGCCGGGTTCGCCGCGCGGGCGGCGCGGGCCGATGCGTTCGTGCTGCTGCAGGATCATCGCGAGACCGACCTGCTGGAGGGCGCGGAGTTCGCCGCGCATGAGGGCGGTTTTGCGGCGCTGGCCTGGTCGCAGGGCGCGGCGCCTGCCCTCTATCACGCCGATACCGCCGAGGCGGGGCGGGCGCGGGTGCGGACGGTGGCCGAGGAGGTCGCGCGCATGGTGCGGGCGCGGGCGGCCAATCCGTTGTGGATCCTGGGGATGCGCCGGCATGGATATCGTGGGGCGACCGAGATCGCGCGGGCGCTCGATGGGCTGTTCGGCTTTGCCGCGTGCCTGACGGAGCGGTTCGACGCGCAATTCGATCTGCTGTGGGCCGCCACGCTGGGCGACGCCGAGGTCGATGCGTTCCTCGGGGCGGCCAATCCGGCGGCGCGGGAGGGCATGCGGGCGCAGTTTGCCGAAGCGCGGCGCCGGGGCTTGTGGCAGACGCGCCGCAACGATGTCGGCCCGCGACTGGAGCGGGCGTGACGCGCGCGCGGGGCTGGTGCCCGAGCCTGTTCGAGCCGATGGCGACGGGCGACGGGTTGCTGGTGCGCGTCAAGCCGCCGCTGGGCCCGCTCAGCGCGGACGCGGCGAGGCTGATCGGGGCGGCCTGTGCTGAGTACGGCAACGGGGTGGTCGAGCTGACTGCGCGGGGAAGTTTGCAGTGCCGCGGCTTCGACGAGGGCTCGGCGCGGCGGTTTGCTTCGGTGATCGTAGGGGCTGGGTTGGCCAGCGCCGATCCCGCGGCGGAGCGCCGCCGTACGGTGCAGGCGCCGCCCTGGAGCGAGTCCGATGGCCTGGCGCAGGCGATCGAGGCGGCGCTGGTGCAGGCGGGAGATCTGGCCGGGTTGCCGGCCAAGTTCGGGGTCTCGCTCGATGGGGTTCCCCGTGCCGATATCGCGGTCGGGCTGCAGGCGGAGCGCACTGTGGTCGTCGGCGGCAGCGAGGCGGTTGTGGACGACCCGGTGGGCGCGGTGTTGCAGCTCGCGCGGGCGTTCCTGGCCCTCGGGGGCGGGCGGCGGATGGCGGAGCTGGTGGCACGCGTGGGCGAGGCGGCGATCTTTGCGCAGGCCGGCTTGCCGACGCGGCCGGCGCGGACGGCGGCGGCTTGGCCGGAGGCGATCGGCTGGGTGGGGGCGGCATTTGGCGTCGGGTTGCCGTTCGGGGCGTTCGACGCGGCGACGCTGGCTGGGCTGGCGGAGCGGCATGGCGACGGGGCGCTGCGGCTCGCGCCTGGCCGCTCTGTGGTCATCGCCGGGGCGCGGGAATCGTTGCCGGCTGCGGCGGGGCGGCTTGGTTTGATCGTGGCGTCCAACGATCCGCGCCGCTTGGTTTCGGCCTGTCCGGGGCAGCCGGCTTGCGCCTCGGCGACGGTGGCCACGCGCGCGCTGGCGGCATCGCTGTGGCCGGATCGCGCGGTGCATGTGTCGGGCTGCGAGAAGGGCTGTGCGCATCCCGGACCGGCGGCGCTGACGCTCGTGGGGCGGGCGGGGCGGTTCGACGCGGTGCGTGACGGCACCGCCGGCGGGGCGCCGGTGCGGCGGGGGCTGACCGCGGCCGAGGCGCTCGTGTTCGGGCAGGATGCGATGGAGCAATGCTCGTGAGCCTCGATTACGTGCGCGATGGCGCGGCGATCTACGCGCGATCGTTTGCCACCATCCGGGCCGAGGCGGACCTGGCCGGGTTCACGCCCGAGGAGGCGCGGGTGGCGGTGCGGGTGATCCATGCGTGCGGCATGGTCGAGGTGGCGCGCGCCCTGCGCTTTCATGCCGGATTCACGCGCGCCGCGCGCGCCGCGCTGCTCGCCGGCAAGCCGATCCTGTGCGACGCCAAGATGGTCGCGCATGGCATCACCCGCCCGCGCCTGCCAGCCGGCAACGAGGTGATCTGCCTGCTGGACGCGCCGGAGGTGCCTGCGCTGGCGCGGCGCATCGGCAACACGCGCTCGGCCGCGGCGCTGGACCTGTGGGGCGAGCGCATGGACGGGGCGGTGGTGGCGATCGGCAATGCGCCGACGGCGCTGTTCCACCTGCTTGAGCTGCTCGACGCCGGCGCGCCGCCTCCGGCCGCGATCATCGGCGTGCCGGTCGGCTTCGTCGGCGCCGCGGAATCGAAGGCGGCGCTGGCGGCCGATGGGCGCGTGCCGTTCTTCATCGTCGAGGGGCGCCGAGGCGGCAGCGCGATGGCGGTCGCGGCGGTCAACGCGCTGGCGAGCGAGGCGGAATGAGCGGGATTTTCCATGTCGTGGGCCTCGGTCCCGGCGATCCCGAGCTGATGACGGTCAAGGCGGCGCGGGTGATCGCGGCCTCGCCGGTGGTCGCCTTCTTCGCCAAGCGCGGCCGCACCGGCCATGCCCGCACGATCGCCGCGGACCACATCGACGGGTCGGCGGAGGAGCTGCGGTTCGAATATCCGTTCACCACCGAGGTGGCGCTCGACGATCCGCGTTATCGCACGGAGATCGTCGCCTTCTACGATGCGTGCGCCGCGGCGCTGGCCGAGCGGCTCGCGGCCGGGCGCGACGCGGTGCTGCTGTGCGAGGGCGATCCGTTCTTCTACGGCTCGTCGATGTACATCTTCGACCGGCTGCGGCCGTCGTTCCGCAGCGAGGTCATTGCCGGCGTCAGCGCCATGAGCGGCTGCTGGACGTGCGCCGGCACGCCGATCGCGCATGGCGACGACGTGCTGACGGTATTGCCGGGGACGCTGGACGAGGAGGGGCTGACGGCGCGGCTGCGGGGGGCGGATGCGGCTGTCATCATGAAGATCGGCCGCAACCTGCCGAAGATCCGAGCGGCGTTGGCGCGCGCCGGGCTGGCGGAGCGGGCGATCTATGTCGAGCGCGGGACGATGGCGGGGGAGCGTATTCTCCCGGTGACCGAGCTGGACGACAGGCCGGCGCCGTATTTCTCCATCGTGCTCGTGCCCGGGCGGCAGCGGGCGCGATGACCGGAAGCGTCGTGATCGTCGGACTGGGGCCGGGGGCGGCCGAGATGCAGACGCCGCAAGCCGCCGCGGCGCTGGCGGCGGCGACGGACCTGGTGGGCTATGGCCCCTATGTCGATCGGGTCGCGGGCGGGCCGGAGCAGGTGCGGCACAGTTCGGACAACCGCGAGGAGTTGGACCGGGCGCGGCATGCGCTGCTTCTGGCGGCCGCGGGTCGCCGGGTCGCGGTGGTGTCGTCGGGCGATGCCGGGGTGTTCGCGATGGCGAGTGCGGTGTTCGAGGCGATCGAGGCGGGCGAGGCGGCGTGGCGGGCGCTCGACGTGCAGGTGGTTCCGGGGATTTCGGCGATGTTTGCCGCGGCCGCGCGGGTGGGTGCGCCATTGGGGGCGGATTTTTGCGCGATCTCGCTGTCGGACAATCTCAAGCCGTGGCGGGTGGTGCTGGCGCGGTTGCAGGCGGCGGCGGCGGCCGGGTTCGTGATCGCGCTCTACAATCCGTTGTCGAATGCGCGGCCGTGGCAGCTCGGGGCGGCATTCGAGGTGCTGCGCGAGGTGTTGCCGGGCAGCGCGCCGGTGGTGTTCGCGACGGCGGTGAGCCGGCCGGAGGAGCGGATCGACGTGACGACCTTGGCGCTGGCCGAGCCGGCGCGGGCAGACATGCGGACGCTGGTGCTGATCGGGTCGGCGGCGACGCGCTGCATCGCGCGCGAGGGCGGCCGGGCGTTCGTCTACTCGCCGCGGAGTGTGGCGTGAGCCTCGAGCCAGCGCATCGCGGCGGCCGCGTCCGGCACGCGGTCGATGCCGTCGGGCGGGGGCGGCCGGGCGACCATGATCACGGGCAGGCCCAGCGCACGGGCGGCGTCGAGCTTGGCGCGCGTGGCCGTGCCGCCGGAGTTCTTGGTGACCAGGACCTCGATGGCGTGCGCCTCGAGCAGGCGGCGTTCGGCGGCTTCATCGAACGGACCGCGGGCGATGATGACCTCGGTGCCGGGCGGCGGGCGCTGCGGCGGCTCGACCGAGCGTACCTTATATATATGCGTACAAACCGAGAACGGCTGCAGATCCTTCTGGCCGATGGTCAGCAGCACGCGGCGTGGGGTGGGGCCGAGGGCGGCGGCGGCTTCGGTCATGTCGGCCACGGCCTGCCAGCGATCGCCGGGGCCGGGGGTCCAGGGTGGGCGGAGGATGGCAAGGCGGGGGATTGTCTGCGCGGCGGCGTGGCGCGACATCTGGGCGGCGAACGGGTGGGTGGCGTCGACCAGCGCATCGACGCGGTTTGCGGCCAGGTAGGCGGCAAGCCCGTCCGCGCCGCCGAAGCCGCCGGTGCGGCAGGGGATCGGCTGGGCCACCGGGTCGCTTGTCAGCCCGGCGAGCGAGAGCGTGGCGTCGAAGCGCGGGTCGCCGGCCAGCATGCGGGCCAGCGCCGAGGCTTCGGTGGTGCCGCCGAGGATCAGGACCTTCATGGTGCGTTCCTATGAGCACGGCGCTCGGCAGGGAAGGGCGCCGTCCTTGGCTGGCGCTGATCGGCATCGGCGAGGACGGGGTCGAAGGCCTGACCAGCCCGGCGCGCGCCCTGCTCGGGGGCGCCTCGCTGGTGGTCGGCGGGGCGCGGCACCTGCGGCTGGCCGGGGCGCTGATCCAGGGCGAGCGGCTGGCCTGGCCGAGCCCGATGCAGGACGCCTATCCGGCGATCCTGGCGCGCGCCGGGCAGGATGTGGCGGTGCTGGCGTCGGGCGACCCGTATTGTTATGGCGTCGGCAGTGCGCTGGCCGGGTTGGTGCCGGCCGCCGAGATCCTGTGCGTGCCGGCGCCGTCGGCCTTTTCGCTTGCCTGCGCCCGGCTGGGCTGGGCGCTGCAGGACGCGGCCACGGTCTCATTCTGTGGCCGCCCGTTGCAGGCGGCGATACCGCTACTGCAGCCGCGGGCCCGGCTGCTGGCGCTGTCTGCCGATGGAGCGACGCCGCGGGCGTTGGCGACGCTGCTGACGCAGCGCGGGTTCGGGCCGTCGACGATGCATTTGCTGGAGGCGATGGGCGGGCCGCAGGAGCGGATGCGGTCCTGCACGGCGGCGGATTTCGCGTTCGATGATGTGGGTTCGCTGAACCTGGTGGCGGTCGAGTTGGTGGCCGGCCCGGGGGCGGTGGTGGTGCCGCTGGCGGCCGGGCTTGCGGACGAGGCGTTCGATCATGACGGGCAACTCACCAAGCAGGAGGTGCGCGCGATGACGCTGGCGGCCTTGGCGCCGAGGGCGGGCGAGGTGCTGTGGGATCTAGGGGCCGGTTCGGGCTCGGTGGGGATCGAGTGGTGCTTGCGCTCGCGGGGGACGGCGTTTGCGATCGAGGCGCGGGCGGACCGGGCGGGGCGGGCGCTGCGCAACGCGATGGCGCTGGGCGTGGTGACGCTCGAAGTGGTGGTGGGCGAGGCGCCGGGGGCGCTGTCGCGCTTGCCGACGCCGGACGCGGTTTTCATCGGCGGCGGGCTGCAGCGGCCGGGCGTGCTGGACACTGTGTGGGGCGCGTTGCGGCAGGGGGGGCGGCTGGTCGCCAACGCGGTGGCGCTCGATACGCAGGCGATGCTGTTCGAGGCGCAGGCCCGGCTGGGCGGCACGCTGACCCGGCTGGCGGTGGAGCGGCTGGACCAGATCGGCACGATGCGCGCTTTCCGTCCGGCGATGGCGGTGGTGCAATGGGCGGTGGTGAAGCGGTGAGGGTGATCGCGGGCGTGGGGATGCGGCGGGGCTGCGCGGCAGAGGAGGTGGTGGCGCTGGTGCGGCGCGCGAGCGTGGAGACGGGGTGCGCGGTGACGGCGCTGGCGGCACCGGCGTTCAAGCGCGAGCAGGCGGCGGCGGCGGCGGCATCGCTGGGCGTCGCGCTGGTTCTGGTGGAGCAGGCGGCGTTGGAGGCGGCGCAGGCACTCTGCCCGACACGGTCTGAGGCGGCGCTTCGGGCGGTCGGCGTGGCCTCGGTGGCCGAGGGCAGCGCGTTGGCGGCGGCCGGAGCCGGGGCGCGGCTGGTGTTGGCGCGGATCGCGAGTGGCGGGGCGACCTGCGCGCTCGCTGAATCAGCGCCGTGACGGTGCATTTCATCGGCGCCGGGCCGGGGGCGGCGGACCTGATCACGGTGCGCGGGCGGAACCTGCTGGCGCGGTGCCCGGTGTGTTTGTATGCGGGTTCGATCGTGCCGCCGGCGCTGTTGGCGCATTGTCCGGCGGGGGCGCGGCTGGTGGACACGGCGGGGCTGTCGCTCGACTTGATCGAGGCGGAGTATGTGGCGGCCGACGCGGCCGGGCTGGACGTGGCGCGGCTGCATTCGGGCGATCTGTCGATCTACAGCGCGGTGGCCGAGCAGGCGCGGCGGCTCGAGCGGCTGGGCATCGCCTACTCGATGACGCCGGGGGTGCCGGCGTTCGCGGCTGCCGCGGCCGCAATCGGGCGCGAGCTGACCGTGCCGGAGGTGGCGCAGAGCGTGGTGCTGACCCGCGTGTCCGGACGCGCTTCGGCGATGCCCGCGGGCGAGACGCTGGCAGCATTCGGGGCGACCGGGGCGACGCTGGCGATCCATCTGGCGGTGCATGCGCTGGACCGCGTCGTCGCGCAGCTGCTGCCGCATTACGGCGCCGAGTGCCCGGCGGCCGTCGTCGTGCGCGCGAGCTGGCCGGAGGAGCGCGTGGTGCGGGGCACGCTGGGAACACTGGTCGCGCTGATGCAGGCGGAGCCGGCGGAGCGCACCGCGCTGGTGCTGATCGGCTGGGCGCTGGAGGCGGCTGGGTTCCGCGAGAGCGCGCTGTATGATCGGGATTACAAGCGGCGGTTCCGGGCATGAACGGGGGCGAAGGCGGCGCGGCCGGCCAGGGCGCCGGTGCGGTCGAACAGGACGATCTCGAGCTCGATCTCGGCGGGGTGGAGTGCTTCGGCGGCGGTGCGCCAGGCGGCCGAGGCGACGGTATCGCCGAGGGCCACGCCGGCCGCGGCAGCGTGGGCGAAGGCTTCGGCGACGGTGTTGGCGGCGGCGATCCGCGCCTGCAGCGCCGGGTCGTCGGTGCAGCGTGCCAGCGCGGCCAGGTCGGCCTCGCCGCGCTTGGAGTGGAGATCGAGCCGGCCCTGGCCGAGCTTGGTCATCTTGGCGACGCCGCCGGCGATGGTGACGCGGCGGACGGGGTGGGTGCGGAGGTATTTCAGCATGCCGCCGGCGAAGTCGCCCATCTCGATCAGCGCCACCTCGGACAATCCGTGCAGGGCCTGGACCGCGGCCTCCGACGTCGATCCGGTCGACCCGGCGACATGATCGAGCCCGGTGGCGCGCGCGACGTCGATGCCGCGATGGATGGTGTCGATCCAGGCGGCGCAGGAATAGGGTATGACCACGCCGGTGGTGCCGAGGATCGACAGCCCGCCGACGATACCGAGGCGCCCGTTCAGGGTCTGGCGGGCCAGCGCCTCGCCGTGCTCGACCCCGATCTCGACGCTGACGTCGGCCGGGGAGGCGACCTCGTGCAGCGCGGCGGCGATCATCTGGCGGGGCACCGGGTTGATGGCGGGCTCGCCGGGCGGGATCGGCAGGCCCGGGCGGGTGATGGTGCCGACGCCGGAGCCGGCACGGAAGACGACGCCGCTGCCGGGCGGCAGGCGGCGGACGACGACGCGGATCAGCGCGCCGTGGGTCACGTCGGGATCGTCGCCGGCATCCTTGACGACGCCGGCTTCGGCGCGGTCCGGATGCAACGCGGTCTCGGCCAGGGCGAAGGCGACGCGGCGGCCGCCGGGGAGGGCGATCTCGACCGGGTCGGGGAATTGGCCGGAGCACAGGGCCGCGTAGGCCGCTTTGGCCGCGGCCGTGGCGCAGGCGCCGGTGGTCCAGCCGCGTCGGAGATTGCTGCGCTCGGCTTCCACGCGCAGGCGTTTAGCACATGAGTGGGCTCGATGCCGCGCTGGCCGGGTTGCCGCTGCTGCAACCGGGGCATGTGTGGCTGGCCGGCGCGGGGCCGGGCGATCCCGGGCTGCTGACGCTGCATGCGCTGAGCGCGCTGGGGCAGGCGGACACGGTGGTGTTCGACGCGCTCGTGGACGAGCGGATCATGCAGTTCGTGGCGCCCAAGGCCGAGCGCGTGTTCGCCGGCAAGCGGGGCGGGCGGCCGTCGGCGG
>JAABUL010006988.1_pt1 | contig 12530 bp, 17 predicted proteins | sample 5559151 | NCBI WGS metagenome assembly JAABUL01 (sample SAMN10711876, study PRJNA513368) | rock metagenome | isolation source: Antarctica rocks | place: Antarctica: Victoria Land, Pudding Butte sud | reverse complement strand
AGTATTCATTCAACTCTTGCCACACCGACAGGAGGACTGACACAGCTCACGCCGCATATCATGAAATTTCTCAAACCAAAAGAGAGGAATCAATCAAAATACCTGTATAACAACGATTGAAAGTCAACATAAGGATCTTACAGGGCTCAGCGCGCGCGCCTGCTCAGGCGCTCTCTAGCGCGGGCGCTAGCGACCCTCAACCAGAAGACGTTCAGTACTTTATATTCCTGGTAGATCTTGTTAAGCATACTATTTCTCTATGAAGACTTAGAAACAAAACTTGGAAAATTCTTGATGATATTTTGACGAGTCAGGCCAACTGATGAGGTGAAGTTTGATTCGTAACATAATGGCTTCCACCACAAGAGGTGGCCGTCTCGAAGGCAAGAACGCTATCATCACCGGAGCGGCAGGGTAGGTTTAGAATAATTTCATCTGGCAAACTATGAGGCTTCCTTTACATCTGCTTGTTCATGCCAGTTTGTATTCGAGGAGAATAAGCTACATTGGCTCCAAATCAGCATCTGCGAACTACTTGCTCCATATACTCTCTTTCCACAGCAATAAATAACGTACTGCATGGACATCGCCACCATGTCTTTTCTATCCGCCGTACCGCCGCCGTTGACGTTCCTTTTCGCAGTGGTATTGGTCTAGAAACAACCATTCTCTTTGCCCGCGAAGGCGCCGCAGTCCTCATGGCCGACATCTCCGAACCCGCTCTCGAGAAAGCCCTTTCAAAAGTCCGCTCCATACTTTCCGACTCACCCCGAGTGGAGACGATCAAATGTGATGTCTCCAAAGAATCCGATGTCGAAGCCATGGTTAAGCATCTAGATGACTGGGGAGGTGTGGACATCATGTTCAACAATGCAGGCATTATGCAGTAAGCGCTCGTTTCAAGACATCCCAACGCACTGCCCATTCGACCTCAACGTCAGGGTACAGTAAGACTCACTTGACCTGTCTCTCTCTCTAGCGGCGACGACGCAGACGCCATCGACACCCCCGAGAAGATCTGGGATCTCACACACAACATCAACGTCAAAGGCGTCTGGTTCGGCAGCAAGCACGCCATTCTCAGTATGCGCAAACATAACAAGACCAAAGGCTCCATCATCAATACTGCGAGCGTGGTCGCATTGGTAGGCAGCGCGACGCCGCAGCTGGCTTACACAGCAAGCAAAGGAGCGGTTTTGGCGATGACGAGAGAGTTGGCGATCGTCCACGCGAAAGAGGGGTTCAGATTCAATGCGCTTTGTCCTGCGCCGTTGAAGTGAGCTTTTCTTTACCCTTCAGTGCACTAGCACCCGACTTCCCCGTTGACCACAGCTCCTCCTTTCTCTTCGACAATAGTTGATGATTGCATTATCTGCTAACAACCTCCTCACAGCACCCCCCTCCTCCAAGACTGGCTCGGCGACGACGCTGCCAAGCGCCACCGACGCGAAATCCACTTCCCCTCCGGCCGTTTCGGCGAAGCTATTGAGCAGGCGCAGGCGGTGCTCTTCCTCGCCAGCGACGAAAGCAGCTTCGTGAACGGGACTGATTTTGTTGTTGATGGAGGGATGACGAAGGTATGTCAATCAATCTGAATGTTCTCCGGACTCTATGAGGTTAGGGCAGATTTTGTATCCGAGACAGCGATGGGGAGCTAATGGTTCTGATCTTGCAGGCTTATGTCACGGCGCAAGGTCCGCCGACTCAGGCGCCTGCTAATCTAGCGAGGTAGAATCTTAGGGTGATGGGCTCATTTGTGCTGTTGAGAAAGGGTTTTGAGAGTCGGATGGTGCTTTGACTTGGGGACTACTATGGACGAAAACGAAAGTACTCTTTTCCTGAAAATTCCTGTGTCTTTGCAAATAATGATTATGCTCATTTGACAATTGGAACTTATATTTGGATATCATACAAAAGCAAAAGCCCATGCCACCGCCATTCAGTGCTCCACCGCGGCCAATCATACAACAAGGCTCTATCGATTCGCGTGAGTATTAGTTATTATACAAGGGACAGTATTCCATGGAAGCAGGGCCATCAATGCTCCATCTTCACGCTACAATCAGCCTTCAGACGCCTACATAAGCAAAATGTGATTCCCTACCCATCACTGCTGGCAATTGACCTTCCCGTTTTGCAACATGGAGACAAGTCCGGTTGGTGGCAACATCTTCTCAGTGATCAGCAATTGGCCATTGTTTCCAGTGACTTTAGCCCGTACGATTGCATTCATTCCTTATCATATGGAATTCTACGAGTGCTCACTCCATGGGGTGAAACGTCAAGTGCATTGGACAGCTCCGCTGCGTGCTCAGGAGAGCTCTGTCGTAGCTCTTCCGTGGGCCTCTTGAAGGTTCGATAAAGATGGACGCTTGTGTCTTCATGGTATCCCGTATACTCATCATAGTCTATGATATGTCGTGATGTGGCGAGTATTGGGGAAATTTTGAGGCCAAGGAGCTGTTCAGGAAAGTCTTCTCGTCTTTGGTATAATGTTCCTTCTCGAGCTCAAATGCCTCGTTAATCAAAGCTTCCAGTTTATCTGGGCTAGTGGTGTGAGCAAGAGACATGGGATTCGATCGATGAACGGGGCTAAGACCACCTAGCTCGACCAGAAAGTAAAATAGGTAATATAGCACCCTTTCCACACCAGATAGGTTCAGCAGCCGCAGAGTGTTTTTCAAACCCTTGAACATAGCCAAATGAGCTCGGGCTAGAAAACCCGCCTGTGTTCTAAAGTATCAAAAAAAACCACGACGTAGATATCCCCACATAATTCCAAGTAAAGATCCTGTTGCATGATTGTGGTTGCATACGCAGCTCTTGTATATGCCCCTCGACATGTTCATGTCGACTGTTCACTATACAATAGGCTCATCGTCGAGAAACCCCGAACTATGGGACCGGAGGGGTGGATTTCCAAGGGGCCGAAATTCGTGGGCTGCCACGGGGACACCCCATACTTAGACCGTGACTCAAAGGGTGATCCACCACCTCAACTAAGTGTCGAAGCTTCCTCCAAGCCGTGACTGTAGCATCTCTGGCACCCCAAAACCAAATGCCGTCGTTTCATCTATGCAGGTTCGATTTTGTCGCATTGGTGACAGCGACACTGAGCCTATGCTGTCTTGGAAGTCCACATCGTCCAACTTGCTTTTAGGCCTCGAGCTCATCTTGCGCGAACTTTCGGAGGCGTCTAGGAGTCTTTGGAAAGTCTCGGCCACTTGTCAGAGACTCCGAAGAGATTCAGCACCGCCACTACGGTAGCATGCGGCATCGACAGCCCTAACGGCATAAATTCTGACTGCAGGGAAATGTACAACATGGAACCATTAAAGTAGAGATTAACCAAACTTGTTGCCGGAGACAAATTATGGAATACATACTCCCGAGTCATGTCTCACTGCATAACAAGGTAAATATAGGTGAAAACCCTGAAGTGAAAACCATGACGACCAACCAAGTCTTGATAACACGACTGATTCACACTTTCAAGCTAGCAATAATCAGAATACCCAATCCAAACGTCCCGTTCATTTGTCACAGACACTCGGGTGGTGTTTGAATACTGCATTCTGCTGTTAGTCTGTGTATAGCGCCAATGATCCCGGCAAGGCACTGTAATTGGCTAACACGGTAGGTTCTAATGTAGGATGCTCCAGAAGGACCATCATTTCCCATTTTTTGTGCTGGTCATGTAAATCCTTCGCTCTTATATGTTTGAGAGTTCACCTTGCCTCGCTGCAAGGACACTCAATTGGAAAGGAGTCAATCGTGCCACCATACTACTCTGTGACCAAATAGCCATAAAATGAAGTTTGCTCGGCTTTGCGAGAAGGCACTTTCAAAGCTTGCTTCAACGCAACCTCTAAGGCTGTCAAGACGGCTGGAATGTGACAAATTCTTCCAGACTGTTTTCCAATATTGGTAGATGAGATGAGTGAAGGAAGAGCGAAATTGTGCTCACCGAAGGTATCCAGTGGTTATCTGACCGTTTCAAATATGCTATGTTTGTCAAAGATATGTCGTAGAACTCTTCATGCGACCTTTCTTGGGCTGTGGCTCTGCTATTGTTCTGACAGCGCAGTGGGCTTCGTTGCGGCGATGCTATAAATTAATTAGGAGAGTGGGGTAGAAATTTCCATTGTGCTATAGTGCCGGGCTCGTACTGGATGACTGCTTTGATGGGTTTGTCTCTGGGAAAGAAGGGTGTGCAATGGGTAGATATAAAGCCTCTGTTTCATTTACAGGATCAAAGCAAGCTGGATCAACCCCGTGGGACAAGGAAATGGACTTATGAAGGACTTTTCGTCGTCGCGGGTTCTCCACAGGACGGAAGGAAGATCGACCCCTGCCATGAGGCTTGATATGAGGGAAAACCCCCAAGATACGGCAACAGCCACATGGGAAGAACTAGCTAGCAAACACCTGCGAGAATCAATTCTGAGTAGGAGTCAACGTCAATGCTCCATGAGAGTCAGGACATCCATGCGTATCAAAAAGCAAACGCTGATCTCAGTATGGTAGGAGGGTGAAGAGCCAGGGGAAGGTAACAAGGCTACACGCTTTGAAAGCTTCGTTCCATTCGCAACTTCGGTCTACTTTGCTGAGAGCAATATTGTCGTCCAAATGTATGTGGCCTGACCATATCGAGACTCTGAGGATTTGGAGGGACAAGATTGGAGATGTAGGCTTTTGCACACGCTAATGGGGTCCAACAATAGTCACGTGACTCAACTCCTAGCGCGATGGGGAAGCTTGGACTCCCGCTTGGGCTTTGCGGAAGGATCACTCACCGATCACGCGCACCACCATTGGTCATAGGCTGCTCGCTGCTGAAGCCTTGTCGATGCTTCGATACAGGATCCGAGAGAATCGTCAAAGTAGCGAGCTAATTGCTACCTTGGCGCATCCGTCCACTACCTCCCAAACATGCCAAAATACGCAGGTGACGAGGTGACAATCGAGTCCCTTCCCGAGCTCCTCAAGTATGACACCAAAGTCAAAGTTGCCGGCGTCGACATCGATGGCATCCTGCGCGGCAAACTCATGTCCAAGAAGAAGTTCCTCTCAATAGCAGAAACAGGCTTTGGATTCTGTTCGGTGATATTCGGCTGGGACATGCACGACCAGACATACTTCAAGGAGCTGAAGATCAGCAATGCGGAGAACGGATACAGGGATATGATTGCGGTGCCCGATCTGAGCAGTTACAGGAGGATACCGTGGGAGGACGATGTGCCCTTCTTCTTGGTCAGCTTTATGGATCCGGATACTGGAGGTCCAATCAGTGCGTGTCCGAGAGGGCTTCTGAGAACAGCGGTGAATAAGCTTGAGAAGGAGGGGCTGCGAGCTATGGCAGGAGGTGAGCGGGTCAGGTTATGAACATATTGGTGTACAAGGTATCTGGGATAGACGGATTCGTCTTGCTGACCAGAGGACTGACAGCGGAGTACGAATTCTTCCAATTTCGAGCACCTGTCAATCCCAGTGTCCCATCATCTGAGCGCAACTCATCCTCAACCGCCAAGTTCCTGCAAGAGAATCCAGTCAACTCCCTCCCGCCCCTTACGGAAGGCATGTTCGGCTACAGCTTGACGCGGCCCATTCACAATCAAGACTACTACTACGGCATATATGACGCTTGCGAGAAATTAAGATGTGGCATTGAGGGGTGGCATACAGAGAGCGGACCCGGTGTCTTCGAAGCGGTCAGATAGGCTCTCTATTCAACATAGATGATCCCTGACTCATTCGAGTGGCAGGCTCTTGAATTCGGAGAAATCTCGGAAATGGCAGATAAGGCAGGGCTATTCAAGTCAGTAAGCGCTCAAACGATCGCACTCGAATGCTGACCAGTCATATACAGATACGTCGTCAAATCAATTGGCAGCAAGTTCGGCATAACACCTTGCTTCATGGCTAAACCTCGCGAAGGCCTTCCTGGCAATTCTGGTCACATGCACGTCTCTATAGTCGACAGTGCCAAAAAGAACCTCTTCTACCGTGGCTCGAAAGACCCCAATCCTCCATATCCCGACCTTGCACACCTCTCAGATATGGGCAGACATTTCCTCGCGGGCCTCCTCGATGGTCTGCCAGATGTCATGCCAATTGTCGCTCCAACCGTAAATTCATATAAGCGTCTCGTCGAGAACTTCTGGGCCCCCGTAACGGTATCCTGGGGTCTTGAGCACCGGGCCGCTTCCATTCGATTAATTGCACCACCAACCGCAAGCCCCAAAGCGACCCGATTTGAAGTCCGCGTTGCCGGTGCCGATGCTAACCCCTTTCTTGTTCTAGCGGCAATCCTTGCGCTTGGCTGGAGGGGTGTAGAAAAGAAACTGGAGATCAATGTGCCCCCACTAGGGAAAGGCCAAGACGTTGGAGGCGCGGCGGATAAGGGGGTGAGACTAGCCAAGTCTTTAAAAGAGGCGACTGCGACTATGGTAAGAAAGGAAAGTGTGGCGAGGGAAGTATTTGGAGATGATTTTGTAGAACATTTTGGTGGCACGAGAGAGCATGAGATTAGACTTTGGGATGAAGCTGTCACTGATTGGTGAGTCTGTCTGGCTTGCTCAGGTAGGTGTGTGTGCTGACTGTGCTGCAGGGAGGTGAAGAGATATATCGAGACAGTGTGATCGTGGGCGGTTTGAAATCATGTGTCCAATGAGAGAGTTATGTGCATGCTTGCTTTAGGCTGTGGTGTATTCGACATGTTCAGATACCCTCTTGGAGCTCTAGGTAGGGTAGGCATGCATTCATTAACAGCAACCTTCTACGCGCTATTGCCTATATTATTCCATTCAAGCATTCACCAAGCAGTAGCCGCGACGGCCATTGATGCTTTCATAGTACCACTAGCAAGTTATCAGACCCGTTCCAGCAAGCGACACCCCCGGGTCATCTCCTCATTCTACCCACCTCAAGACGGTGATTATTCCCAAACAGACTACTTCCTTTTCAATATCTTAAGGTCTGACTGTCAATCATCTACCAGGAGGGACCAGAATTACCAGTCATACCTCATTAACACAACGAGCGACAGCGCAACAACGATTATATCTGGCAGATGCTACCCGACACGAAAGACATCATTATGTAGACAAAGCACATTTTCTAGCCGAATTCTGCCCTGTGCGCCCTCGTTTCTTATAAATGGTATTGCGAAGGGGAGAGAATTCGTTATATACAATATCATTACATACGACGCAGCGCTTCTTCTTGGCCCCAAACATGATCACGTGGCTATAAGAACATTGACGAGGTTGGCTTCCTTCTCATATCAAAACAACCAAGTTAACTATATACTCCATCCCAAAGCTACAACTGCATCCATTTCCTTTCCACCGACTCTGCAGCCGGAGGAGATACTCATTCCGAATCAACGCTGTCTGGCTCATTGGTGGATGGGGAAAGCGACTCGAGATCGATCCAGGAGTCATTGCTAGCCAGATTATTGTCGCTCAATGAGTCCTCGGTCGCTCCAGCGCTATTGTTGCTGTTGTTCTCATTGGGAAAGGTGCGCCATGCGTCACGGTCATCGGCGTCGGTATTGCTTGCTGAAGAATCATCCTGGTTTGGGGTGTATACATCGGCGTCGTCCTCTTCAAGATTGTCCGCTTCGGCATTGTTCATTTCAGTTTCGCCCTCGTGCTCCGAATCGGCATTTTCCTCACATGCATCACGAAGGACCTCCTCCCTCTCATTTTCAATCTCAGATCTCTCACTGGGAGTTGGGCCTACTTCAGCCGAGAAACGGGAGGTGTCGTCGATAGATTCCTTAGCTGGAGTTTGTGCGGTTGCTCCACCGTGGTGGTCATTACGGTTCATCTCGCTCGCTGCCTCGTAATCCATGGACACCTTATCCACCTGAAGCCGAGTGATACTTGCCGCAAGACCCTCTATAGCGGCCTGGAGTGGAGTGACGCTTGTTGTTAGAGCTTTGATTTTCGTCTTTAGCTCAGATACTTCCTTAGTATGTACTGCTTCAAAAGTGGCTTTGGCGGTCTGAAATGGAGCGGCCATGTATTTGAGAGCCTTCAATTCGATGTTCAGATCGTGAATCTCTGTGGCATAAGCGGCTTCCAAGGTTTCTTTGCTGGCTAGAACAACCGCGGTATCGGCTTTTGCGTTTTTGACTTTTGCCGTCCATATATCGAGGTCCTGAATCCATCAGCTAGCGTTAGAAACAGTCAGATATGGACACTGACCTCTTGGCGACCGTACTGTGCGAGCACCAATCCCCTCTGAGCGCTGTCTCGTTGCTTGACCAAGCTCTGGACTTCCGCTTTCAACTTGTTTATCTCTTCGGCGTCGCGCTTTGTTTGAGTCTGTAATTTTGCTAGGGAATCTGGCTGAGTATGAGAGTCACAACACTGATGATGTGCGTTTCGAGAAATGGAGTCTGAAAATTGTGTCGACGTTGCGTTCGAAGCCTTGAGTGCAGCTGCCTGTTGCTGAGCGATCACGAACGGGCAGTCGGGCTTATATTTCGCATGCTCGATAAATGGAATGTAGTGATCCCGCCACGGTTCGAGAAGCGATTTGCAGTCAAGACATTTGACTGCGTCCGCTTGGCCATCGTGCACATTGGTTTTACCGATGAATATGAAGCCGGCGGCGGCCATGTCTGAGGCGCTTGGAGTGCGATGGGGCCATGCGGTGAAGGTTTTGAGGCGTTGGTCGTATGTGAGTGCCATGGTGGAGGGCGGGATGTCTTGGGGCGAAGGAAGCTGATGCTGGTATACTGTAGTGTAATGCTTGGACAGGTACACGTAAGTCTTGAACTCGAGTGGCGGAGACAATGCTATTTATGTATGTTGAGTTGGTTGGCCACGAGGTGTAGGAAAAAGAAAAGAAGAGTTGGAGAATGTTATTTAAGTACTCAAGAATGCCACAGGGAAGTGTCAACAGCATATGACATCTTCACCAAGAACTTTGACACTTCTGCATATTTGTCAGTGTCGAATAATTCGATTCACAGGGACCAATGGACTCTACGAGCCTGCGTCCGTATGATGGACCTCTCTCAGGCTCTTGTATATATACGTCTCATGCAGATATGACACCACCGCATGACACAGCGCCTTCAGCAAGTCACAGCAGTCATGAGAGAGAATGCCTACTCATATAGGTCCGAGCTATCAACCATTATATAACTGATGCGGACAAAGGAACATCTAAACACATCAATATATGCGCCAGCAATCGCAAATGGCAAAGACACATAATCCAAAAGCAATCAGACAACCAAACGAGCAACCAAGACGCTGACAAACAACGCAGCAATCACGAACCTCCATCCAGTCTCAACTAGCGCTCTCCTACATTCAAAAATATGACCATGCTCTTGAAAGCCTCATGCAGACGAAAAATAATCGAAAGATTTACGGCAAAAAGTGTCGTAGATAAAAACATACACACTTTAGTACAACGATCAGATATTATCCTAGCTTGCTCTTTAACTTGAAGCCCAAACTATTAGTCATATAGTCATTACTAAGGACTGTGTGATTTTACTCTGAGAGGATCGAAATGATGAAGGGTGACTATATGATTATCTACCATCAAAATTTGTCAGGATGGTAGTTTCAATCCCACACCTCCCCAAATCCCAAATCCCCCAAAACCTCCACCAACCGCTGCCTCCATCAATACCAGAAGATTCAATTCCTCACAGCTCCAACATATAACTTGCCAAACACCCGCACGCACAGGCCGCAAATCCAGAGACCACACAACTTCCCAAGATATATAGTCCAGTCGAGCCACTCTACACTCCCAAAGCATTGCAGAACATCCGTCCTCTTAACAAAAGTGTCAAGGTACGACAACTGACCAACTTACGCTGGATTAGCTGTTATATATGCCCGCCGCCGAACACCCCAATCTACCTTATTATGAATAACGGATATGAGGATGACACCACCCAATCTCATACACTTGATATCCTGACGAATAAACCACCAACCAAACCAGGTAACATTAAACTCTCACACTCAACACCCACGCTCATCTCCCATCCCATCCCATCCCATCCATCTATCTTAAAAACCACCTACTGCCAAAACAACACCACCATCTAATCAACAACCCCCATCCCATCCCAATTCAACTCTCAAAAACCCCGCGCAGAAAACCCCAATCAATCCATGCCTACCAAGCCACAGCCACAGCCATAGCCATCCAAATTTTATGTTTTGACGTGCGGGATGTGATAGACTCATCCCTGCTATAACTACGTTATCGAAAAGTAACAGCCTTGTCGATATATGGGTATCAACGCCAAAAGCGGCAAATGGAAGTAGGAGAAGTGGTGTAGAGTAATTCGTGTGGGTGTGAGATCATGGCTAGGGGGGTGGGGTAAGTGGGGTTTGGGGAGGTGGGAGTGTTGGTGGTGGTCAGAGAGGTGGAGGATGGAGTGATGTCTATGGAAACGATTTTGAGCAGGAGATTTTCGTTGGAGGTGGTGATTTAGTACTGAGGTCAAAAGAGGTGCTTGGTTTGCGAAAGAGGATGATGCTTCGTCTGTTCTCTGTGAAAGAAACTATTAATATACCTCAGATTCGTTACCTTGTCAACCTATGTTGTCATACAGGATATTGATTCGATAGGAAAAAGCTCCAGAATAGAGAGATTCCAGGGATCTAAGCGTTTTTTCAAAATAGATGAAGTTGTAGGTTGCGTTACGCAAGGGTGGCTCACCAACAGGGCCTGCCAAATGAATTCTGCTTCATTCAGCAACGGTGCACAACAATATCGGTGCATAGGCGTATAGGGTGGACAAGGCGCAAAGTCCAACAGAGTGCAGGCATACTACCATCAATTAAAAATTTAAACCCTGTATGGTGTCATAGCCACGCGGTCCTCGAGCGCAGGATATCGGCTATGGCCCAAAATAGCCACGGACAGGCCACGCCACAACAAATTTTTCTGAAGCGCATAAGCGCTACTAATGCTTAAAGAGCAATGATCGTTTTTGGGGGCGAGACTTGAATCATCGGCTCGGTCACACTCGGGGGGCGAAAATATGCTGTTTTGTTGGTTGCTCTTGATAGCTTTCCTGTCAAGTTTTGCCTTTGCGGTGGAGCCTCATATCTCATCTATTGCTGCGTTGCCATCACAAGATACATTACTCGCCGGCTCCGCTCGGAGTCGAACTCCCATCGTTCCGGTATCAGAGCCTATCGTGTTTGTGCCGGCGACTGCAACAGCACCACTCTTTGGAGTACTGGCTCGTAAGCTCTTGAGGTCCGAAAAGCAATAGGTGTTTCAGCTGATTTCTTTCCAGCGACGTCTAGCCAAGCATCAACCGGCCCGTCTGCTGGCCCAACACTATTTAATACAAACAACCCCGGCAAGTGGCCTCGACCGCGACATACGCTCGATATCCGAGGAACTCTTCTGTATCTGACCACCCTTGACTACGGCCTCCCGGTCGATCCAAATCTCAAAGACGATATCATTTCAAACCTTGCACTAATCATAGTCGACATAAAAAACGGTAGCAATCCTGAACAAATTTTATCGACTGTGACATATACAAAAAGTATTGTCAGCTTCGAATATGTGCATAGAGTACCGTTGAGCCCGTACGGAGTCTCACGGAAAGAAGCCGCACTGGTGCTGGAGACCATTGGTGGATTGATATTAGCAGACGGACCAAGAAGAATCCAGATAGCTTTTCTATCACGCGGAAACTATCTTGTGGGAAGATTTGCTTTGAAGTTCGGCGATTTGGGCGTACCAGGCTCCTCTAGCATGCGGCAATCGCCACAGAATACATCGCTCGCCGGTCCACGTTGAGAGTCCAGCAGAAGCGTTGGATGATTCGAGTTCGCTAGGAGCTTCGGAAGGCCTCCCTGGACATCCGGGAATCTGTAGCAGGCAGTGTCTACGACAATCAATCTCAGAACATCATTGATTTCGCAGCATGATTAACTCCTAATAGGATTTCACGGTTTCCTAGGATCAAGTTTCGTGAGCATTCGTGACAAGATGTCAGAATCATTGAGTCATAAACAAGTCCAGTATCTCAAGACGCATCAAAAGGAAAGTCTCTGCAACACAGATTTGACTGAGTGGGGTTTTCCGAAATCATTTATGAAAGTGACGGTCGGCAAACAACATAATATCCGTCTCTTGGTCTTGGGATCCTGTTGTGCAAAATAGCTACTTCGTGCTCAAAGCTTGGGAGCGGATCGATTGACTTCCTTCATTGTCAGACCGAGGGACTATTTCGTCTCTTCAAACGCTTGTGTTGAGCGTGTTCTTGATTGGACTCGGTTGTCATGCTCGATGCCTATCGCTAAAATAAGGTTCCAGAAATCCCGCAGGTCTTCGAGTGAGTTGGTACAGGGAATAGACCAAGAAACATACTTTGACGTGCGGCGTTCCCGAACAATCTGTGTTGAAGATACCTCTGTACAGTAGTAAGACAAGTATCCTAGGCCGAACAAGGGCTAGCAGCCAAGTGCATATCGAACAGTCCATCAGGATGGTGCATCAAGCTCGCAAAGCGACTCTCG
>JAABUL010006987.1_pt1 | contig 12534 bp, 5 predicted proteins | sample 5559151 | NCBI WGS metagenome assembly JAABUL01 (sample SAMN10711876, study PRJNA513368) | rock metagenome | isolation source: Antarctica rocks | place: Antarctica: Victoria Land, Pudding Butte sud | reverse complement strand
CCCACCCGCCCCGACGGTTCCAACCCTAGGAATCGACTCGAAACCCAAGTCGGTTCCTAATATTTTGGACACAAATCGATACGATCCGAGTCGATTTTCGATTCCAATATTAGAAATCGAATCGAATCGCCAAGAAATCGAAAAATTGCGTTATTATGCCAAGAATTACTATTTTTAGAAAAAAACTTTAATTTTTAGTTTTTTTTCTATAAATTCAAAATAATTATTAATTAATTGTAGAAAATAATAATATTAATGTATTACTATAATGCATTATCTATATCTATAAGTGTTATAAATGCTATTTAAATTTTTAAATATTAAAAAATCAATATTAATACATAATTTGCATCTATAGATCTATAGATGCTATTTAAATTTTAAATATTAAAAAAAAAATATTAATGCATAATTTTATTAATTTGCATCTATAGACGTTATAGATACTATTATTTAATTATTTAATTATTTAATTAAAAGTCTTGGCGATTCGAGTTGGTTTTTCGAGTTAGATTTCGATTCCAATTCTAGAAATCGAACCGAATAGTCGATTCCGACCCTAGAAATCGAATCGACTTTTCGGTTCCAACTTTTGAAATCGACTCGACCCAATTCGGGTCGAGTACCCGACCCGAACTCGATGATTCGACCCGACGCGGTCAGTCTAAGAATGTAAGTAACAATAGATAAGATTGGTCTTGTTCTGACCGCTGCAGCTATATTCTGGCCTTATAACAGAATCAAAGTCAGTCGAGCTCAATATATCTCTTCAACCACTAAAAAAGAGAAAGCAAAAGCTAGCTTCATTGCGAAACCTAAAGGACGACCCTTTGATATAAAGGCTAGACAAGAATATTATCGACAGATAATCTAGAAATACGTCGACATTTTGAACTTCTCCTACTTGGACAGCGACGTTCAATAGTCGACTAGCGAGCACATATTATAGTACTCTAACATTGAAGACTTGTCAAGGCAAAGACGTTTTGCGATTCAGATTCTTATTTGTATTCTTTTATGATCTACTTAGTTTTCTCTATCCTTAGCATAGCAAAAATTCTTTAGTATTCATCTACGAACTACTTGCTAGCATTATTTCCGAACTGGACTTCAGCAATCACTTAATCAAAGAAATTAGCTCGAAGGCGCGAGATTGGGTGGGTAGAGGCCGCAGATATCACAAATTGACAGAGATCTTTGATAATAAAATTCTGGTCGAGCTACCAGTCGACGTTGCTCGCGATGCGTAAAAGATCTTCAATTAATTATAATCCTACATTGACTAAGTCAACAGCGTGGAAAAGCGATTATCGCTCGAAGATAGGAATGCCTTTAAGGAGGCAATAAGTGGCATCGCCAATTTAAGGCTTGGGGAAAGAGCAAAAAGGAACGGGTCAAATACACTGAGGAAAAGAATCAGGCAATTGGCTCTACAATTATTTTATTTTCTGCAAGAGGATCCAGAGACCTATACTACCAGGCAACCTTCAATCAACTTGGCAATGGGAAATCGTCACACTAAGATCGAATTATCGCACGATAAGCGACAATTCAGTGTCGTCGCAGGTATGAACAATCGAGAACATGACGCTTCTCCTGCTGACCAAAGAACCAAAAATAGATTCTGCGCCTAAAGATAGCTCGAATTCCAGCCCTCAAATTGCCTCTCAATCTCCTGATTTAGATGGCAGCCCATCCATCTCAAATGATGTCGCCAGGCTGTTCGGTACAACGTGGGGCGTCACACATAGTTATCGTGAAGTGAAAAGAACAAAACGTCGCCGCTTAGGTCTAGGCGCCAATTTATGGTCGCAGCCTGTTGGCTCTCAAAATCCTCGTCGATCGCAAGACACAGGTATCGTAAGAACGAATATACTAGTCTCCGACGCTATCAACGCTAAACTTTAAGGTCTGCTTGCCGCAGCAGAGTTACAGGAATTCGAGCATAAGCGCAGTTAGCTTAGTTACGACGGAAGAAATACGACGAACCCATCGACACTAAAGTCAACCCATTCGACGCTATCTGTTTCAACGACAGGCGAGATGTTCTCATTAGACAACAACCCGTCCTCCTTAGCTCTGAACAATATAGATTCCGGATCGGTAGCGCTCGAGATGCAGCGTTGGCAGTTATCCCAGAATAACGGGAGGTTGTCGAGGAATGAACAAGATGGCTAGCAAGGAAACGAAGGATACAACTTGGCATCTGCAGCCCAGGCTTTCCGGACTATGCCTCCGGAACCCTTCGCAACCGACACTATGGAAGCAGAGCGACCGCAAGATTGTGGAATTGATAAGTTACGCCTCGGATTACGCAAATATTTCAATAGCTAAAGCAACTAAGAAATGAATCGGACAGGAACGAACCAAAACCCGTATCTTCAATCACTCGAGAGCTTCCAGACACAACAGCCATTCCAAAACCTCTATGTCTAGCAGCCCAAGAGCTTTCAGACATCACAATTATTTCAGAACCCGTATATCCCGCAACCCAAGAGCTTTTAGACACTGCACCCATTTCAAAACCCGTATGTCTAGCAGTCAGAGAGCTTCTAGACACCACAGTTATTACAGAACTCGTACGTCTAGCAGTCCGAGAGCTTCCAAACATTACAGTTATTTCAGAGTGCGTCTGTTGCCTCGCTCGATCGCTCTCAAGCAATGCAAGAATATCAGAATGCGTATCAGTCGCAGGACAAAGACTGCAATAAACTACCAAATCCCGAATACGCGCCCGCTACTATGCACAACTTAAACCAAGAGAACAGTCAAAGTGGTCGTCGTTTGAGCCAGGGTAAAGCTGTAGTCAATACCTACGGGTGAACCTTTCGCAACACCAGCAGATATGCAATTCCCCCTCCTTGACCATCGAACGTCTGCGAATTGTCCTCAGATAAGCTTAGGTCTTGGCCCTTTTCAAGGGCTATCGGAGGATCCTGACGAGGAAGATCGTTGAATTGAGTCAAGCGACTGAGGGCAATGATTATCATAATGATATTAGGGTAAGGTTGTTCGATATATCCCGGTTTCACCGTCGTCGTAAGGTAGCGGACCGGTTTTGCAACAATAATATTGGCAGAATCGATTGATTCCACTTTCACTTTATGCTTCTGCGTCGTTCGTTGTCGGTTTGATAGCAACTATTGTATTTAGCGCCTTGTTTTCTGTTACAGTAGATTACTCACATCAAACCATTAACGCTTGACGTCGTCTACATCGTCTATGACATCCGAAACTGGAAGGTACTCGAATGAAGTGTTTCGTAACTCTTGTGCTGGCCCTGCTTTGCGTTCAAGCTCGTTAAGAGCTTTTTCGACGCATTCCTTTGTTATAGCTTGGGCAGGCATTTGTTTTGCGAGCTCGCAGATGTTAGTCTTACGCAAAGCTAAGTAATTAAATTGTTCGAAGATGCTTCGAGTGCGAAGTAGAAAGATATAACTTTGTTTGACTCGCTAAGACTAAGTGTGTCGACGCAACAACCTATATAATAGAACGTCCAAAGATCGCAAGTGTAGTAATTCGAATGTCTTGGCGAACAGGGTCTAGAAGCGAGAGTTAAACTATTTGAAGAATATTATATAATCGGATCTTATTCTCTCCTAGGTGACGTCATATGCCTGTGGTTATATACTAGGAAGTAATATTGCCCACGACAATTCGACTCTTAAAGTGGGTCGCGTAGTCCCTTTTGCTATCTAGAGACATATCGTTTTCTTCCCCGAAACAATAAGAAAACTCGAGCATAATTACGCTAAAAGCATTAACATATATTCAAACACGAAAAATCGCACAACTGCGTTCCTGGAGACCTATAATAAATGCAAACTCACAGGAATATAACAATAAAAAACGATTACCTTGAAGCGATGCATTATCTTTAGTAAATGTCTAATCTTTGATGAGCGCATATATAGGGGGCATTATTCTATCTGTTTTATTTTCAATAGCTCTTAGTACTACCCACACATAATCTTCCTCGAATACGAGCAAAATAAGCAACTTCCTATTTTCTAAGGATAACTATGCTCGATTTGAGGAAGCACAAGGAATCTTTAACTATTATACAACGTAGACCAAGTCAAAATACGAAGCATGTCGGATTATATATCAATCAGAATAGTCTCTCTCCAGGAGGTGTGCAGCTTTTGACTAAGTTGATTAGTTCAACAAAGTATTATTTTCGCTTGTAAATTACATTACAACTTCCTCTTTTAAGACGCAAGATATCTACGAGTCTTCCAATATCTAGTTACAAAAGCAGCCTCTATATCTTGAGCTATCTCGAGATTCTCAACTTCTTATTCTACGTCAAATGTCTCTTCGCCTCGACCCAATCCAAGATCATTAGTTTCCACCCTTACGTTAGATAGCTTAGCATCCATCTTTAAGCTAGATACACAAGCTTTTCTTATCGCGTCGAATGCTTTATCTTCTGTCTATTTTATCTTCGACGACTTCTTAGACTCAAGACGATATCTTTAGTCTTATTAAGAAATTACTTGTTTTCGTCAACGTTAAACAATTCGATCGAATTCAAAAACAACGAATGGCGAGACAACAACTCGCCAAGAATACTAAATATACGCTAGGAATACGCAAGCTATACATTCACAAGAGTAGACACAAGCATGCAATAAGAAGACTAAGAGAACTAGAAGGCAAATTTCTAACTAAAGATAATGTGACGAATAACTAGGTTGATATTTGAGATTCTGGCTAAGTAACGAGAATACTAACTATAAGGGTCGGAACAGGAGGCGGAGGATCTTAGATACTATATAGGCGACCAGGAGGGACGCTAGTCCCGATTGGATCTAGGGCGGTGTTCAGGGAAGTCTGCAACACCTGGAACCGTAACAGATAAGCTAAAAAGGAAAATAAAAAATGTTCAAAGCAAGATTACAGATAAATCTCAAACGTCTAAAACAAGAACTGGACCAAACATAAGTTATGCGAAGATAGAAAGTGTTAATTGGGCAACTCGTATATCAACGAAAGATAAGAAAGAAGAACGAAGTAAAAATGTTCGCAATAGCAGTCGAGATAAAGAGATCGACAAATCTTAAGTTAAGCAAGTCTTAAACGTTCGAAGCGAACATTAGATTAAAACAAAAAGACTATTTAAGATTAGCAAAGCAATAACAATATCGTTCTATAGAACTACTAAGCTAAAAGACTTGCATAAAAGATTTTTAACTAAGATAGCAACAAATTACACTTGTAATTACTAAACATTGGGCATATATAAGTTATATCTAGACATAACTTACTGGTCGCGTTTGGAAGTAACAACATAATATATAGATAACTTAGATAGATTTGTACCAACATACAAAGAAAATATCTTGTGCGAAATAGAAATTCTTTAGACAAGAATAGTTCTCTGCTTTCTAGATCTTTCTTTTCGTAGCTAATATAGTCGGAATTTTATTTAATAGTGCAAATATTTAATCGTTGCATCTTGTGCTAATGCAGATTAACTCTTATAGACTCTATAAAGTGTAATAATTCTCTTATAACTTGTATAGATATTTCAAGACTATATTTAGTAAAGTCTTGTGCGTTGTGTTGTTCTTTGTTAAAATGTAACTTCTTCAATTGTTTTAAACTTTATTGCCAACAGAATCTACTATATATTTATTATTTTATTGTAATCTTCGATTGAGAGATTATCTTCTATACATAAACCAACATTGTTGATATAAGATAAACTATTCTCTTATGTTTATCTCAAGAAACATAGCAAAATTTAGTTAATTGCAACTATATCTTTATTATTTGTTAAGAAGCAATTATATATAGAGTTTGTAATATCTTTAAAGAGATAATCGATAAGTTAACTATAAGCTTGTAATCTGTTTTTTTTGTAATCTACTTACTTATATTCTATAGTCTTATCTTCAAAGAAAGAACAATCGACTTTATAAGTATTACAAGAGCAAGAATTGTTTAAGTAATAAGAAGAAGAAGACAAGATATATCAAAGCCCTTATTAGCTATTGTAATAAGACTAAACTTTATAATCTACAGAAGCAACTAAATTGTCTACTAGATATCTAAGAATAATTTGTTCTCTACTTTTGTTAACATCGGAGGAAGTTTTGCTTACTTAATAATATAAAGTTTTCTATCTTTAATTCTTAAGTTCTTTCAAATAAGTAATCTTAACTAAGACAACTGGAACGGAAGTACAGATAGCGGGCTTCGAATTACTGTTAGATTATCACTCTTTTCTGTTTTGTTAGAAATGAATCCAGGGAAGACTAGCAAGATAGAATAGAGACAATCTAGAAGCGAAGCAGGAAGTTCAGAGATATATTAGTACTTTTCTTTAGAACCAGCCTCTTACTCGGTCTTAGATAAAGATAGTTTAGTCGGATAAGTTGCATATTGTCGCGTTCGAGTTATCTAAAAATATACAATATTACTTATATAGCAAAAGCAAAGACATAGTAGTTTATTAGAAGGAATTATATCTAGTGAAAAAGGCAGACCAGCTGGCCCGATTGTATTACGCGAATCTTGTACTAATTATTCGCAAGAACAAAAGATATTATACTTATCGATCGACTAATCACGAACAATAACCTTCCACTATAACAGATATTGTACGTATATATCCGATATATCGATCTTGAGCTAACTCGAGTCTAGAAAGCATCGTATCTATTGTCTATCAATCTTCTATTCAAAGACTTTGATTACGAGACAATAAACCAAAACATCAAACCTCCTTCATAGCACCTGTAAATCTCCTATATATGCTCTGTAGATCTTCTAGATATATCTTGCCAAAAACTATCTCCTAGAGTTCTATTCGATTGTAGAAGAACTTGTAGTCTCTATTTGTATAAATCTTTAGCTTCTTCTTCTGCCACTTGTACTGTATAACCCCCGAAATCGTAGATAAATTGCTGCTATCGAATAGGAAAGAATCTTAGATAGAGTAATAATCCTGAATCTGTTGTCGCATCTGGCTGCACTATAGAATCTTTGCCCTATTTTGCTGTCGCTCTTGGCTGTCGCACCCGACTGTATTGTTACTGTCCTATAGCTGCTCTATAGCATCTTTCTGTGGGTAGGTAGTAAATGTCGAATCGCTAGGTTCGCCTGATTCTAAGTGCTCCGAAATCCTCTCTTATTCTAAAACTGCTCGCCTCCTGCTTCGCCTACTAACTAGATCAAGCCTAGCCCTATGCTTCCTTCTATATCCATTCTATCCTTCCACAACGTCAACAATTATATCGACTAAGATTAGTACAACATACTATACGATGAAGAATTCTTAGAGAAGAAACGTCGAAAGGCGAACAAGCTTGATAGAGTTCTTGCTTAACTACAGTGAAAACCCCTTTCTGTGTGCATAATATATATTAGACTACTTGTAGCAACTAGCTTTGTAATAAACTGGATCGTTTGGCTCAGTAATAGAGCGTGCTAGACCAATAGCTGGATCGTTAGTTATTGGATACTTACACTATCTTAATTGACGCAATAATCTTATAGCAAAGATGTAAGTTCGAATCTTACAATAACTATTACTTTTGATTTAAGTCTACGTTATCAAAAGCATAATAACGCAATAACAGTAAAGAAATAAGACTTTCTACCCCTTTTTACTACATTGACACCCTCATTTCACTACATAAATACCTCCCCTTCAATAGGTCTAGGGGCTACCCAACTAGAAGTAGCGAAAATAAGTTGTAACTCTTGAGAATACTTATATTTAATTAAATTCGTTATCTAAGATCAAGTATCTTTGAGATCAATATATTTTTTGACGATGTCGTTTAACTGGTGTGTAGCTGCTGATGTTGAACTTGTCTTTCGTCCAAGTTTCTTTATCTAAAGAAAGGCGTAGCGAAAAGTGACGACGTTTAATATAATGTCAAAAATCGATCTTGCAATATAAAGTCAATTCCGCATATAGGAGATTCTATTTTGACTCCCTTATCGAGCATCCAAAAACTATCCATCACCTTTGGGGAGTCAATTGTGAGTCTATGAAAACTAGGAATTATCTAGACTGTAATTATATTAAGGCAACAGGTTTGTTGCAATCCTGTAGAACATTCAACGTCTACTCTCTCGAAAATCACAAAATGCACTCCCCCAAAGCATTGCTCTACTTATTCTGATTGGTCAAATGTTCACAGCTCTAGCAGCTTCTAGCAAGGCTATTTCCTCACATAATGCAGAGGGTAAAAGCAGGCCGAAGAGCGATAATCCTTTTGCTAACGAGGTTAAAGATTTGGAAACTCAAGTCGAGAGTAAGATTAACAAGCAACTGAAGCAACAACAGGTATAAACACGCATGTCCTTTTAAAGAAACGGCTAAGAATTACGACAGGACAAACCTTCAAAGATAGAAATCATCTTTTATAGCGAAGGAGACTGCAACGGGGTTTTGGAAACGATGGACGATCTTACCCAATCTCCTAGGAAACCGTAACTTCCTATGGAGGGTGGTGTCGCCTACAGTTTTGAATTACTCTATCGAGGTCTCCAAGGTCAAGAGCAGCTCGACATTTCCACCAAAAATCCTAGTAACAAAGATTCGTGCGACGAGTTCATTGATAGTAATTTCGCGAGCACCTCTATGTTCTGTAATAATTGGGGAAACATTGGCTACATAAGATATTGGGACAATCCTAATCTTTAAGTACAGGATATAATTATTGTCGCATGATTGTTGAAGGAAGCGCATTTATTCTATAGAGATTTATTAGCACAACATTTATTCTAAAGCAGTATTTGGTATAATACGCTCTCGATATATTGTTAAAGTCTTGTATACTCTAATAGACTAACAAGCAGAAGTATGTCTAATACCACGACGAATTATTCAATTTACCGATTCCTAGGACTAGTCGCAGGGGATATCTATATTTACAATCCTCTTATCTGCTAAAGTAGTTCAGATATAAAGGATCGCTTTGGTACAACTTGGTAGTTAGACAAAGAAGACATTTAACTCGTCAAGAAGTGTTCTTATTAACGCGAGAAGATTTGTATTATCTCGACGAGATTATCGTTATCTTTATACCATCAAGTCTTAATCGAAATCTAGCGACGACATTTACAACTAATGCTATTATTTACAACTAGTACTGCTATTTACAACTGATGCTGTTATCCACAACTAATGCTGCTATCCACAACTGGTGCTGCCATTCACGATTGACGGCGACATCCACGATTGGCGACAATATCTACAATTGGCGACAACATTCACGATTGACAACAATATCTACAATTGACGATCTAGAATCTAATTGCTTGTATTAATAAATTTTAATAAGTAGATAACAAAATTACTGTTGTTTTCGACTAGCGCAAGTGCTGCTTTTGACTGTTTCTTTGTCAAATTCTTTTTCTTTAAATTTGTAACGTTTGTCAGTTCTTGATAAGATACTTACACCTCGCAATTTATCGTCTAAATTTCTTTCTCACTTGTTTTATATATTAGCGATGTCCCTTCCTCTATCTTTGACACGCTTTGTTCCGCTTTGCCCTTACTTATTCTTCTCTTCCAACCACTACTGTTTTGTCTCTGTTGCTATTGTTTACTCTCTACGATCGACAGTATAATTGTTAAGTAGTCTGCAGAATACTACAAGCAAATAGAGATCGATTTGAATGTTTTAACTCTTTTCCAACAAGTCTACGCAGAAGACACAAAGGATTTGCAGAGCTAGATAAAGAATCTCTAGTATAAGTAAGAGAAGCTTTTCATCTATGTTCAATGAACCGGAGAACATTAATAGATCTTTGTAGATATTGTGTGTTTACAGAGAAAGATTCTATCGTCTCCCTGAAAGACATTTCGATCAACGTCCTTTACGTCTTTTTCGATTAACTTCTTATTAATCGAAAAGATACTTTGAGTACTGCCAACACTTTGCAAACATACTAGAATATATTTTGCTTAATACGAAAGAAAGAGACGAGCTATCAAATAATTAACTCGCTTGTAAAGAGTTAAATGCACAAAGTAGATTTGCATTGTTATATTTTGCTCTTCGCTAATTTATTACAGATGCGATAGTAGCTCGCTATCAAATATAGTTTACAAACAAAGAAAAAGAAGAAATCCATTATATATGCGAAGGACGAGTTTGAACTTCTCAAGACTCTTTATATCTCTTCTAAAATAATATTCAAACACGAAAGACATCGCGTACAATTGATCTTAATTATGCAATTAACTAGAATTACTAAGAATCGATTTGCTGCTTTTCTTGCAATTTGTTATCGATATATTAAAGTTACTTTGCTTGCGAATCCCAATGGAGAAGAACAACCACAAGTGATATTGGAGATTGTGTATTTCTATATTAAGGGTTATCTCGGAAACAAAGACGTGTTTGTACATCCGTTACACGTTCCAATTGCGTTCGACTGCTAACGACAATAACAGAAATAAGTTTAGCATTTTCGATGTGCCAAATAAGCTATGTCTATTGCTTTGCCTTTACATTACAATATTGATACTAATCTTCGCTAATAAAGTCTTCGCGATCTCTAAATTAACGTTAACGGAACAACTATTTTGTCTTCGAATTCCCTCTAGACAAAAACAGTTAGAGCTTTCTCTCAAAGAAGAGATACAAGAAATGCTTGTTTTTCGTCGATGCAAAAGCACGATTTATAGAGTGCAAATTTCGAGGGCAAAGATCTTGGCAAACTTTACTCTTCGTTTACAAATAATTGATTTGGGTAGCGTTACCAGCATAAAGCTACAAACTAGTTCATATATCTTTCGATGTAACAACAGAGAAGCTCTCGACAACAATAGTAGATAACTTAACTTAATAGTTACTAGACTTTATTATTAAAGTGCAACGAAACTTAATTTTGCAGCATTACAACTCTACGATCTTTTAAAAAAACTATATCTTAAGATATATATCTAATACTTAAGCAATCTATCGTAACTTAAAGTCTTAAATCGCGTTAATACGTATTGCTAATAAGATAAGTCGAACAATCGACTCTTAATACTCTAGACAACTTACAATCGCTCAACAAGTAGAGGTTCAACAACATTCAAAGATAAAGATATTGCGTCAAAGATTAAAATCGTTGCGAAAAATCTTTCAAGACTTGAAGAGAACTATTATTAGTATATAAGAAACGTCTCTCTACGACAAATATTAAAAAGCTTGTCGAACTTATCGTAATACAATACGACAATATAAGAAGATATTTCTAAAAGAGATTCGAACGAAATATAAAATTGAGCAATTAATGCTCGATATTTAACAACAACTAAAAGGATTGCTTGTAACAAAAGAGAGAAAGATAAAGATAAAAGATTACGTGTTCGTGAAACAAGCTTGCGTTATTAACACTCTTTTCATCTTTGTTACTAATTCTATTGAGAAGGAAATCCAACGACGCGAAGTAGTCGTTAGTGCGTTGACAACTTTATGTCGATTGCAGGAAAGCCAAGATTCTCGTTGTCGAAAGAATATTTCTTCTACAACTAAGCCTAAACGCGAGAAGACTAAGCAGGTTGTTCTCCAACAAACGAGTCTCTCCAGGTTCCTTTTTATTGAATGCAAGCCAACTCAATGTATCTTCTGCCTAGACAACGAAGAGCTGTCGATAGTAAATTATCTATAATTCTTCTCGACTTGTAGCGATTTGAAACAACATTTTTATCGCAAGCATCTCTAACATTATCTAGATAGATAGTTTATTGCATGTCTCTATCCGAGATGCAATGTTAACTTGAACGACAAAATGTATCTGCAAAACCATGCGGAAGTAGTGCATAAAACCGCTACGTAATCGGTTCAGCTTTAACTTATCGCTTGGTTGCTAGTTTTATTAGGCTATCTCTATGTTGGGTTTCTCTAATCTTCCAAAAAAGAGCTATATAAGCTACCGATTGTCCATTAGAATTCTTGAACTTAAAAAGTAGATCGTTTCTCTTTTTCTCGTACAGGCGATGCTTACTAGAGTAATGTTATTGATTGGCTCTATAGCATTCTTGATGATTTCTTCGATCAGATCTTGGTATGTGTTTTGTATTCCTCGGAGCCCCGTCTTCTCGATAGTAATCGTCAGACTTACAGAACTCGGTCGGGTTCCAGCCAAGCCTTATCTATAATTACAGGCTATCAGGGGCATCTTGTCTAGAGAGTCTCTCTTAATTGGCTTAGGGTGTTGCCTTGCCTATAGCGTTTTTGTAACCGGTCCTCCGATGTTCTTGTCCCGGGATCGGAGCTTCTCGCGATGCGACTGATCTTATAGACCATAAGCTGATCCACTTATATTGTGACTAGTCCTTCGTTCCTGTCTCGGGACCAGAGCTTGACTGGTCTCGCGAAGCGACTGGTCCTATGGGCTGTACACTTTATGCTGTGACCGATCCTACATTTTCTTCTCAAGGCTCGAACCTTGGAATGACTGTAGCGAAGCGACTGGTCTCCACAGCGACTGGTCTTCACAGCGACTGTCAGCCGATGCTTGAACCAGCTCTGGGCTTGCGATCAGCTCTCAGCTTCAGACGTGGCTACAGCT
>JAABUL010006986.1_pt1 | contig 12535 bp, 9 predicted proteins | sample 5559151 | NCBI WGS metagenome assembly JAABUL01 (sample SAMN10711876, study PRJNA513368) | rock metagenome | isolation source: Antarctica rocks | place: Antarctica: Victoria Land, Pudding Butte sud | reverse complement strand
GCTCAGGTGCCGTTTGACTCGCGCTTGTGGCTGCAGCTCAAGCCTGAAGAAAGTCGGTACAGATGTGGTTTCAATAAGGAAGATTCAAGAGGGAGTTGATCAATTGTTAACAGTCATATGGTTTGCCCGCTGGGTACATACATAGAAGGATTTGTGAGAGGGGGGGGGAGGGGGGAATTGATGTTGATCTGTTGCTTTTACTGAAAGTTTTGACGTTGCTTGGAAAAGCTATGAGGCTCAAGGGTTGATTTCATAGCGGGGACGTCCGTCATGGCTTGTTTGTGGTTGGGAGATAATGGGCGTATACGCCATATTGATGCGATTATTCGGAATTTCGGTAGGATGGGTTGGATGGCTTCTATGAATTGTTATATATTGGGATGGTGGGAAGGGAGGGTATGAGGAGCGTAGGATTACTAAGAGTGTGAAATAGTACAGGGAAAAGGAGGGTAGGTTTAGGTAACTAAGTACTATGTTGGAGGTTAGTTAGGTGTAACTACTTAGGGCTATTCTTGGATTTTTTGATAATGTAGAAGTGGATTAGTTCTGTATAGTTCAGTTGTTAGGAGTATATCGCTTTCAGTAGAGTTATACTAGGCTCAGTTAACATATACAACGCAAAAGAGGATAACATCCCTCCCTAGGTAGCGAGAAACCTACCGTGCCGAGAAAAATAATAGGTACTTTAACTTCAAGCATCTTGAACTCTATATATATATTAGTATCTTCTATATTTTTATATAATTAATATTCCGTAACTATTCCTAAACACTTTAAATCCCTCTTATTAGAAAATTACGTTCGTGTCGTCACCCTCGTATCTAATTTATAAATAGTCCTCCTTTATAATATAATAGAGTTCCTTTATTATAACTTTATTACTAAGCTCTTATTACTCTTAATACTTAAAAAGGGGCTTATACGAGCTTTAAAACCTTATTACTATATTAAAGATCGTCTTAGGCCTTATAACTACTATAGCGCGTAAATTTATATAACGTCGTCATACGGATTAATACCTTGAATTAAAGTAATTAATGATTTTAGTTAATATAAGATAATATCGCATGTTCTATTATTAAAGATAATGAAACTTCACTTATATAATTACTTAATAAGCTTATAACTATTTAGGACTATAACTAATAAGTATTCTAGAAGATTCTAGAAACCTAGTAGTAATTATACTACTATAAAGTTATAGGTTACCCTAGAACCCTTATAAAATAGAGATAAAAAGAAAAAGAAATATTATATTAAGACGTTTATTAGTATTTACTATAATATATATACTATTTAGATATAATAAGCTTTAACCCTTATTCAATCTATAAAAATGAAATTCTCCCTGATAAATATCTTAAAATGACTAGTTTATCCCGACAGCTTTATAAGTAGGTCGATAGTTAGTAGGTAGCCAGAGGAAATTCGTAGTGCCTGCTGCTAGCTAATAATTAGATGTATATAAACTTGGTAACAGCTTGCCGTTAGGTAAGAAGGCGACTGACCAGACCCCGCCTGAGTGGCCCTTGAGCGTCTGCAGGGCCGCTCCTGTTATAGTATCCCAGAGCCGCACCGTCTTATCGTGCGAGCCCGAGACGACCTGCTTGCCGTCGGGTGAGAAGGCGGCTGACGAGACCCCGCCCGAGTGACCTTCGAGCGTCTGCAGGGCCGCTCCTGTTGTGGCATCCCAGAGCCGCACCGTGCTATCGTCCGAGGATAAATTAACTCCTGTAATAAATAGATAGATAACTTACCGGAACGTAAGCCTCCAAGGACAATATTGCTTGAATCCCTTCTGACGTCTTACCCATCCACCCAAGCGCCTTAAACCAGTGCAGTAGATGAGCCTATAGAAATCAGTAGGCTTTCTTACCATCGTAAACCTGAGAACCGCTCCTTTATAGATATTAAACCCAGTAGAGGCATATATATTAAACTTCGGGCGGAAGGTATTTCTAAATATAACTGCTCTTAACTTAGGTAGCTTAATAACTAGGAGTATATAATTCATAAATATCCTTCTTAAGTATATAAGATATTAATTATATATAGCTAATAGCTAATATATAATATACTTACTTTTTATCTACCTAGAAATCTCTATATCAATCTTTACTAAGGAGGAAGTCGCGAAATAAAGGATAATATAAGCGGAGCGGGTAAGTTAGGTCCTCTAGAATATTAAGAATCATATAAAGATCCTTTAATATCTAGTTAACCTCTTCCTTTAAAAGATATAATAGCCTATTTAATAAAGAGGTAGAAAGATATAAGAGTAATACTATTATACTTTTAAGTATATATTTTAATATATCTTATACCTCTTCTTTCTCTTCCTTTAAATAGTCTAAGGAGATCGAGTACTTAAGGATAATAAAGTAGATCTTATTAAGGTACTTCTCTAGTATAATAATAGCGCTACTATTATCCTTAAGAATTATATTTAATCTTTTACATACGAATCGCCTCCCCTTACGAATAAAACGATAAGCTATTACCGCCTAAATAAAGAGGTTATAAGTATATAAAACTAGCTATTTTAAAATTACTTCGCCTAGCTAGTTTACTTTAAGAGTCTACTCCTACCTAATTATCCCTAGATTATATTCTAGGAATAGCGAGATATTATAATTATTAATTATTAATAATATATTATAAAGTATAAGGTCCTAGTATTTAGCTTATAAGATATCGTGTATACTATATTAAATTAGAATTTCGGGTCTACTAGTAAAAAAAACACGAAGTTGTATTATTATTAATAACTAGGCTTTAGCTAGGAGTTATAGAATAGTCTTTAAATTTTTATTATCCTTATACTTATCAAGTACGTTAATAAGAAGAATATAAGACTGAAGTAATTCGCTCTATAGATTTAATAGTAAACTAAGAATAAGCTGACTTTACTACTTTAAAAGGGATAGGCTCGTAATATTACTCCGTTTTATAATAGCCTTATAAATATATTATTAAAGAGATAGTATATTAAAAGCGAGCTATACCGCTAGACTTATAAAGAACTTACTAGTATAACTTATATCTCTACTACCCTTTAAGAAAAAGAAGCTAGCTCTAAGACACTTCTACTTATTATATCTACGCGTGATAGTATAGGAGACTATTAACTTTCCTATCCTAGCTAGGCCGTTTAGCTAGAAGATATATCGCTTATCTTATCTATCTTTTCTATTAGCCTAGTTATATATCCCTTATAAAAGGTTGACGCGTATATTAGGAAGGTAGACAGGTTTATATTAATAGTTATAGGAATTAAACAGCGCCTATATTATAAATAGAAGGAGGCTAAGGGGATCTTCTTAATCTATATATATTAGTTTTATAGTACTCCTCTTTAATATCTATAAAGATCTTATTAATATAGTATATATTCTTAAGCTAGGCTCTTACGCCTTTATTAATATAAATATCTTAATATTACTTACTAGACTTACCTATCTACTTAGGATCTAATATTACGATCGACCGTGTAAGCTAGCCGCCGTAAAAGTAGAGTAAGTACTAGCGAGAGCCTTATAATCCTAGTTAATGAATTATAAAGTATAAAGCCTTTACTTCCTCTTATAAGTTAATACTAGTATAATCTTATTATTAGTAGTAAGGGGTACTACTTATTCATCCTATCACCGTATAAGTTATATTAGCCTAGCGTGATAAGGCCGTAGCTAAAGCTATAGTAAGGACTTCCTACCTACTTCTCTATTAACCTTTAGTATATCTCTTATAATATTATTTCTCTTAAAGATAGTAGAGCTATTTAGTATTATCGCTAGTACTATTAATATTATATCTACTTTTACTACTTATATTAATTACTTTAAGTACGTCTAATTTAACTACTACTTTAGTCGAGATTTCTAGATTAGCTAGCTTATTCTTAACTACGCGAGACTCTATCTTATATAATAAGGTAAGTCTATTAATATCTATAATAATCCTAAATTAGGTAGGTAGGATATTACTTTAATTAAGATCTAACTTATAAAGGATATATTACTCTAGATTCTAGTACTCTTCACGGATACTAAGAGTATCTCTAAAAATTATAAGTTAACTACGAAGGCTAGCGAGGATCTCTTAGCGTATTTAATAGGTGATATAGATCTGAATATAGTTGTACTAGATAATAAGATAAAAAGCCTAGCTATATAGTATTAAAAGAAGGATTAATTCTTAAAGCTTATAAGCTAGGCTCTCTATTATAGGTCTACTTTAAAAGACCTTCTTAAATAGATCATATTACTTATTAATAAGATTGAAAAATTATTCTTTATACCTTAGACCTAAACTACGCTTATCTAATAAGAAGTAATAGAGATTAGCGATAAGTAGTCTCTTAAGCTAATCAAGGATATAGCTATAAATATTGATAGCCTACTTTAAAAAATAGTAAAGGAAGTAATCGCAGGTTCTTAGTACTTAAATATTAGGATTAAAGGACATGCCTATACTAGGGATATATATAATAGTAACTAGATTAGGGGTATAATTAAGGCATCTTATAAGTATAATAGTATTAAGGTAAAGGAGGATAGAAAGGCTCTAGTCGGGAATAAGTATAATAGAAAGGACTTCTAAGATTAAATACTTCTATTACGCTACTAACTATTTCTCACTTTTATACTATAGTTAGAATATGAGAATGGTTTATAATTCTAGACTTATTTATAAAGCTAAGTTAGATATCAGTATTCTAAACCTTAAGATTATATACCTGCTAATTCTCTTATACTATTAATATTACTACTTAAAGCTACTTACTAATAACTAGTAGGTAGTAATTCATCCCTTCTATTACGCTAAGAATAAGATGAAGACTAACTCTAATATATAGTAACCTTAACTAGTCGCGAGGCTTACGCGAGCCTACCTTAAGAAACCTATTTAAAGTAAAGAATAGATTAACTTAGTAATTTTCTTATAATAATCTATTCCTCCGTAACCTACGCTTAGATTATCCGCGCTACTAGTACCTTCTATAACTCTAGCGCTTCGATTATCCGCGCCACTTCTAGCTCTAACTCTAGCTCTAGCTCTAGCTTATCTACCTCTAGCGTAGTACTCTTATACTTTTAATTATATTTCCCCTTACCCTTTATAACCTCTTTCGTAGTACGCTTTACTCGTACCTCCTTAATATCCTTATAGCTTATCACCTTCGCCTTACCTAGTACTATTAACCGGGTCGATCGGCGAACTTTAGCCTCGTTATTCATGCGGTGCAAGAATTAATTTTGATCGCGGAGGAGGATACGTTCGGTAAAGGATACTTGAGTAATATTAGCAAGCTTCTATATATACCTTTATAAGCGCTATATACTCGTCTTATTATACGTAGAAGCGTCCTTTTTAATTATATTATATAGCGACGTAAGAGCCTCTACTAACACGGGCGTTATAGGCGTTTATAAGACTTCGTCTTACGGATAAGAACCTACCTTTATCTTAGCGGCTTCCGAAGCGGTTATTTAAGTGGGAGGCTTTAATATATATCTAAGGACTCTATCTAGGTTAAATAGGAATAAACTACTTACAGCCTACGCGGCGGTAATATTCCTCTTCATGAATGCCCTTTCCCTTATAAGATTATATAAAGAGGTGAAATAGTCTTTACTAACTATATTTATACCTCCTTAATATAGCCGTTTAACCTAGTCGCGATAAGCTACCTTTAAGGGGGTAAAGACTTTAATATTATAGGGCTAGAGCTTATAAGAGGTATAAGAGGGGAGATAATAGAGGATTATATTATTTTTAAAGTAAAATTCTAATACTTTAAGAGTCTTATACGTCCCGAAGCTGTTATAAACTAGTACCCGTGATTTCTAGTTAGCCTATCCTTTAGTCTAGGGATTAAATACATATTTAAGCTACTTTAAGCTAATCTTAGAGTTAATATATCTAGATTCGGAGCACGTATAGTACTATCTAGGGGTAGGGAACGTAGTTTAGTTACTTTTATAGGTGGTAGCTAGCTAAATAATTAATAATAATAGAGATCTACCGTTTATACTTATATCCTTAATAGTAGTTACTATTATCCGCTTAATACCCGCGCCTCTATAATCTCGCGGATCGTCCTTACCTATAATAACTTTAACGGAGCTAAGTATATATTATATAACTCTAGTCTCGTCTATATTATAGATATTCTCTAGTAGAATAGCCGGATCTTATACTACCTTTCTAATTACCTTAAACTAGTATATTATCTTATCGTAGATATTAGTCTCGTGATATTTCTAGTCTATCGCCTTTACTCTTTTTGATTTAAGTACTAGATAACGCTTTAAGAAGCCTTAAGCCCAGTTCTTACCTGGAGGCTTAATCGCTTTACCTGTCGTGGAACGTTAGCGGGCGATACTAAATGCTAGTAAAGGTAGAAACTTTATTCGTATAGGATTTCCTAGGTTAGATATTAGTTTCAAAAACTTTTCAAGGGCTTTCTCTTCTAACGGAGTAAGATATTATTAGCTCTAGGCCTTCTATTCTTTTAAGCGTCGCCTATATACACGATGATAGAGTATAGAGGAGGGGACTTTACTATATTTTAATATAGTATCGTATGTTTAAGGCTCTTCCAGTAGAAAAACCTTTATAAGGGCTTTACTAGCGCGGTTACTTATTACTTACTACGGTGATAGAGATAGGACGAGAACGATTAAGTAGTAGGTTAAGGCGAGCGAGAGTAAATACGTAGCTAACTTACTCTAGAAACTTCTAGAAGAACGCTATACTTTATATAAGCTTAATAATATAATATAACTAGCCTAACTATTAATATAATATTATAGAAGCGCGATAAATCCTATATTAAGGCTTAGCGTCTTATACGTATCCTTTTTATCTAGATAAACTTAGTATATAGCTTTCCTTATACTCTATGACTTTAAAGCTTAGAACTATATTCTTTTATAATAGAACCTTTATATTATTAGCCTGAAACTTAGAAATAGGCTAATACTCGTAATAGAGTAGGAGGTAGCTTTCAACGCTATTAACGGGACGATTGATAGTAGGACTAAGACTGTAGTATTTTCTTACTATAAACTAAATCCTTGTGGAGAAAAGGTTAAAGAATAACGGTACACTAACTATAACTTCATATACTCGCGGGGGAGAGACTTGAGACCCCTAAACAATGGATTTATCTCAGCACGATAGGTTTCTCTCCACCCAGGGACGGACGTTATAAGGAAGAGTGTTAGTTACGTAACCCTTTTGTTATTTCAACCGCGAACAAGACGTTCTATCCATCCCGTTCTTGAATGTTCTTAGCGCTGGCTTTTTGATAGTAGAATCCTTAGAGTTGAGGTTCATCGTAGTCTTTCCTCGACCGGCTATTTGCGCTCGATGTTATGCTTAAGGTTCCTTCTCATCTCGACATGTCTTGGCTGCGGCTGGTAGAAGCGGTACTGGACTCAGTATTTTTGGCTGATGCTCGGGGGAATAAGGTTGTAGTAGTTATAGAAAATTGTCCCTCGAGATACTAGACATCGCGCTGCAGAGGGATGTTTCTAGAATGGGCCCGGTAGATCCCCGACTAGCGGGGAAATTCGGTCCGCCACTTTTCAAGCCTTACGACTCATGCTTAGAAGCTTCTTAAATGTAAACTCTCACTTTTTTTTAAGCACTCAACGTGCTATACGTGGGTGAGAACAGTTGCTGCTTTACAATTGAACTCACTTCGAGTGCCTCATCTTCTCGAGCAGTCCTAACGTTTAATTGGCCGGTTGTGGGCGGCTGTGCTTGCCGGACTATCATCCCTTACTATGTCGCGAGAATCACGACGTGACGAGAAAACCAATGAGTACATAGACTTCGAAGCAGTAGAAATCTGCCCACGTCTTGATATTTGCGTAGTTCCCGTTTGAGTTGCGTGGTGTCGCCATTCCTGACCCTCTCAACGCACGCTACAGAGAAAATTACTAATCTCATCGTCGCCTTCGCGCCTAATTTGCGAGAAGCCTCATTTTGTAGCATGACAGGACTCCTCCACCATAGCTCCACCACCAAGCCCTCATCACTCCTGATACTAATAAAAGGGTCTTATCCGAGCCTTAGAGCCTCACTACGATAGTGAGAAGTCATTGTCAGCCTTGTGGCGGCTATGGCGCCCCTCATTCATACAACGTCGCACGCTGATCGGTACCTTCCAATCAAAGCAGTACGATCCCGGTTAGTGCATCTCGGAATCCATCTAGCACCAGCTTGCGACACCTGGATATGTGCGACGAGCTGCTGGCAGCATACGAAGACCGCATTGTCGCTCTCCGCACGCCTGACTGCGGCCCCCACATTCTCGAGCCCGCCGCCGTTCTCCCGTTACGTAGTACGCGAGCGTGCTACTCCTCTGTAGATGAATCACTACGATTTCCACCCTTGGTATCCAAGGGTAATCCAATCCTTACAAGTTGTCGTATAGTAAATATCAATCCACGTGATAATTAAATAACATCGAACTTCAACAAGTATCAAAAGTTTCAACGTCATGCAAGGAAACCGTTGAAAGGTGAAATTATTACAGAACTTGACTCTCAATGTCGTAGTTTCCTATGAATAAAATCCCGTACGTGACTATTCCTCTCTTCAAGAGTTCGATAACTCCACAGCAGCATAATCGAATAGTGAAACCAGAGTCTCCGCTATTTAATCCTTGAACATGGAATCGAAAGGTCTAGACCTTGAATAATTCCAGCGCCCGTAAAGCTCCCCCCTCCAGTAGAAGTATCCGAAATGTTTTACTTAATATTCCGAACTTCTCTAGGAGTATTGATGAGTCTACCTACAGCTCTACTATTATTATCTGCTTTGGTATTCTTAATTTCTTACTCGATCCCATCATGAATATTCTTGGTTTCCAAGAGCGCTTCCTCGTAACTCTTTCGAAAGACTTCGTTGGAGGCCTTCTATTCCAAGATTTGGCTGAAACGATGTAGTATAATATTTATTCAGGGTCTTACAGGCGGTAGAGAGCCTACATAAACTACGAAGGGTGCTGTAGCCTACTGGCCATAGTTGTGGTTTATTAATAGCTTCCTTTGAAAACATTCCGGGCTTCTCGATCGATGTATATACATCTACTAATCTACAAGTGGGAAAGGGAACAATCAGTCCGTCTCCCAGGAGTTTTTGCTGTATTAAATTAGAAGGTCATTGGCCCGCCTCCCGAATTGAAATCACCCCCTTGAATCATTTTACCTCCGCCGGTATTAAAGTTGCCAGAAAAGGTATTGACTAACCTTGTTAGCTGATGTAGATGATCTTTTCCATGCACAGTGGTCTGGTCTTGCTCCGCCACTGAAGAACCTTCATTTCGTATTCTAGAATGAGACTGGCCTTGGGTTTCAGGAGATGTAGGGGATGCAGAGAGTGCTAAGGGCTGCGCCTTTTTCGGTTGTTGCTCAAGAGGTTGAATGAACCTAAGAAGCTCGGAAAGTACGTTTCGATAGTCGGGATCTTGGTCGCTCAAGAACTTGGTCATATCCATATGATTCGCGTGAATGCCAATGGATGTATATCTGTCAAGGGTTGCCGAACCTTTTGGCACAATCTTAAAATGGTCAGTGTTAGGATATCTTGAATCGTACCAGCGGAGGACTACCTCTCCAACAGCCCGCACCGGCAACTCTTCATAAAAGCAGATGATTGCAATCTCCTTCTCCTGTCTTTGGGTCCAACCTCTGAGCATTGTGTGGAAATCGTGCCGTATTCTTGCCATGACCTCAGATTTCTGTTGTAGGATTTCCAGAGTTCCCTGGTTGATTCGCCGAAAGCACTGAAGAAACTTGCTACCAATGACTGCCCATTCTGCAAGACCTGAGCCACAGTGTGGGGTTCCCATGAAGATAATGCCTCTTGTTTGTTCAAGGATACGCTGAGTGTGTCGGTCGGCACTGCCCCTCGATTTCAACAACGCCTATCATATATCAGAGTTAGTCCTCGAACAAGGCAAGCGCTACCTTACATCCTGACAAACGATTCCACCCATGCTATGCGCAACGAATGCGAGCGGTCTTGTGCTCTGTAGGAGAAGAATCAGTCAAGTAGCCCAGGTAACAGCCCTTGAACTAACAGTATTTGTGCTATCTCTCAGATTGGCGAGCGACGTCAAGAACTTTTGACTGTGGTCGCCAACCGAATTTTGGGATGCCATTGACCAAAAGCTGACCACGTCCGCATCGTAGCCGTACATAATGATCCTGGCTTGAGGGAGATCGTTGGGGAGGAGCGATTCCGGCCAGCCGGCCGCAGCGCCCTTCGCAGTCCAAGTGGACTCTCTATCGCCCGTAAGGCCGTGGATGAACACGATGCTGGGCTTTCGGGTCAGCCTTGAAAAGCGTGAAGCGGTTGGGACATCCTCACTCAATCATCGCATTGACTCGGCCCGGATTCACCACTCGCGCGCCCAAGGTTGGGGTAGGCGCGAGCCGCTCAGTCTTTTTTAGACCTTCATTTGTGCTTTGCTGCTCGACCTCGCCTTTCCGGGACCACAATTTGCGGACGATGCTCATGATGGTCTTGCAATTGTTGGAGTGCCGAAACAATGGCCGAGCTGGGTGGCCTCGTGCCACGACCGGACTGCACGATCAGCCTTGCAAGGAGCCGAGTTGTCCAATCACACTGCGTGGCTCCATCGAGCGCTACCAGGACGAGGCTCCATCGTTCTTCGGCACACGCGGGCGCGCGACCACCATCATCTTATCGTGTGCCTCCTCGACATGCCAACAAGCAGTGCCAGGGCAGCGAACGAATTTGGCGGGCCCGTTAATAGCGATGGAGGTTCACAGTTCCTGGGAAACAACTTCAACACCGGTGGCGCCCCGATCTATTTTGATTCCAACTCTGGTACATTCAGGTCCTAGGGAGCTTTGCGAGGTGGGAACGCCGCTTACCATACACAGATAATAAGCCCCCGGCAAAGATCTGGGAATTGCCCGACTCCATCCTCTCCGCTTACTTCACCGGTCGAGGCGATGAGCTGCAGCAGATCGATCGCGCGTTCAGCACATCCTCGGGTGACCCCCCCGCCCGCTGCGCTATTTATGGCATGCCGGGCGTAGGGAAAACACAGCTGGCCTTGAGATTCGCGAGTCTGGCATGCGAAAGAAGCCAATATACCTATGTGTTTTGGGTGTCTGCGGCGTCCGTGGAAAAGTTGACTCGGGACTTCTCCAAGCTGGTGGATCTTCTCCGTCTCCCTGGGCGGTATACTTTGGACCAGGTCAGCAAGCTCACGGCGGCACGAGCGTGGTTGGAAGATCCGACCGCCGCGAGGAGCTGGTTGGTCGTTCTTGATAATGTGACGCAGGAGACATTGGTGATGCTTCGCGATATACTTCCACGAAGGAACAGCGAGGGAAGGCTTCTGTTTACCACTCGGACGAAGAAGATTGCGGATGTGTTCACAGGCCCTGGGAACTTCTCTCAGCTTGCATTGCAGCCGCCAGGGATCGGCGATGCGGTGGCGATGCTCTCAGCGGGCGCGGGAATAGAGCGAGTATCCGGAGGGGAAGCGAGCTCTACCGATGCTGAGCAAGTCGTCCGGACGGTCGGAAATCTGCCTTTGGCGATTGATCAGGCGGCATCCTACATGAGGGATACTGGAAGCAGCCCCCAGGAGGTGCTTGACGTATACGAAAGCGAAGAAGTCATGGAGGTCAATAAGGACAACGGTAAATCCTCGTGAGTGACTGCAGGCTGACGAGAATGCAGATCCTGTCGTGGGAGAACGATCTTTCACGCCACGAAGAGAAATCGGTGGCGGCGACTTTTACTCCGGCGTTGAATAAACTTCAAGGGACAGCCCCCGACGCGTTGACTCTTCTTCGGGTCCTATGCTTCTGTGACCCTGAAAACATCCCGATGAGTATCTTCACGCAAGGATGTGGCGCTCTGAACCAGGAAGACCGGCATAATATACCCACAGCACGACCACTCGACGAGCTTGAGGCAGTGATGGACTTATTTCGGTCTCCAATGCGCCTCTCCAAGGCCATCCAAGAGGTCCAGCGGCTGTCTTTAGCGGGTTGTACGCTGGAGGGATCGGAGCGTATACTACGGATCCATGACCTGGTCCAACTTCTCCTGCGGTCGAAGCTTATGGCTGATACGGAACGAGGGCAATGGCTTGAAGCGGCTATACGCGTCGTTTGTGTGGCCTTTGATCAGATTGCTGATCGCCGATCCCCACGAAACTGGAGCCGATGTAATCAGTTTGTCAGCCACATTGAATCCCTAGAGGCCTTTGCAGAGCAATACAGGCTCACGAATACCGAGCTCTTGGATGCAAGTTCATGGGCTGCGGCTTATCTTGATGTATGTGGGCTCTATTGGAAAGCGGCAAGTTGGAACGAACGGATATGGGACCAGAAGAAAATTATCTTAGGCGAGGAGCATCCCTCCACGCTGAGCAGCATAGCCAATCTGGCTTCGACATACAGGGATCAGGGACGCTGGAAGGAGGCTGAAGAGCTGGAGGTGCGGGTAATAGAGACCAGGAAGAGGGTACTAG
>JAABUL010006985.1_pt1 | contig 12535 bp, 13 predicted proteins | sample 5559151 | NCBI WGS metagenome assembly JAABUL01 (sample SAMN10711876, study PRJNA513368) | rock metagenome | isolation source: Antarctica rocks | place: Antarctica: Victoria Land, Pudding Butte sud | reverse complement strand
CAGCCTCTGTTTGTGGGGATGTTGTGACGATTTCATTGCTCGTGAAGGACATTTGAGGTTCTGATACTGATGTCCGCGCCTCGGAAATGCCCTCTGCTCCATTCTAGCAGTCGAAAAATTGACCTTCTCCTCACTGCTCCAGCTCCTATTTCGAAAATTCGCCCTCTGCTCACTTCGCTAATGCCCGCCTTGGGAGTCCACCGCGGCTTCCTGGGGATCAGCTAGAGCCTCGATCGTCTGATACGATGGCCCTTAGCTTCCGTCTCTGACTTGCGCTTGGGCTTGAGATCTGACTTCTCCCTAGGAGGGATCTCGGCCTGCGCTTTCGCTGTTGTATCGATAAGGGTAGAGAAAGGACTGGCGATGGAAGGTTTTCGCGCGATTGCGTCTGAGGGTGGTGTGCGTTCAGCCGGCCTGTGCACGAGAGGTGCGGTCGGATCGTAGTGAGAGATGCTTCCGTGGCCGTGCTTTTGTGGCACGACGACGATGGGTTGCAGCTCGGATGGTGTGTTGTCGACTAGTGTTACGAGGAGCCGTTGCGATTGTAGGGGGAGGATGGTGTCGCCAGGGCGGAGATCTTGGCGGAAGATGATCTCGCACTGTGGTGGGAGGGCGGAAGGAGAGTTCATGGCTGGATAGAGTATGTGCAGATGAGTTGGGTGAGATGTTCCTTTTGCGTAGAATGGTAGGAACTGGGACGGTGAATTGGAGGAGCTTGATGACATTTTGACTATGAGATGCAGAGCTTTGTGTTAATTGCAACCGGGTGGTGAGACGGTCGGTAAGACAAAGAGGAGCGAGTGTTGGTGGGTGAGAATCTGCGGGATAAGAAAGCTTAGGAAAAGTGAGTGTTTGGAATCGAGATTGTGCTAGATGTGAAAGCTTCGGTTTCAATGTGATCTTGTTCCCTGTTCGCCAGTATGCAATTCTTGCCGTGATTCTTGGAATTTGACTCATGATCCTCGTTCTCATAACCCTCCACCTCTAGGCTTCTCTGCTTGCTTGTCTGGACTCCTGGTGGTCCTGAGCTTCAGACCAGGGCTACATATCGTGCTTGAAACATACGAATGTACGTACAATAGCTTTTCGGCGTTCTGCTTTGCCACAAAGCGGTACAGGGATCTTGAGTGTTCTGCATAGTAGAACAGCACAAAGCTTGATAAGGCACAATGAAGAACGCTGCCAAGGTTAGGTGGTACATTCGCACTGCCGCCTTGTATTGTGAGCCGCAATTGGATCCCCCCTTGGAGATCGAAGCTCCCTTTTACAGTGCGGCCAGTGTTGTATTGATGTGCGTGTAGTCTTCATCCACGCAATAAAGCTTGTGAGTTAGGGTACCTTCCAATATGTTGTAGACCGCTGTCTAGTAAGAGCTATGGAGCACACAAAGGTGCTTAAGATAATCTCCACAAGGACATGATATCGCAGCATTCCGAAGATTAGTGTAGCTACCATTTCGCAGTCTATTGGAATAGAATAGTAATGCCTGGCAAATCGCATTACTCCGCATCAGAAGTTTAGCATACCACACCTCACAAGTTCAAGACATTGTTCGTGTCCCTAATAGTATAATTTGAGTTGCAAGCGGTCTGTGGCGCAAGTAGTGCCAAGACCTTGGCTGCTTGGCCACAGTCAGCCTCACGCTAGAGCTAATTCTAGAACTAGCGGGAACTAGATCTCCCACAAATTCCCGTCCCGAGCTTTTCCGCTGTGTTCATCGCGTTGAAGCTCAGTATTGCGGACACGCCCCCACATTAGAAGTGATCAGGCTTGTCAAACGTTGCATGTTCGATGAAGAATCTAAGGGCTGGAATGTATACTGGCGCACAGAGCTAGGATGTATCTTCATGTCTAAGGCACGGCAGAATAGTAGGCTAGCTACTATCGAAATCACATTTACATCGATGACGGACCGAGCTTAGGCCCAATACTTCTGGTCTTCAAGGTATGAATGCGGCTTAACGGATCATAATACGAGAACATAAAGCAGAGACTTCTGCGGCCTACTTAGGTCAATTCCTAGCTCAAAGGTGAACTAAATCAGCGCAGCAGAGCTTACTAGCGGGTCATGATGCTCAGTCATGCATTGTCAGTAGTGCTCGATTCCTGTAGATTTACTGCCGCATACCCCAAAGAAAGGTGGACCTACTTCATCACTCTCGTCTACCAACTATCCTTATTACAAGATGGACCGTGTTCTACTAATCGCATTGCCTTGGGGTATTATTGAATCATTGAATCATTGAATCGCTGTCACTCAATCTTCGTCATGCCATTAGACAGATTGCAAACCTCCCCTAAAAGCCATTCATGAAGCTTTGCTCATTCACTCCGCTCAAGCGTCTAAAGCACTTAATTCGTCATACAATCGGTCGTTGAAAGCTTAGCCTATGTCACATCTATCATTCACGCGTCTTAAGCTAGGTTCAATCACGTACGTAAGATTGCTAGTGAACCCAATGGTTGAGACCTAGGGCTGATCCCCCGAAATTATAGGTGAAGTACCTTGAATGGCGAGATTACCAACTTCGACCTGTTCGACGCATTCACTCTTACGACAGCAGCACTCCTGCCACCTTCTTCCTCTATTCGAACCCTCCTTCGCAATATTAGATCCTATCAGGCAAGTCATCTGTCGGTACATTTGTCCATCAATCGTGATCTATTGTATTTCATGACCTCTTCTGTTCATTTATCCCACTTTATATATATATCATACACATAGTCTCACGCGAGAGTTTCAGAGCTAATTCTATCGATATCTAGATGATCAGGGCGACTGTTCTTTGTGGCCTAGCAAACCGGATCCTTTCTCACTACCCCCACGTTGCGTTTGCTCCGCCGTCATGGCTCATAGCCTTAGACCTATCATTCAGAACAGCACGACTCACATCGCTAGCACCATGAAGGGAACAGACACCAGAGTCAAGAAACGGGACGCACAAGCTATGGAATCAGATACGTCACCCTCCAGAAAACGGCAACGAACAGGTCGTGGCTTCGTAGGCCTGGGAGCGGGATCCAGCGCCGAAGACTTGTATCTGGACGTTCGCGATGGTGCCAGAATTGCTCTCGAGGACAGAAAGGACTTTACACTTGACGTGTTCAATATCGAGTACGAACGTGTCAAGCGTCGTGTTTGGAAGACAAGGCCCGTTGGATCTCTCAACACCAGCCGTTACCGATCAAAAGACCAAGATCTCGCCGTGTCTCTTGAAAAGAGCCGTCCTTCATTCAACAACCTTAAAGCTGGAGTCTTGCGGAGAATGGCAAGCAAATCTGCAAACCCTTCGACGCCGTTAGCGCGTATCGGACGTCTCGAACACCAATGCACAAGAAGCGCTGTCAACGATATACTACAAGAGAAGGCTAACGACACGGTGACTCGGTTTCAAAATTCATTGGAGCATGCGCCAAACTTAAGGAGAGCATCTTCATTCCCTCAGCATCATCGAAACACCACAACGGCATCTAAGCAGCAAGCTGTGGAACCTGCTTGGCCTATCAGGAGGCGGTCGTATTCCGAATCTGCTCGCCTCTCGCAACTAGGTGACTCGGATTTCACGGACACTGCAACGGACGTTGAGCGCAACAGTTTGCGGCTGGAGCTGGACCGACTATCAAAAGGCCTTGCTCCGCCATCCGTGCACAACGTGAGATACATTCTTGTAGTCTGGAGCAAAGGCTGACTTGCAGTACAGTCTCAATTATTCTGACCTAATCGAAACAACCACAACATTCTACCAATGAGAAATCCTCCGGTAGCGCCTCTTCAGCAATCTCCAACATTCTACACAAAGCTGAACACTGGGGGGGACTCGGCTTAGGAGCCGATAATGTCCGGCGAGATTTAAGGGGGTGGGGAAAGTTATGGTGTACTGTGTTGATAGTGATGGGACTGCGGGGTTAAATACTGCATACGAAGAGAAGCAATACAAGACCTTTAGAAAGGCTCTTACTCTGAGGATTAGTGATGGCCATAATGAGAAATACAACTGCATGAGCCTAGTACTAGAGAGGGTGTGCAGGCGATAAGGTAGTTCTCCCACATGTCAAGCTCGTTCTTTCAATGAAAGCAGCACACATCAGTGGCAGTATATCTGAATGGCGTGGGATTCAATTTAGATTGCAAACAGACCGGCTATCTGGTCAGGGTCCATTTCGCAATAGAATCATTGTCATCGGCTTGTATCTAGATTCTTCATTGCTGGGAGTTAGGAGATTTGATATTATTGCACGACGTGAACCTCTCAACTATAGATCCTCGACTACGTCAAACGCCTAGTGTTTCGGACTTGGCTACGAAGCAAGCCGCAAGGCTCTTCGGCTATCCAATAGAAATCACCGATTAATCAGCTAACCTCCATGAAGTTGTCTATTGCGGTCTGTCGGTATCTGTTAGCGGCATGATCCGTGCTAGATAGATGCGAACTATTCTCCGCTGTAAGAAAGATGGATATTCTCGGCCGAGAATAGAGGAAGGAGGAGCTAGACGCGGAAGGTCTTGTCCTTCACTCTTAGCCTAGGCAATCCAGGTATTCTTATCAAGGCTTTGGGGATAGACGACGCGAACGACAGGAATTTAAGGGGGCTATTGGTATCCATAGATTGACGGAGAGCTGCCAGCGCACAAGGGCCAGTAGGTTAAGAGAGCGCTATCCTGGGATACGTACAACTTCTCCGACGATTAACACACTCAAATGATTGGCTATTTATAAAGCGTTTAGTTGGGCGCTAAACCACACTCGGCCACTAATATCCTGGGTAAGGCTGAGCTGAGGGCAAATTTGGGTCGAAAGGGCGCTAGTGGCCACACCCTTCACTCGCCCTCCGGCTTCTTCTTACACCTTCGATCGGGCATCGACGACCTCTTCATCCTTTGTTTCATCAAAAGGCACATGATCTCACCTCCAGCTCGACGTGGGAGTCATATCAAGGCGATCCGGGACATCCTTCAGTGTTGTTTATCTGACTATTGACGCGCCACATCAGCTGACATCCTACAATCCTTCCACATCTCCCAACCACCATTTCAACATCACTTGCATCAAATGCACACTTCAGTCCCTATACCAAGAGACCCAGGAGCCATGGAGAATGATGCAATACCGGCAAATCGCTTTTTCCCGCCCTCTGACGACTTTGGTCGCCCGGGCTCTGGATTTGAGCCGCCTTATTTTACCAGCCAGCCTCAAGGTGGCACAAGTGTGGACGATGCTTACGATCTCGAATCAGCCACAACATCCAGTAGCGAAGAGGACAACTACCAGTATGTAAACACTCGACACATGGAGTCGTACAATGTAAGTCATCTACAGACATCCACTAGGTACCGTAGATGCCAATCTTAATGTCTAGAATCGTGGCACGCCAAGTCTAATCACCACGCTCGGGGTGAACTATGCAAATTTCTACAAGGCTTTTGGCCAGAGCCCAAAAAACTCCCTGTGTGGCCCAGCTTCCGCTACTACTACATCAGCACAGCGTCCAGCGGCGAAGAGCAAGTCAGCACGTCGAAGGATCGCAGTAGATGATAGTGTATCTTCTTCGAACCAGGCTCGACAGCCATCACCTCTAGTACCCTCGAAACGATCTGCGCCGAATTTTGCGGAAGAGTCCAGGAGGATTAAAGTGGACCCGCCGGCCAGATCAGATCTGGACAATGATAGGGCGACCTCGCTGAAGGGAGTGGCTCGTGTTGTAGAGAAAGGTCAGTATCGTAGCATGCTTGCCTTTACCTGTACATTCATTACTCAAGGATCCTGCGGATTTTCAATATCCTTTTAGGTCCTCAATCGCTTTTGCACATCTCGATCACTGGCACTAACATCAGGTCTAATGGTAGGAAATGCAAACAAAGCGAGAGGCAGTGGTCTCTACACACGGGGCAACTGGGCTTGGATAAGTGATGAAGAGGACCGAGGTAAGGTTGACGAGAAGATCCTCGCAGAAGCACGGCAAATTGCTGCTATCGCCGAAGCGTCATCCAAAGCGCCCGCCAAGATGACTCGACGACAATTACAAGACTTGAAATCCAAGGTCAGTGGGCCCAGTCCCGCCACAGTTCCAGATCATGGCCAGAGGTCATCTTTGGGGGCACAGTCTACGCGGACACACGCTGAGAACGGAGTCCACCCCTCCCGAAGAGTTTCACGAGTTGCCGTCAACTACAGTGAGACTAATCTCACCGAGGACGGCGAGGAGCAAACTCTACCAACAAAACAACGGACGCCTTCGACGCTCGACTCATCCGTCTCTCACGGCTCCACGCCCGTACCTGGCGAGGCGACCAGGTCGACCTCGGCATCTACTGTGCCGCACCAAGCGGACCCAAAGCCTGAGCAGCTGAGCCGTCCAAAAATGTCATGGAACGCCATTGTGTACGAGGTGTTTACCAATTCAACGCTCAAGGAGTTGACCCTAGCGGAAGTTCAGCAAGGCGTGAAAGACCGATTTCCGTTCTTTGGACTGCCAGAAAACGTCAGGACATTAGAGTCATCCCCTCGAAATCCTCTTTACATGCATCCTTCGTTCTACAAAACCCAGCGAGCCGATGGAAAGATCGCGTGGGGTATCTTGCCTGGAGAATTCTTAGACAAGAAGACGGGCAAAGTGCTCAATCCAGGAGCTAACCCTGCCACTGATTCCATTGAGTCTACCAAGCCGAGTGCAAATTCCCAACATGATATTGAGCAGACCCCGTCAACTCCTCATTTGCAAACGCCTCCAGCCAGCAATGGCGGAGCCGGATCCGTCACTGACACCTCTCGCGAACACTCATCTATGGGCCCTGCGTCCGAGAGGTCTCTGCACAAGATTGCTAAGGAAGAAAATAAGGCAAACCATGACAACCGTCAAGACCAGAATTGGTCTCGAGCTATTTCCAGAAGCTCACCGCAAGAAGTGCCGGAGACACAGCTCCCCAGGGTTTCGCCGCAAGAAGGCATAGAGACACACCTTCCTCGTAGCTCGCCCCAAGAAGTGCTCGAGACACAGCAGCCGAGTCTACAGCAAGCATCAGCAGCTTCTGTTTCGAAGTCCACAGAGCAGTGTCAATTTGAAGGCATTGTGCGTAACAACTTGACGGAGATCTTCGAAGCGAAGGAATTGGAGTGGTTCCTCCAGCAGACTAAGCTGTGGTATTTCAAGAACATGGTGCTTGCGCAAAGCGATATTGCGTGTATTTTGAATGATGTATTTCCCGTTAGGGAGAGCAGATCCACAGACGCTGATATGGCGGCTTGTGCTCGAGACCTTCAAGACGGCTATCAGCACAGCTTGTGGGCCTCAGACTGGCTTGCGAAATTCGTAAGCAGTCCTCGTTAATTCCGGTGCTAGCAAGGAGCTAACAAATTCCAGATCAAAGACAACGTCACACAGTTCGACAAAATGAACGAGGGCTTCCTCAAATACACAGACCTCACAAAACCCAAGAGACTCAACTTCTGGCTCGCACGCTCAATGTGGAACCGAGAGACGTGCGTCCGTATCCTCTCCGCCCTCAGCGACGCCGTCGACATCGAAAAAGTCTGGACGACCAAGCACTGGCACGATTTCGTCGAGAAACTCTACACCACGGCTTGCGACGCTACATGCGAGATGCGCGGCCAAGAACACGTCTTTCGCGAGATCAAAGCTGCACTTGACGAGCGCTATCCTGAGAGGAATACCCCGACTTGGAACGTTCCGACTCTCAAATCCGCGTTGGGAAAAACCAATGGTCGCAAAACGTCAATTGCGGCATCGGGATCTGCCACGAGACCTAACTCAGCAGCAAGCTCAGTGCACCATACCCCTGTCAAAGGTAGTTTCAGCTCAAGCTTACCCTGGTCTGCCCTCTTATCCGCAACGAAGAAGTCGGGAGGCAATTCTAGAGCAAGCAGTATCGCCCATGAGAACAACAAAGCCACGACTATCGATTTGTCGTGAGGCATGGCTTCTGTTTATGTATCTTGCAAGGAAATTCACATGGTTCGTGGCGGTTTGTAGCTAGAATGAGATGTGGATTTGTGGGAGATATGATTGCGGCGAGGAAGGATCTAGCATGCTATTGATAGGTGTAGCTTTTATGATAGTACTTAACACATTTGTATTTATTTTAAGACCGTGCCCTCGTATGCTATGGGTGGGCGGTGGCTTTTATTATTTACTATAGTAGTATATTGATACTATCTAAACACGCAACTTATTCGCTACTCGCTTGACTTAGAGTTTACAGCGTGACTGTCCACACAATCCTATTTGTAAGCTAACATGCTCCTCCGATGGCAGTGATTTAAAGCGGTATATTATGCTATGCTATGCTATACTATACGGCGAGCTGGTTCTGTAAAATATGTTTCTATGCATGTTTGTTGGATGCTGCGTTTAGCGGAGAGGGGGAGGGAGTGGTGTTTCCCATCCATGCACCACCGCAGTTGGAATTAGAGTCTAAATTGGGTTAGGAGTGGTAAGGGGTATACGCAAGGTATTGTTGATAAACGAGTCGAGTGTGCGGGTATGTTGGCGGGGTTGTTGAGAGTTGGGTTTTTTTTTGCGCGCTGAGGTAGGGGGATGGGTGTGCGTGGGCGAGGGCGAGGGGGATGATATAGGGGTGGGGGTAAAGGTTTGGGTATGGGTGTGTGTATAGGGTTAGGTATGGGAGTTGGGGAGAAGAGGGTTTGGTGGTTTGGTATGGGTCTGAGATGGAGGGGCGGTGGATGGGGTATGGCGTTGTGAGGTATGTTTGTGGGGATGGGGATGGAGCGAATAAAGTAGGTTGTTGATGGGGCTGTTAGGTTGGCGGATCTAGACGCTAGGGGAAGGGTGAGCATATTTGTGGGAATATAGCAGGTTTCAAGGCGGTTTTGGATCTGGTTTGTAAAGGGGATTGTAGTGGATAGCGCTTTTGCGGTGTTTTGTTGCAGCGTTGTCGGGAGATTAATCTATCCGTTCAAAGTTTGGAGTGCCTCCTGGGGGCTGGTCAGGTTCGACGGAGGAAATTATGGGGGACGCCGATGCTTTATGCATAGATAAGAGGTTCGATGAAGTCAGTTTGGATCGAGGGATGGAACCTTCTAGGCCATTTGGGCTGAGTAACTTGCACAAGGAAAGGAAAGGAGTATTTGCATATCTACTACCGAATGGGATCAATGGAGAGATGAGTACTATTAGGTTTCTGTGAGGAGAGTACCAGAATTCTACTGAGCAATTACTCACACTTGCGATTTCTAGAATCAAATCGATGTAGGGAGGCTAAAAGTCATGTACGGGCGCTGACGGGAGAGGCACCAATCTCTCGAAGAGTAAGTAGGACTGCTACTCCGGAAACTGCACCCCCCTGTGCGTGGATCCCCAGGAGCCGGTTTAAACGGATTAGACGCAGTGGTCCGTGTAGAGTTAGCGCCGTTACAAGACTATAATCTCTTTGCCATTATAATAGAGAATGAAGCAGATTAAAGAAGCAGGCACCAGCTTTGCTACTCTGTAAGTGGCAATTCAATCACCGGACTCGGCGGGTTCTCGGCTTTAAAGATATAAGGAGAACAAAGGAATGAGGCGTACTGACATGATACTAGGTGCGATAAGTGTGGATGTTGAGAGTGTGCTATCGAATGAGCGACATTTGCGACGATGATTCGGGATAGTGATAGAGCGGAAAGACGGTAGTCCCTGGTCTAAGTGGTCTAGCTACGAGTTGGTAGGAGATGTGGACCTGTTTAATCTTCTCTGGATTTTCTGCCGTTGTACGGAAGGGAAGCCTGATATACGTTCAATTGCGATTGGTATTAATCTTGTCTTCAGATGAGTGCGAGTTGAAATGCCTAGACTAGTCGGAGCTCTTGCTTGTGACAGGCGCAGCGCGGCTGGTTTCAAACTGGACTGAATGAGATTGTCTAGGTTGGTCACTAGTTCGGAAGGAACTTGTGACGGCCCTTATTCCTGTCTCTGGCTCTAAGGTTACCAACCTGCCGGGTACCTGGTAGGATTTGATCGATGATATCTTTTCTTGCATCTCGTGATCCCAGCTGAAGGTTTATCAGAGTTGTTAGACGTCCCGGTGGATGCATCTCGGCTAGTTTCTCCTCGTGATTCCCATTCTATCGACCTGGGAGTCCTGGCGGAGATGGTGGAGGTCCGTAATTAATAGGTGATACCTCCGCTAATAGGTAGCTCCATCTTCAGCTTCAGTCGAAGTCTTTGTGCCTCAGATCCTCGCTTTTGAACGTCTTGACATCCGTGATTCCAGATACAGCCTTCCCTCGACGAAAGTGAACAGGCCCAACTAGGATCGAGAGCACGTCGAGCCAGGCGCTCCAGTCAAGTACTATACCCCGACTGCTATTCGCTAGCGAGCTACTGATTAGTCAGACAAAGATCATCCATTAGCCATAATGCCCGAACTCATGCGCACTGGAGCGGTTTCTGCGGTCATCCTTATCCCTGCTGACGGCTCGCGTCTGAAAAGAGTCCCGACCACTTTGACTGCCATCACTGCAGACAACAGGCTTCACGATAATATTCATGATGCTCGGCTCACCCACATACCAGAAATGAGGGTCTTTTGGTATAACAACACCGCCGCATTTGCAAATCGGGTCGCCAGCGCGGCTCAGGTCTATCATCATCCAACAGATCCCGGTTTGAACGGGAGATACTACCTAATCAAGACCTTGGCAGTTGATGAGGAGGGCCTTCCACTTAACGAACATGAATTTTGGACAAATATTCCCAATCGAAAGGTCTGGGGGGATGCTGTCATTTTCAAGGTTGGCACTCCACAGCTCGATGAGGACGGGAGGGCGATTCATATCGATGTGCCGAAGAGCATGCTGAATGATGATGGATTGAGAGTGGTGAGGGATATTATGACGACGGCTGCTTGTCTAGGCCCTGATGTTGTGTATACCCTGACCTCTGGTTAGCTCAATCAAGCCCAGCTTTAGACTTCGCGGGTTTGGCGGGTTGCTTGATGGTAGCGATAGAGCGAGTGATATATAGAAGGCAGGATATCAAGTCCTGCAGCCAGACTTCAGTGCTGTACACAATCCAAGTAGGTAGGAACGATAGGAAACTCTGACATACCGAATTCAGATACTTTCGAGTTGGTAGCAACTCCGCCGCAGGGAAGAATGATTATCCGCTCTACGTTAGCAATAATGAACGTGTTCATGAATGATTTGATACTAATTGGGCTGCTATCGCTGACCTTAATAGCTTGTTCAAGAGCATTGCTGCCAAAAGTGTGGTCAAACATGAGCCACTCATTGTTGAATGCTAGTGTCTTTGCACCCTGGCGTATCTACTGCAGCTTGGTATCGATCGGTGTCGTACGCTTCGGGACCTGATAAATTGAAGACAGGGCAGGTGTCAAGTTCATCGCATAATGCTATCAAATACTTCGCGCAGAGAGTGAGCCTATAGACTCAACCGATATCAAGAACAACCATAGCATCCAAGCCTTTGCACAGCTCGTGGAAGTCACAGGACCAAACACAGACCGGGACTACTAGGCGATTGGAGCTGTGTCAGTCGGAAAGAACGATATGTGGGAAACTAAGAGACAAGGTCAAAAGCTCGAGTCCACAATCCACGAGACTAAGTACTGCAGGAATAGCGCGGCTGGATTAGCGCTCTCGATCGTTCAGCCGATGTACCACGTCCATGAATGAGTCGCCCACCACGAAGACGAGCAGTCAATGGTCATACAAATTACGCCGGCGATGGCAGGAAAAGACCACAAGGCTCTAAAACATTGTTGGTCTCCACAATCTTCTTAGAATTAAGAACTCAACGATAACATTCATTAACGCAAGAGAAAGCCTAGGCTTGATCGCTCGGCTACGATCAAGGTAGTGTGTTTGGAGAATAACTGACAGCTATCATTATTATTGTCACTTCTCTCTCCGTCATCCCTTGTAGAGGGAACCAAGAAATCCTGGCGTCTGTGAAGAGATGATGCATAGCAGACATTGGCACGCTCAGAGAAATCCGAGCATCTCTAGAACCAATACTGCTTGAGGCGTCAGACATCACTAAAGGTCCCAATACTTACTCGTAGTTCATGACGCCACAAGTAGACGATCACTCCCATAAAGCCCCTAGTCTGTGAGGTGGTCGACTGTCAGACTTGAGCTTCACAGATCCTAACACCATCCTCAATTAGAAGCCAGGGTTGCAGCTTGATAGTGACCAAACAGGAACCGCATGGTTGTGACAGAATCAGTTGCTGCCATGTGATTCACACGGGACGTTATGGAGTGGCACTTGCTTTGATGGCTGACCGAAGCCGTGGTTCAAAGCTGCTGACGTGCCAATTGAGGTATCAGGCCTGGCATGTGGCGTTCTCTTCACTTCAAGCACCAGTACATCAATATAAGCTATCGTAATAGGCACAATGACACTGCTATGTAGGATATCGTCTATTGAAATTGTGTGAGCGGGAAGTCGGCACATGGCCCAGATCTACGTAGGGCTGAAGATGACGTACAGATCAACCAATCAACACGCGCGTCCGCAATTCCCGGTTTTGGAGGCATCGTCAGTGTGTCAACAT
>JAABUL010006983.1_pt1 | contig 12539 bp, 24 predicted proteins | sample 5559151 | NCBI WGS metagenome assembly JAABUL01 (sample SAMN10711876, study PRJNA513368) | rock metagenome | isolation source: Antarctica rocks | place: Antarctica: Victoria Land, Pudding Butte sud | reverse complement strand
GGGCATGTCACAGGTTGTGGCAAGGACGACATGTCGCTCATGTCGGATGCAATACTGCGATGTCGGATGCACTGGCACCAAAACCGACCGGACTGGACCGGGTTGCAGACTGCGAAAGACTCCAGCAGTGTGTGCGAACACGTCAAGGACGAATGCTGTACAGAGTCCTCACGTGTTAGTTGAGCGGCGGGAGCGGAACACCAGCAGCGCCGCTACCACAACCGCGAGCGCCACGACCACCACCACCAGCGCAAATGCCCACGCTGGCACCTGCACGTTGGCATAGTAACCTGAGCTCCTCATGCACAGCCAAGGGACATAAATTGTGTCACTAGCCACGGCCAATACCTGCAGACCTCCACCCCAGTCAGGAGCCTCGCACCAGAACGGTGCAAGTGTGCTGGCAGACCACCTTCAATTGCAGCCCAGGCACAGGTTCTGGCCGCCTTGTGCCAGTCAGGTTGAGCGCAGCATGAGCTGGCGTGCTGGGCACGTGAGCAACACGAACAGGCAGTTGTCGTGCACTGGCGCTGCCGGCAATCTGCGCATTCACTGCAGCCTGCAGCAACATCAGGGTCCGCTCAAGCGCGGCACTCGCTGCGAAATCGTGGATTCCGACAAGGATGCCCACCGCAGCGCCGCCGTCGCCGCCGCTGGCCTTGCGCGTGCGAATAGATGCGGCGTCCTTGGCTCGCGCAGCCGCCGCCATGCCCGCCTGCAGCGCCGCCGACGCGGCCTTAGCCATCTTGCTGGTTGGCGTCCGCAGCTGCACGTTCCTGCAGCGGGGACAGATGCCGTTTGATGAGCCGGCCTGTTTTCTATGCTTCCACTGAAAAAGCAATATCCATCCGCCCTGGCTGCTTTGCAAACGGCACTACAGCGCTGACAATGAAAAGCGCACACTGATAGACCTGACAGCAGGGGATTGCTTCTGTGCCAACGAGCCGGAGGTGCATCTGTGTCAGCAAAGTGGATTTGATGCGACATGTACACATATCAGTGCCGCACCGCGCGAGCAGCCACTCGGAGGAGGTGCGTGTGCAGTCGATATAGAAGCCGTCGACGCCCATGCCCTGCGGCCCCGCGAAGTAGTCCAGCTCCTGCTGCAGGTCCGCCGCAAAGTCCACCGCCATGTACCGCCCCTGCAGGGTGGCTGATGTTGGTCGATGCGGCACTCGGGGGCGGTAGGTGGGCACGGGTGTGGGCAGCAGTTATCCACAGCTTTGGGGGTGGAGGTCACAACCATGGCGAATGCGGAGGTCGACGTATGACAATCTCAGCAATAACCACTCCTGCCTCAGCAACCTACAGCAGAGTCTCACCTCGTTGCGGAAGGTAAAGGGGTAGACGGCCAGGCTGCGGTTGTGCGCCCGCTCCAGCAGCGGCGTCGGCTTGGCCTTGAGGCTGGGCGTGTACGGCTCCGCCAGCTTGCCGGTGCAGAACTGGCCCGTCTTCCAGCACGGCGGGCTGATCAGGCTGCCGCACTCGCTTGCAAACGTCAGCGACTCCAGCAGCTCCTGCGGTTTCGTGATCGAGCACTGGGATTGGTGACTTGAGAAGCTAGGTTCAATCAGTGTGCAAAAGGCCAGCATGGGCCGCGGCGCCCGCCGCTGAAGTCGCCACCTGCAGTCTACGGGCTGCCTGTTGCCGCTGCTCTGACGGCAGGTGCCGCAGCCGGCTGGAGTCGGGGGCACAGCAAAGGCCTGGTCCTCGAGGCTTGCTCCAGGTGGCGGCGAGGCATCCTTGTAACGAAGGCTCGTGCCCAAGCTGAAAGTTCCCGATCCGCACTGAATTGAGCTGACAGGCGAGCAAGGCAGGAGCCTTGTCCGAGCGAGCTGCCCATCGGATTGGAACAAGCCGCATTGTATTGACAGCGCCGGCAGCGGTGCGCGCACCAGGGTGTGGATGGCGACGCCTACGGTGCTGCCCGCCCGCTCCGCGGCGGTGACCAGCGCCAGCACTTCCTTCAGCGTTGGCACGCTGCAGCGGGGGACCAGGCCGTTTCAAGCGCAGGAAACCAGCAGTGAGGTGCTGGATGAGACGGTCGCCACTGAGCAGCCTGCCAGAGGACACTGAGCAGTGGCTGCTGCTAGACAGTTGGCAAACCAGACTCCATCCGGCTGCCCGCAGTGGGACGGCTCCACTGTTGGTGCCCTCACAAAATGATAAGGAGTTGCCGACCCTACCGGTAGCGCGTGTCATAGGAGTGGTCCCGGAACTTGAAGGTCTGCACTGCATAAAGCTCTTTGACTTCCGCGAGCGTCAGGTCCGCGGCGAAGATGCCCGAACGTTTGCGCGCGCCGCCCAGGCTCTGCACGGTTTCGGAACAGACAGGTGATCCTTCGGCAGACGCTGCTGGCTGTTCTAGGGGACCGGCACCTGCCATGATGGTGCCCTCACCATTGCACGACTTGAAGCGAATCAAAGATCTGACTGGCACGTACCTTGGCGGTCCTGAACTTGTTGAACGCCCGCAAGTCGCGCACGTTGGTGTTGAAGTCCAGCGTGAGAGTCGGCCGCACGATCAGCACGCCGTCCTTCGTGGCCACCTGCAATCAGCATTGTGGAATGTGTCAGCATGCGGAATGGGTTGAGCCATCGTCGCCGCCACTGATTGCTGCACATCTGGCTGCTGTACCGCAGCTCCCGGTTGCAGGTGCAGCACTCCTGCTACAATCCCTGCATGCCTGCATGCCGCTGCAAAACCGCCTCCCAGATTGTGCAACGACTGCGCGCATCCGTCTGGTGCCGCGCAAGCATTCTTGCCGCCGATGGTGAGCTGTGGCATGTCCCAGCGCTGCCATGGATCTGCAGGAGATGGTTCGCATCTTCTTGACAGCGTGGCAACCCCTGCGAAGGTGTGTGGACACCATGTGCCGCTGCGCTCAGCTGTATCAAATCAATCCGGACCGCCGCCGCAATTGTGAGTCGATCTCCTGGGCTGGCGCTGCTGCCAGCGGCTTGCCGGCAGACTGCTCATAGTTTAAGCTGACGGTGGAGACAGGCACTGGGCGCTGAAGTGTGCGTCAGCAGGTGAGCAGACGAAGCGCACCACATGCATGCTGATGAAGCTGGCGCCATCGTCAACTGCTGCCTGGAACGCCTCCAGCGTCTCGTCGGGAAGAATGCACGTCGACCCGCTGCAGCGCAGCCAAGTATTGGGAAGGTCAAAGGTGCTGTGCCCGCAAGCCAGCGCGCCCTCCGACATCGGCAGGAGCATGCAACTCAAAGCGTACAATCGAATCGCGTGCGAGAACCAGCAAAGCGCTACCCTGCAGCGATGATCACTGGCGCTGTCCCGTCGGCTGCCTGGGCCACAGCAAGAGCAGTGGACACCAGTAGTATGGCCGTCAGCGATGCGCCAGCCCCACAGCGCATCTTGTCTTGTCGAGCAGCCCCGGGCTCCAGCAGCCTCAGCGACACAGTTTCATGCGCTGATATAGAGCTCTGCTCCCGCCCCTGAGCCTGCGGCCGTTCCGAACGGGCGCCTGCTGTGTACCGGACGAGTTCTTTGCGCACTGGACTCGCGAGCTTCGAGCTGATGTACATATGCAGGTTGCTTCCAGGTGTATTTGCAGCACAGCTGCACGTAGGCGCGCAAGTTGGCCTGCACTGCTGACGCAAAGTTGTACCGCCGGTGTAATCACGACAAGTGGCAGGCTTGGGGAAACAGCTCAGGGTCTACGAGTGGCCACAAAGCCTGTGTCGAGAATTACAGGACTGAAGTTGCGAAGTGCTGCAGCATCGGCACCCAACCACAAACGCCGCAAAGTATCAAGTCCGCGGGCGCACAGGGCCGAGGGCCAGAGCAGCCGCTGCTTGGTGCATGCCACAGCTGCCGCCGCAAGGCGCGCGGCGGATGACCAACGATGAAGGCAGAGACTGAAGCACGAAATCGAAGTCAAAAACGCAAGGCCTTCCATGTGCCCATGGGTAAGCGTCCATAACATTGGCGCTCCGTCGCAGCCGAGACTTGCTGCGTGGCGGTTGAGGTCAGGGTCGAGGAAAGGTGCTGGTGTGATGGCTGCAGTACCGCCTCTCAGTTCTAGCAACTAATGATAAAATTCGTTCGCCACAATGCCGCTACAGCCGCCTGCGCATGCTGCAACTGAGCAGAGCATCCGCTGCTTTTGGGCAGCCGCATGTGCGAATCACAGGAGCGGCCGCCATGTCGCAGCCACTGTGTGTCAGATGAATCTGTCTTGAATCTGTATCTCGGCATCAGCATGTGCGGCGGGAGCGGGTGGGGGCACACGCGGCGCCGCCACCAACGCCGCTGCGGCTGCGCGGTCCTCAGCGCCGCGAGCTTTGCGCATAGCTGTCCAGCATACCGGAGTAGGTTCTGAGCTTGTTGCCGGCGCTCTCCTTGGAGGCGATGGAGGAGGCGCGCGAAGCCTGAGGTGCGTCGTCCGGCTCTGAGTTCCTGCACAGCAGAACGATGCAACGCATAAAAGCTGAATCTACAAGACACGTCTGCGGACATGTGACCACGGTGACAGCGCATAGTATCTAATGGCATGAAGCAAACATGTATAGTCTTTCACAGCAGTGCATCCCTGCTCAACACCCTGCGGCCTGTTTCTGAGCACGATGCAACGCCTCGCCTGGCGACTATGCAAGTACGCCAGCGGCGCGTGTCATTGTCTACGCCACTTGGATTGAATGACCAAGAGTGAAAACGACGCACTGGGATGACCAGGTGTTCTTTTGCAGACCCCACACAGCGCCGGTCGACACCGGCAGGTTTGCGTCCAGCGCCTGGCTGAGCCCCGCCTCCTTCCACACCCTGTACCTGCAAGCGGGAGTGCGCTGGGTTTAGGGTTTAGGGTTTAGGGTTTAGAGTAAACCCAATCTCGGGTTCTTCTGGCCGCATGGAGGCAGCAGTCATGCGCTGCGCAGGCTGCGGCTGCTGCGGCGCCGCCCCGGCACCACCGTGTGCAGATCTTCCACAGGCAGGCAGTGCAGGCAGCGATGCACAGCATGTTGGTCGGAGTGGTTGGCGACCGCACGGCACATTCTCCAAATTGGTCTGAACGACATGAATCGATGGGTTCGAATGAGGTGACGCACTGGTGGGCGCGGCGGCGGGAGGAGCGCAGCGCCAGGCCACCAATGAGCAGCACCAACAGCCCTGCCGTGCCGGCAAGGATGCCGAGAATCCACGTCTTCACCGATGTCGCCTTCACCGAGCTCGCCGCCTTGCCTGCAAGGGGGTGGTTGGTGCATTCGGAGGCAGCACGTTGGTGGCTGAGAGGCGCGGTGCTGCAGAGGGCATGCACCAGGATGACACCACCTTGGCACAACTTCAGCTCAGACATCGGACCTTTAGATGACAAATCGCATGTCCTTGTGCACGGGAGAAACCACACAGAGCACACACTGGCAGCGGCTGCGACGCTGGCGGCGGCGCTGGAAGCCGATGCGCCTGCGGCAGCTGCCGCCTGCGCGGCGGCATTCGTCGGCATGCTCCGCAACATCGACTCCGCTGCCCTGCAGACATCGCAGCACCAGATGGACAGGTCTGCTCATTGCCTTCACGAGCGCACTGGCTAGAGACAACCCTGAGCTCAAGCACTCGTTCCGACAGAAAGCTGTCGACCTGATCACACCATCTGCGCAGGCGCATGTCGAAGGGAAGCGGACTGTAGGTCGACTTGTCATGGCAGCCTTATCACACATGTGTGCTGGTGGAGCACGCACATGAGGGCGAGCCACTCGGAGGTGGTGCGGGTGCAGTCGGTGTAGAAGCCATCAACGCCCAGGCCGCGCGGCCCCGCAAAGTAATTCAGCTCCTGCTGCATGTCTGACGCAAAATCCACCGCCATGAAGCGCCCCTGCACGCAATGCAAGCGGCGTCTTGGATGGGAACAGCCCAGAATCGCGAGTTTAGAGGGTTTAAAGGCATCAGCAAAAACCGGCCAGAGGCCGGCTGCTGTCTCTGTTCTGGCGCCCGTAGCCACGGCATGTACGCCACCCGCCTTCCTGTCTCTGCTCGTCAAAAGCCGCCAGTGCGGCGCAGACCTTCAACCGACGGCCTGCTGCATCTGCTGAGGCCACGCACCTCATTGCGGAAGGTGAAGGGGTAGACCGCCAGCCCTGCGGCGTGGGCGCGCTGCAGCAGGGGGCTGGCCGGCGCCGGCGCGCTGCTGTTGAGCGCCGTGTTCAGTTTGCCCGTGCAGTGGCGCCCCGTCTTCCAGCAGGGTGGGCTGATCAGCTTGCCGCACTCCTCCGCAAAAGTCAGCGACTCCAGCAGCTCCTGCGCACGGCAGTACCGGGCCATCATGGGTGACACTTTCAGGGACAGGCGCGTTGGAACTCGCAGGCAGACTGGTGCTGATATGGCTGCTTTTCACATCTTGCAGAGCAAATTTGCCTTGCAACGTCGCCGAGGCTCCCCGAACAACTTTCCTTACATACAATGTCACCTTTTCGGGAGCAATGGCGGCGCCAATGCGGGAGAATTCGGCCAGCTGCGCGTCCGTGACACGCGTCTTGGAGCAGTGAATCATCCACACCAGCGCTGAGCGCGCCCCAGTCATGCCCAGGCTCGCCATCTGGTCCGACACCTCCTGCAGCACCTGCGCAGAGAGGCAGAAGCACAGCAGAATCAGAGACGGACTTATGGAACGACGACGAAAACAGAGTCTTTTGCATCCTGCAGGACCTGTGGTTCTCAAAGCAGCGTTCCTGCCACAGCCGCGCCGCGCCGTTGCAGTGGGCCGGCACAGTCCATTGCGCACCGGGATGACTTGGGTTCAGGGTTTAGCTCATGGCCTGCTGCACACAGGGCACGGGTGCGCGCCTTGAGATCGTACGACTGGATCTTGACGCGCTTTGCAAAGTCGTCCTTGAAGCCAGCGCCCAGCAGCGCCGCCAGGACCTGCGTGTACCCCGCCAGCCCCGCGTTCAGGTGGTACACCGGGTCCAGTATCTGCATGGCAGCACAGTCACGGTTTGTGCAAGGCTGCCAGTTCAGAGCTCTTGGCAGCTGTGGAGACTCGGCATGCGCGCAAAAAAGCTGACTCAATGCAAAGCTCCAGCATGCAACGCGGCGACCAAGAGCCTCCCCACCTGGACGAACACACCCACGTCCTTGCCGCCTGAATTCGCCTTCTGCACCAGGCTGAGCACATCCGCCAGGGTGGCCACCCTGCAGCAAGACAGCCACGGCATTCGGCAGCTGTCCTGGGATGTTGCACTCCGCAAAGTTCGGCCCAGGCCAAGCAAGCTCCTGGAGCATCTCGCACCCGCTCTAGAGAACAATCACTTCAAGTAGCGCCTAGGCTGTTGCAGCAGGGCTGACATAATGCAAGTTTGCCCGCCACCAATGCGCCGCATCACTGCAGCTGTCAGCGGAACAGCAGCCCACCTGTACTTGCCGTCCTGCGACTGATCGCGCTCCGGGAACGACTGCGTCGCCCAGAGCGTCTTGATCTGCTCCAGCGTCAGGTCCGACGCAAAGTAGCCAGATGACTTGCGCCCGTTGCCCAGGTCCTGCGGCGCCAGGTGCGTCGCCATGACTGTCGAGTGTTTCGCACGTGATCTTGCGCCTCTGCCACCGCAGGACACAGCTCTGCTCTAGAAACTACAGTCAGAGGTCAATCGACCAGGCTTCACCGCTCAGTCGATTTCGAAGTCATCAACTCACAATGCTGCGGCGGACGCTGTTGAACTCCCGCAGGTTGGCGATATTGGTGTTGCTGCCCAGCGTGAGCGCCGGCCGCACCACGAATTCGCCATCCTTTGTGCTGGCCTGCGCGCCACGCATTGGGACCACATCAAGCCGCAACGCCGCACTGATCCCGCAGTGTGCTTTCGCTTCTGCGTCACGCTAGGCAGCTGCAGGGCTTTCAACATGCCTGTTTGGAATGCAGGCGAGCACTGACTCTGTGAAAGTGGCGTCAGGCAGCACGCTGCGCACCACTGTGACGGCGACAAAGTCCGCGCCCTCACTGATGGCTTTCTGAAACGCTTCCAGCGTGTCCACCGGCAGCGTGCAGGTGGAACCCCTGCAAAGTAGATGGACACCCTTTGTCGAAGGCTGTACATGTATGAAGGGACGGGCGCCTGACTTGAAGCAATTGCGAAGTGCTGCTGGGTTGAGCGAAGCACCCCATAGCCGCTCAACTCGGCGCGACGCTGCGGTCAGCAACGACATATTAAGGCACGTGGAGCTGCTCAGCAAACCTGTGAGGGCGTTTGCCGGCCCGATCACCGGTCTAGGTCAGTGTCTGACAGGCCGTGCACGGCACCGCCTGCAGTCGTGCACGCCCGCTCCCACACACATAGCCGCACAGGAGGAGCACCCTGGCACAAACTGACGATCTGTGCCGCGGTGCCAGTCGTCTGCACGCATGCCAAATGAGAGGGAGGCTGCTGTGGCGAGTACACTCACCCGTCGGCAATTATGATGGGCCGTGCCGCCGCATGTACAGCCTGTGCGCCTGCCGCAAACCATGCGAGCAGTATGCCCACCCCCAGCCACCAAGGGGGCGGCCGCATGCCGCCCCGATTCCGCAGCCTCCAAACAAATCGCCCGCGCAAGCCAAAATCTCAGGCCTGCCCACGCGGCTGTCCCGAAGCGCGCCCGGCTGCCGCGCCCGCTGGTGACGCCTGTCCAGGTCACGCGTTAGCTCCTCAGCACCAGGCGGGCTCTTGCGCTGCCGGCCCTCTGTGTCCTGGAGGGCGTCCCGAAACTAGACTCGTACTGCCGATTCAAACGCCGCACGCGGGTAGGCGCAGGCCACCGGCTCTCGGCAAAAATCGCAGCTCTTTCTGAGCCTACCGTGCGAGCCCCGCAGCCGCGTCACGCCTGCGCCTTTGTCCGTGAGAGCGTTGCACTTTCGTACAGGAGCTGCTGACGACTAGGGTTGGCAGGTAACCGGTAACTGCGGTTACCCTAACCGAAGTAACCGCGGTTACCCAACCGTAACCGGAGGCAAGCAGCGGTTAACTGCGGTTACCGGCCTGAGAATCTGTTCTGGGGCTGATGGGACGCTAAGCGTGCACAGCAAATTTGAAACGGCTCGAGCAGCAAGCGGCGAGCGCCATTTGAAGTTATATTCAGTTCAGTTCAGTGTCCTACACGCCTTGACGTCTTGAATGGCGCAGTCGTGCTTGTCGGACAGCGACGGAGAGGATATCGGCTGCGAGGATGCAACGCCAGTGCTCATCAGCTCGGCCGACGATGCTGTGGCAGCGAGATCCCTGTTTGACATGGTGGCAGTGACTGGCCAGAAACATCAGGACGCCTACTGCAAGGTCTGCAAGACACAACACAGTGTGCGCCTCCTGACATTACTACATCATGCATTGAAATTTGAGTTGCACGTGCCTCGATCTGGCTATTACTGAGCCGATCATTATGTGTCTGTGGTGCTCAAGTTGTGGGGTCTTGCGCAGAGCGCCGTCAGAGGCTCAACCCCGGCCTGCCGCTGATGAACAGGGCGTGCCTGAACCGCAAGCAGGACCTGTTCCGACATCTTGCGGACAAGTGCAGATCCCAGCCGCTGGACGTGCGCAGACATTTCAGCAGAGCCAGAGACAACTTCAACAGAGCCCAGAAAGACCACAGCTGCAAGACTCAGCTGTCCAGCGGCGACGCCAGCAGCAGCGGCAAAGGCAGCAGCGGCGGCAGCACGGCCTGCACATGCGGCGGCCAGACCAGGTGAGGTGGGCCTGCTCGTCGTGAGTGTGCCCAGAACGGTATGTGCGTGCTGGCAAGGCGAAGCAGCCGGCGGCGGGGGCGGCACTGCGGCTGCAGCGGCCGGCCCGCAGCACGGCGCAGCCTAACAGCGCGGCGGCTCAGGCGTCAGCGGCGGCGCAGGACGCGGCTGTGCATGAGGCAGCAGAGGACGCGGGCCTCAACCTCATCACAGGTAAGTCTTATCTATGCGCTGTGCTGCACTGCTGTCCTATTCTTTCTGCTCTATCTGCGCTGCGCTTCGCTGCGCTCGCTGTGCTGCGCTGCGCAGCTGCATGTGCACGCAAGACCTGACTGAAAGCGCAGCGCTTAGACAAGAGCTGATTGAGAGACACTGCGGGACCTCAGCCTCGACCTCGCTTCTGCCATGAACCATATGTCTGACGCTCTGACCTCGCCTTTCTGCTGCCGTAAACAGACGACGTGGACTTCGAGATCGCCATCAACAGCCTCTTCGAGGAGCCGGTGGCGGAGGCGGCGGATGCGTTCACCAACGCGCCCAACCTGGAGACTGTGATGAAGTGCAAGCTCGGCGTGCTGCGCACGCAGCCGCTGATCAGCCTGGGCAACTAGAGCGGTCTTCAGGGGGTCATTGCCAGCCAGTCCTTGCTGATGTTTGCCGTGATAAGACGCCGCCGAGGCGGCGGGAGTGCAGCGGCCCGGGTGCACCAACACCCCGAGCTTTTTCTAGCACGCAACAGCGTTTTCGAATTGATCTTTTCCATAGAAATGATCGTGGACATGTGGAGGAGTTCGTTTCCGAAGAGTTTTGGACAAACGGAGCAGGTAACCGGCGGGATTCGGTTAGTAACCGTAGTAACCGTTAACCGTAACCGTAACCGGCCCTAACTTCCGGTAACTGCCAGTCAGTGACGACAGTGGCTGACCTGGTAGTCCCCAGGCTGACGTGATCGACTGCACGCCCAGCACCCTCAGAAAAGCGATCAGGCCCCAGTCGCAGCTTCTGCCGGCATACCAGCACGCCGGTGGACTTGTGTTGCTAGTAGGGCCACAGCTCCTGCACGGCTTTGCGGAGTCCGCTGGCATCTTGGTTCCGGAACCTCATCTGCCGTGCCCTGGAAGCCCATTCCGGCATGCTGCCTACCATCGGTTGCAGCTGTCCTGGTCGCCGTTGCTGGCGCGGCAGCTGCTGTGCATAGCCGCGCTGTTTCTCAGCGTAGTAGCCGCTAGCGATCGGACGTCAGCGCGGCCCCTGCTCATCGCGCACAGGTGCCGCTCAGCCTGTGTATCTGATTGCACAACACACATGCCAACTCACTACGCAAATCATGTTGCCGCAAGCCTCGACCGGGCATGCATGTATGTCTCGCGAGCGGCATCTCTTGCCACCTCTTTCAATCTTGGCCGCAGCATCAGCTCCTGTAACCGCTTTCGTTGTTGCAGGGAGTCACCGTGCGAGTTGCATGGGGAGACCCTGGAGGGGCAGCTACGCTGCGGCATTTGACGCCGGCGTCGATTTCATTGAGCTGACTCGGTGAGCGCTTGCCTCAGTCCTGCGCTGTCTGTAAGCCGCGGCACCAGCAGGCTCCCGGCATAGACTGCCAGATTCTGTCAACCCAGCGTGCTTGATGTCCCTACTGCAGCAACAGTGGGCTGGTCTACACTTGGGTGTTTGGGATCGCTTCAGCAATTCTGCACAGGGGCTTCTGACATGGCCGCTCTGCTGGGAAACGGCAAGGCTGTATCGACATGCTTCTGCACATGACAGAGGAGATCATGAAATGCAGGTGTCGACAAAAGATGGCCACCTGATCTGCCGCCATGGGCCAACGCTGGATGACAGCACGGACGTGCTGCAGCACCCGGACTTTGCCAAGCGGCGACGGTCGCAGGTGAGCAGTCGGCACGTGTGGCTGCCGCTACTGCTGGTGACGGGACGCACCGCCAGCGGCGCCGGCGGCAGCATGTTTGCTGAGCCACCGCCATGCTGCATTTGAACACCAGCCGTTCACCTCTGCGCTGAAACCGCCCTGCAGTGGCGCAGGGTACTGGCGCTGGGCGCTGCGGCCCCAGGGCGTCATCCTGGACCGCCCTGCAATCGGCGCCGCCTGACTGTGCTTCCACCACTGGTGCGCCAGCATATACAATGGTTGTCTATGTGTGCGGTCTTCAGCTCATTCAGGCTCTTGCTACAGGCAGTACAGTTAGCTGCGAGCTGCTGTGGCGCATGCCAACGCAACAATGCCGGGCTCTGCTTCATGAACCGCTGCATCATCGTGAGCCCCATGTTTGTATCCTGGAGAAGGGGCACCAGACCCCAGCTGCAACCTGCGAGCGGCGCTGTTGGCGCCCTGACTGGGCAGCTGGGGGGCGGCGGCGGCGGCGGGCTGGGCGGCAACCTGCACAGCGAGCTCGACTGAGAGGCGGCTGCCGCCGCGGCGCTGTAGTGTGCATCGGCGCCTCCGCGGCCGGCTTTGCCGTCTGGCTGTGCCGTGCGCAATTCTGGCGTGGGATGATCTCAGACTTTGCCCGTAGTGCACTGCTGTACACCTTGAGCGCCGCGTTGGGTTGCCAGCCTTGACCAGGCTGCCAAGCCTTCCAGCTGCTGTGTTGCTTGCATTCAATCAAGGCATGAATACATACTCTCACCGCTTGGAGATTCGACTCAGATAACTTCCATCATATATCTTACCTCAACATGCTGCTGCACGTCTCGCAGGCGACCTGCAGCTGACAACGCTGCCGCCCGCGTCGCCGCTCAGCCTGGGCATGAGGCCCCGGCAGCGGCGAGCACGAGTCGCTAGTTGTGCACCCCCGCCCCTGATGTTGCGCTTTCCTACAGCATCAGCTTTGATGCTGTGAAGCGGCACTGCCA
>JAABUL010006981.1_pt1 | contig 12544 bp, 5 predicted proteins | sample 5559151 | NCBI WGS metagenome assembly JAABUL01 (sample SAMN10711876, study PRJNA513368) | rock metagenome | isolation source: Antarctica rocks | place: Antarctica: Victoria Land, Pudding Butte sud | reverse complement strand
TAACCCTAACCCTAACCCTAACCCTAACCCTAACCCTAACCCTGCGTTGTTATTACTTAATAAATTATTTAATAAATCTTGCTCTTTATTATTTTGCGAACATTGTTAATCTTAAGATCTTTAAAAGTTCGTATTAAAATATTTAGAGTTTTGTTAATTTTTATGTTTTCGATTGCAACTATTAATAATATTAAAAAAGCAAAGATTATCTTTAACGTAATTTTCTTCTTTATAAAACTTTGCTTCTTGCTTATTATATTTATTAATTTACTTATATTAATATTTGTAACTCACTAAGTAGTTTAATCGCTATTAATGTTTATTTTTCGTATAACTATTTTATTTTTAATCAATTTTATAATTGTCTCGTATAACAATTTAAATATTATAATAATTGCGTTGTTTAAATTAATTTTATGCTTTCGCATTATCTTAATGCAAATACTACAAAAAAGACTTCTTAAATATTACAAAAATTTAATATATTTATTAACTTAATTAAGTTTAATAAGTTTCGAGAAAATAACTTTAAATTGTTAACTATATTTACGAATATTATTCGACTTCGCTTTTAATATATTTTTTAAAAATTTTAAAAAAGCACAAGAGTTAATTTTCTAATTTAAATTCTTATTTTTATATTTTTTTTTCAATTTATTTATTATTTTAAATTACTTTTTATTTGCTTAAATAATAATAAACTTAATAAAATTCTTTATAAGCTTATTGCAATATCGAGACAACTTAATAATTTTATATTTATTACAAAGATTCGAAAATTAATTTAGAAAATTAATAATATTAAGTTTATTAAAGTGCAATGCTCTTAACGTTTCTAAAAAAGACATAAAAATTACGTAATAATAGAACTTTATAATTTTTATAAAATTATAAAGTAAACTTGTTGTTAACATAGATACGTCGAAGAAAAGTTTTGCGATTTTTCTATTATTTTAAGACATCGTTTCTAAGAGAATAACTTAATAACAAATAATAAAAGTAATAACTACTAAATTAAAAAAACTAGTAATAATAATTAATTCAAAAAATAATACTTTTAATTTACAAATCTTTTTCTTTTTTTTATAAAAACATTAAAAAGAGATTTTTTTTTTTCTCTTAACTTTGCGTTGTTTTTTTGTTTATTATTTTTTCATTTTTTTAATTATTTATAAGTAAATATTCTTAATTTATTGCTTCTTTTAGTTAGTTATTAATTTATTATTAATAAATATTTTCGCATTAAAGATTTACTTTAGTTTCTATTAAAAAAAGAGTTTAAATAGCGTTTTCGCTTTTAAATAAATAAATAAATTATATTATTAAGAAGTTTCTTTTAATAACGTTATTTTAGTTAACGAACAATTTATTATTTTAATAGTAGATATTAGTTGCAATTTTAATAAAACGTCTTAATCTTTAAATTTATAACTCTTATTATTATTTTTAATGTTTTAATTTCGTTTCTTCTTTTTTTGCTTTTTAATTTAATAATATTTTGATTTCTAAATTGTTAATTTTGTGTTTTTAATTTTTGAAATTTTGAATTTTTATAATTCGTCAAAATTAATTTGTTTCTTATATTTTTTTTTTGTATTTTTAAGTTTTTAAATTTCTAAATTCTTAAGATTGTTTCTAGAAATATATTAATAATTTGTTGTTTTAATATTTGTTATTATAATTAAATTCTTGCGTTAAACTTCAATATAATAAGATAGAAATAAAATTCTAGTTAGTAAACAATTATAATAATAGAGACTCATCGCAATGTATACATAAATTGCACTATATAATCTAATAATATATTAAGTAACTAAGATTCTAAAATTTAAGTAAAAGAAATCGCATATATATTGTAGATAGATTGCTAATATTAATGACAAACATTTCTAAGTTTATAGTCTAATATTATTTAATTATTTAACTACAATATTTATTTTTTGTTTAATTGCTTTATAATAATAAAGTATATAAGATTTTTATAATCTATAAGAATTGTAAGTTTTAATAATTCTTTTATATATACTTTTTATAATTTTAAGAAAACTACTATAGTAAATAGTTTTTTATTATAAATATTATAGTTTTATTTAATTAATAAAAGTTTTTTCGAAAAATATACTATTAAATATTATATATTTTTATATTTTTAATTAAAGTATATATTAATAACTAAATTTAATATATTAATTTTAATTTTATTTAACAATTGCAAATTATATATTTTTAGTATTAATTTTTTTAAGTATTTTAGTTTAAGATTTTAAAATAATTTCTTTTCTATAAGTTTTTATATTTATCATGTATTTTTTTTTATAAAATTTATTAATAATATTGCGTTTACTAAGTAGTTTTTAATAAACTTCTTATTATAGTTTATAAAATTTAAAAAAAATTGTACTTTCTTAACGTTTATTAATAATTTTTATTTTTTAATTGCTTTTAATTTCTTAAAATTTATACATACTTTATATTGTTTAACAATAAATTCGAAAAAATTAATTTTCTTTTAATAAAATTTGTATTTCTTTAATTTAAAATATAAGTTTTTTATGTTTAGATATTTTAATACTTTAAAAATATAATTAATATATTTTTTTAAAATCTTTAAATAAATTATAATATTATTTAAATATATTATAACAAATTAATTCAAATATTGTTATAATATATTATTAATTATTTTTTAATACATTGTCGAAATATTTGTAAATTCGAACAATATTATTGTGTATTTATATAATTTATATTATATACAAAAAATTATTTTTTACTTTTTTCTTATTTTTATTCTAATTTAGTTACACGCTTTTTATAAGTTTAATTTAATAAAATACTTTGCTTTAAATAGTTAATTTTAAAATTTATTAATATTAAATAGTAAATGTTAATTCTTAATTATAATATTATTTAACTTTTAATAATTAATATATAAATAAAGAATTTTATTCTTTTTTAATACAAAGAGAATTAAGTATTTTGTCTATAATTAAGATTTTTTAATAAATTTTTTTTTTTTTTTTTTGCTAAATATTTGCGAAGTACTTCGAGCTTTTTTTTAAATAAAATATATATAAGTTTAAATATAAATTATTTGTTTAATTTAAGTTTAATTTTGTAATTTTATATTTAATATTTAGAAAGAATCTTTGTTATTTTCTTTTCTTAAAATAAATACTCTTAATTGTTATATATTTATAATATATACTTTAGCGATTTTTTTGCTATATTAAATAATCTAAGATTTTTAGAAGATTTGTAATTTTCTTTCTTTATTTTAACTTTATAATTTAGTTAATCTTTATTAATATTTATTAAGTTAAACTTTATTAAATTGTTTTTTTGCAAAAATGTAAGTTTGTTACTTGCAATTAATTTTTAATTTAATTTTTTATCTATTATTAAATGTTATTAATATATAAATTAAATATAAATTATATAATTATATTATACAAATCTAAGTACTTATATATTTTAATTAATTTCTAGATTATATTATTTTAATTAAGATATTTCTAGAACAATATTATAAATAACTATTTTTACTATATTAAAAATTAATTTTTTTATAATATTGCTAAATAGCTATTAATAATAATTTTGTTTCTTTATTTACTTTTTTATTTTTATTAAATAATAAGTTTTTATCTACAATTATTAAATTATATATATTAGATTTTTTTTAAATAAAGTACTTTTCTCTTTTAACAAAAACTTTAGTTATAAAATTATTTATTATATTAAAATTAATTATTATAATAAATTAACAATTATTAATTTTAATTAATATAATAAAATATTGTATATATATTATTAAATTTAGTTGCTACTATTAAGTTAATATATTGTATTTCTTTAATATATTTTTTATTAAAAAATTTAAACTTTTTTTTGCTTTAATATTGCAACTTCTACTTCGAATATCTTTTTACGTTAAATTTTCTTTCTATGCTAGATTAATAATATTAACTTTCTAGAAAATCAATTAATTTTCTCTTTGTTTTCTAAATAAATTTAGTATAAGTTTGTTACATTGCTACTTCCTAAGAACTCTTAGAAAATATTAGAGAGAATTGTATTGTTAAAGAGATTTGTAAACGTCTTTAGACAATGTAAGCAATTATTTGATAACAAGGATTGCAACTAGATGTAACAATAACAATAAATAAGAACTTATCTTAAATTAAATACGATTTATAAAAGAGTTGTGTTCGAGAATCTATATATTAAATAAGATTCTTTTTGCTCTTTTTGCTCTTTCGCAAAGCAAAGAGAGCAAATCTTTATGCTTTTGTTGCTTTCTTAAGAAGCAAAAAAAGCAATACTTCTAATGCTTTCTCGCAAAGTTGTAAAAGTATATGTCGTTATTTGTTTCTAATGTTACATACTATGCGTAGACTATATATTAGCGTAGACTCGTAACACTACTCTTTTCTCTTTAGACTTTCGTTTCGAAAGCAAACTTTAACATGCCTCGTATTAAGTCTAAAGTTTCTTTCTATTAACGTCGCCTTATTTAAGTTGTAGAACTTAATATTTCTTGTGTTGCAATGCGCTCTTGTCATTAATGTGTTCGCTTAAGCAAGCAATGTTGTGTTGCAAAGAATTTTAATAAATGTGTGAAATGTTTTCGCGATAATTGTTCGTGCGATCTAGCGCCTCTAAATATCGTTCAATGACGTCGCCTTAAAAAACAACGTCAAAAACTAAAAAAAGAGCTTCGTAAGACGAATGCGAAGCAACAACGACTATTTTGTCAACTTAATTACTTAAAAGAGAAACAACAAACAATAATAAATGACGAGCTAAAAAACTTGAAGAAAATGACTTCATTAAGCTTTTTCGTCAATTTTTCTCTTTTAAGTTTCTTGATCAATGTGACTTCGAAACAAATCGTCTTTCCCAATATTATAAGAGAATGATCGTTTACTTTTTTGACTTTTTTTGACGAAATTGTTATAAACGATGTTAATAATGCTTCAAATTCTTAATAGATTTCTAAGTGTTTTTAGAGATAGAATATCTCTTTTATTTAACGAGATATTTTTGACTCTTTTGTTATAGAATTTTTTCGATCTCGAATTGTTCTTTCTCTTGTTAATAGAAATAAAAGGTGTTTTGTAAAGACGTAATTAAATTTGCTAATTTCAACAATAATATATAAAATACTAGAAATACTTTGACGTTCTTAGATAAGTCAAGTTTGTAGTTAATTGATCTTTTAGTCTTTTTAACGAGAAATGATTTAACTTTGACATAATTTAATTTCTTGTTTAGTTTCCTTATTTTAAGATTTTTTGTAAAAAGATATATTTTATTTTTCTCTTTTAGCTAAGATGTCGTTTTTCGCTTTTTATTTTAATATTTGATTAACTTTTTTTGCATTTTTAAGATGTTGTCATATATCTTTTTTAGTGTTGCTATTTTTTCAATAATTGATTGCGCAAACAAATGCGTACGCTCTTTCTTAAAAAGATTTAATTTCTTGTTATAGTTAACGAAGAATAAAGTTATCTTAGTGATATCTAAAATCTTTGCATTGAGTGCTAGTTGTGTCATAGATAGAAGCGATATCTAATTACTATAAGTATTGTTAATGTAGTATCTTAAATATTGCTTAAGACTTTGATTCGTTCTTTTTATCTAGCTATTCGTGATCGAATGATAGATAATAGACATTCGAAGTCTTGTATCTAACATTGAAAGAAGCGTCTTTCAATAGTTAGACGTAAAGAGTTTGTCTCTATTATTAGTTAGTTTCTTAAATATATTGTGATATCGTATAAGTCGATTTAATATAATGTATTCTAGTTGTTTTGCGATGAACTTCTCTTTGCATGCGATAATATATAAGTACTTGATAAGTTTATTAATTATTACTAGTATCGAATCATATTTGTCTTCAATTGCTAGATTCGTTGACTTAAGCAACTTAGTAATAAAGTTTATCGTGACTTTATCTTATAACGATTTAGATAATTCCTAATATTAGATTTTGTTATAGCTCGCATGTGCATTATGTTTGTTCTACTAATAGCTAAGATATTGTTTAATGTATATCTTAACAACTTGTCTCATTTGTGGAAACTAACAATGCTAGCGTAAAAGCTAAAGAATTTTTGTCACTTTTAAATGCTTTTGCAATGATTCGTCATAATGCTCTTTTATATATTCGTTAATTTTATCGATAGATATTTAGAGTTTTTCTTTCTTTATTAAAAACTCTTTTGTATTATCTTGAAGTATTTGTAGTGTTGCATTTAGTTCATGTTTATTTACTAATAATAATTCGTTTTCGTTAATCTTAAGTATGTTGTAATTAAACGATTTCTTCGTTTCTATATAATTATTTCTTCTATTAAGTGCGTCTACTTTGTCATTATTTTTATCTAAGATATATTGTATTTTAAACTTATATTGTTTAAGTCTTTCTAATTATTGCATTTGTCTTCTATTAAGTTGTTTTATAATAATGAAGTGCACAAGATTTTCATAATTTATGAAAATCGTAAGTTTTAACAATTCTTTCGTATATACTCTTTATGATTCTAAGAAGATTACTATAGCAAGTAGTTTCTTATTGTAAACATCATAGTTTTATTTAATTAACGAGAGTTTTCCCAAAAGATATGTTATTAGATGTTATATGTCTTTATGTCTTTAATTAAAGCATGCATCGATAACTAGATTTAATGCGTCAATTTTAATTCTACTTAATAATTGCGAATCGTACATCTTTAATATTAGTTTTTCAAGCATTCTAGTTTAAGGTTCTAGAATGATTTCTCTTTTACGAGTTCTTATAATTATGACGTATTTTTTTTCGTAAAATTCGTTAATGATATCGCGTTTATTAAGTAGTTTTTGATGAATTTCTTGTTGTAGTTTATAAAATTTAGAAAGAATTATACTTTTTTAACATTTGTTAGTGATTTTCATTCTTTAACTACTTGTAACTTTTTGGGATTCATGCGTATTTCATGTCCTTTAACGACAAATTTAAGAAAGTTAATTTTCTTTTGATGAAATTCGCATTTCTTTAACTTAAGATGTAAGTTTTTTATGTCTAGACATTCTAATACTTTAAAGATATAATTAATATGTTCTTTCAAGATTTTTGAGTAAATTATGATGTCGTTCAAGTATGCTATGACAAATTGATTCAAATATTGTCGTAGTATATTATTAATCATTTCTTGACACGTTGCTAAGGCGTTCGTAAGTTCAAACGACATTATCGTGTATTCGTATAATTTATATTGTGTGCGAAAAGCTATTTTTTACTTTTTCTTTATCTTTATTCTAATCTAGTTGTACGCTTCTTGTAAGTTCAATTTAATAAAGTACTTTGCTTCAAATAGTCAATTCTAAAGTTCGTTAATATTAGATAATAAATATTGATTTTTAATCGTAATATTATTTAGCTTCTAGTAATTAACACATAGACGAAAAGTTTTATTCTTCTTTAATATAAAGAGAATTAAGTATCTTATCTATAATTGAGATTTTTTAATGAATTCTTTTTTTTCGTTTTTTATCAAGTATTCGCGAAGTACTTCGAGCTTCTTTTTAGATAAAGTATATATAGATTTAAACGTAAACTACTTGCTTAGTTTAAATCTAATTTCATGATTTTACGATTAATGTTTAGAAAGAATCTTTGTTATTTTCTTTTCTTGAAATAGATGCTCTCAATTGTTATATATTCGTAATACGTATTTTAGCGATTTCTTCGTTGTACTAAATAGTTCAAAGTTTTTAGAAGATTCGTAATCTTCTTTATTTACTTTAACTTTGTAACTCAACTAATCTTTATTAATGTCTATTAAGTTAAACTTTATTAAATCGTTCTTTTGCGAAAATGTAAGTTCGTTGCTTGCGATCGATTTTTAATTCGTTCTTTTATCTATTATCGAACGTTGTTGATGCATAGATTGAATGTGAATTACGTAATCACATTGCGCAAATTTAAGTATTTGTATATTTTAGTCAACTTCTAGATTGTGTTGCTTCAATCAAGACATTTCTAAAACAATATTATAAATAATTATTTCCACTATATTAAAGATTAGTTTCTCGTAATGTTGCTAAATAGCTATTAGTAGTAGCTTCGTTTCTTTATTTACTTTTTTATTCTCGTTAAGTAATCAGTTTTTATCTACAATTATTAGATTGTATGCGTTAGACTTCTTTTAAGTAAAGTACTCTTTTCTCTTAATAAAAGCTTTGATCATAAAATTATTTGTCGCATTAGAATCTATCATTGCAATAAGTTAATAATTATTGATTTTAACTAATGTAATAAAACATTGTGCGTATATTGTTAAGTTTAGTTGCTACTATTAAGCTAACATATTGCATTTCTTTGATATGCTTTTTATTAAAAAATTTGAACTTTTTCTTGTTCTTGTGTTGCGACTTTTGCTTCGAACGTCTATTTGCGCTAAGCTTTCTTTCTATGCTAAGTTAATAACTTTGGTTTTTTAGGAAATTAGTTAATTTCTTCTTTGTCTTCTAGATAAGTTTAACATAAGTCGTTATAGCATTTTGTTCAACTAAGTGTTGCATGTTTCTTTGCTTTCTTTATCTTCTTTTGGGATAGACTTACATTGCTTAATTGTTTTTCGATTTTATTAAAAATATCTCTTTCTATAGTGGCGTCGCTTTCTAGCGCTTTCTCGCATTTATTCATGATTTAATTTATTTGTCGTTTCTTCGATGAACTAGCTAAAGTCTTAAAATGCTTCGTAATATTATCTAGACATTCGTAAAAGTTCTTCTAGTTATATTCGTTATCTAAGTTTATTATTAGATAAAAGTATAACGTTTTTAATCGTTTCGCTCTTATAGTTTTATTAAGTATTTGATTGACTTCTTGCGTAGATGCGAGTGCCTTATCTAATGATGTTTTATCTAGAACTTTTTATAATTAATTTAAGTTTTCTACTAGATAGTAGTCGTCGTTCGATCTAGTTTTGAGGGTGTTCGTCTCTATGTTGGTTTGCTCCCTAATGTTGTCCTAGCTATTAGATATCTCTCTTAACATAGCATTGATTTGTTAACGATTCATTAAATTTTATAATTAATAATCTTTTACGAAGTGACCCAATTTGTTACATAAATAGCACGTTTTTTAAAATTTATTATCTTGCTTTTTCTTAAAATTCTTCTCTTTACGTTGTTAAGTAAAATCTAGTTTCATAGATGCAAGCTTACAATAATTGAAATTATTGTACTTCTAGTTAAAACGAGATTCTTCTTGCTAATATTCGATCGCTAGTTCAAAGAAGATTTTTGCTCTTTCTCAAGATTAATCGTATCTTTTTTTCATAGCTCTTTCATATAGTTTGTCGTCGAAATTAATGACTACTTCGATAAGATTAAACATGTCGTTAATAATTCTCTCATCACGCATAATTTCGTTCTTTAAATTGTTCTTAAAATCTTGTTAAAACATTATTATAAGTGCGACATCGTTTTATTCGATTAGATTAATATACTTTTGAAATCTAGCTACGTAATCTATTGCAAAGATTCGTTAAGTTAGATGCTAAATTACTCTTTTCGCAATTTGTTTCTTGTTAAATGTTTTAAAGATTCTTCGAAACTCTCTCTTAAAGTTGTCGAAGTTCGTAAACATTGTACAAGAGTTTTCGTCATAATTTTCTAGATATTTGCGTAAGTTTAACTTGAGTCAATGCTAGACTCTTTCTTTAAGAAATGTTGATGCAAAAATTGTCTTTTTGTTCGCTAAAACAAGATAGAAGATAAAATAGATATTTACTTGCATAAGTTAGTTCTTTAGACTAGTACGATCTTCATAGTAGATATTAGATTTGTTGATCCTAATCTTGTCGTCTCTTATGATCGATAGTTGGCGTAATATTAATAAACTAGTGCTTAAAATAAAAACGCGTTGATCTAATATAAACATTCTTAGAGTGTTCAAAGTATTACATTGCTACTTTCTAAGAGCTTTTAAAAAATATTAAAAAAAATTATATTGTTAAAGAGATTTGTAGACGTCTTTAAACAATGTAAGCAATTACTTAGTAACAAGAGTTGCAACTAGATGTAGCAATAATAATAAATAAGAACTTATCTTAAATTAAATACAATTCATAAAGAAGTCGTGTTCGAGAATCTATATATTAAATAAGATTCTTTTTGCTCTTTTTGCTTTTTCGCAAAGCAAAGAGAGCAAATCTTTATGCTTTTGTTGCTTTCTTAAGAAGCAAAGAGAGCAATGTTTCTAGTGCTTTCTCGTAAAGCTATAAGAGCATATGTCGTTATTTGTTCCTAGTGCTATATACTATGCGTAAACTATATATTAACGTAGATTCGTAACAAAGTTGTTATAATATTTTATTTAATTAAATGTTGTATATTTCTTTGCTTTCTTTATTTTTTTTAAAAATAAACTTATATTACTTAGTTATTGTTTAATTTTATTAAAAATTTCTCTTTTAATAGTAATATTATTTTTTAGCGCTTTTTCGCATTTATTTATAATTTAATTTTTTTTTTTTTTTTTCGATAAACTAGTTAAAGTTTCGAAGTGTTTTGTAATATTATTTAGATATTTATAAAAGTTCTTTTAGTTATATTTGTTATCTAAATTTGTTATTAAGTAAAAATATAATATTTTTAATTGTTTCGCTTTAATAGTTTTATTAAGTATTTAATTAACTTCTTGCGTAAATGCAAGTATCTTATTTAATAATATTTTATTTAGAACTTTTTATAATTAATTTAGATTTTCTATTAAATAATAGTTGTTGTTCGATTTAATTTTAAGAATATTTGTCTCTATATTAATTTATTTCTTAATGTTGTTTTAACTATTAAATATTTCTTTTAACATAATATTAATTTGTTAACAATTTATTAAGTTTTATAATTAATAATCTCTTATAAAGTAATTTAATTTGCTATATAAATAATATGTTTTTTAGAATTTATTATTTTGCTTTTTTCTAAAAAAATTCTCTTTATATTGTTAAATAAAATTTAGTTTTATAAATACAAATTTATAATAATTAAAATTATTATACTTTTAGTTAAAACAAACTTTTTTTTACTAATATTTAATTATTAATTTAAAGAAGATTTTTGCTTTTTTTTTAAATTAATTGTATTTTTTTTATAGTTCTTTTATATAGTTTGTTATTAAAATCGATAATTACTTCGATAAAATTAAATATATTGTTAAAAAAAATTATTATATATAATTTTGTTCTTTAAATTGTTTTTAAAATCTTATTAAAATATTGTTATAAATACAATATTATTTTACTTAATTAAATTAATATATTTTTAAATTTAACAATATAATTTATTGCAAAAATTTGTTAAATTAAATATTAAATTATTTTTTTTATAATTTGTTTCTTATTAAATGTTTTAAAAATTCTTCGAAGTTCTTTTTTAAAATTATTAAAGTTTATAAATATTATACAAGAATTTTTGCTATTGTTCTTTAAGTATTTTCGTAAAATTAGCTTAAATTAATATTAAAATCTTTCTTTAAAAAATATTAATACAAAAATTGTTTTTTAATTTGCTAAAACAAAATAAAAGATAAAATAAATATTTATTTGTATAAATTAATTCTCTAGATTAATACAATCTTTATAATAGATATTAAGTTTATTAATTTTAATTTTGTTGTTTTTTATAATTAATAATTGACGTAATACTAATAAGTTAATGTTCGAAATAAAAACACATTAATTTAATATAGATATTCTTAAAGTATTTAAAGTATTACGCTAGTATTTTTTATAGAAATATTAAAATAAGTTGTGTTATTAAAAAGATTTATAAATATCTTCAAGCAATATAAGCAATTATTTGATAACAAAAATTGCAATTATAGATAATTTTTATATTTAATAAATTTTAAAAAAGATTCGATAAATTAAAGTAATAATAAGTAAAAATCTATAATAAGTTAAACACAATTTATAAAAAAGTTGTATTTTAGTTTCTATATATTAAAAAAATATTAATTGTTTGTTTTGTTTGTTTGTTAAACAATATAAGTATAATTGTTCGCAATATTTGTTTAGCGAACATAGTAAACATTATACTTAGAATGCTTGCTTCTTGAACGTGTCGAATATAATAGTAGGTTCGTCTCAAAGACATAGAACTTGAATTATTAATATAGCTTTAATAAGCTTGTAACAAATCTAAAATCCAAATATTTATTGTCGATATATATATAAGATACGAAGATACTATTATTTTCTACTTGCTAACAAGATAGATAGAATACTAGAAGTATTGAGAACAACTCGAAAATATTGACTTGCGATGTTGGTCCAAAGACACCGAAAGTTTCACAGTGCCATTACAGTATTCGTCGATGCTACGCTGCTATTCAATCCCGACAAAATCAGACCGCTATTGTTCGCATCGCTATTGTCCGCACCAGCAGTTGTAGATGTTGGTTCAATGCTGCTCGCACCCGCCGAAGCCAGATATCTCGAGTTGCCGATAGTGATTCTTATGTAATCATCATCTCCTGCGAGCGTCCATC
>JAABUL010006979.1_pt1 | contig 12549 bp, 11 predicted proteins | sample 5559151 | NCBI WGS metagenome assembly JAABUL01 (sample SAMN10711876, study PRJNA513368) | rock metagenome | isolation source: Antarctica rocks | place: Antarctica: Victoria Land, Pudding Butte sud | reverse complement strand
ACGCGCTACGCCGCGCCGTCAAGCTCTTTGTGTATGCCTGGAACCGTCGCCAACTCCATCGCCGGGCCTATCCGTCCTACACCTGTCACGTCAGGGATTTCGTGTGCCCATAGGTTTAGCCACTCCCATATACCTATGGTAGCCTAGCACAGCGCGACGTGTCAAAGCATCGTGGTATAATAGAATTAGGTACAGTGCTAGATCAAAGAAAGTGTAAGGTACGAATGGATATCACGGTCCAATTCTGCGTCGTTTGAGACTACACCCCTGATGCCGTCAGTTTGACGGAAGAGCTTGTCCATACCTACGGGCGTAAGATCAAAAACCTCAACCTGCAGCCCGCCAGCGGCGGCGTGTTCGAGGTCACGCATAACGGTGAGTTGATCTTCTCCAAGAAAAGCCTCGATCGCTTCCCCGAGAAGGGCGAGATCGTGACGCTGATCAACGAGCGAAAATAGACCTTTGGGCCTCCAGTGGCGTAGTGGCATATGAATAGCCGTAAAGATGTGAGTTTTACATCATGCGCGCCCGCCCGACAGAGGGTATGCTGTGGATGTGTGGAAGCGGTCGGGCTGATTTGGGGACGCCAGTCTGGCCGCCGACCACCTAGATTAACCGGCGTCGTCTGATGTTTCAGGCGACGCCGGTTTTATTTTGTCCGCGACTATGCGTCGCCAGCGCCAAAGATGTGAGTTTTGCATCATGCGCGTGGGGCCGGAAGGCCGTAAGCTAGACGTGTGTGGAGGCGGTCGGGCCGATTTGGGGACGCCGGTTCGGCCGTCATCCACCTACATGACGAAGGGGCGCTGCTCGTAGTGAGCGGCGCCCCTTCGGCGTTTGACATGCGCAACGCTGTCACGCGGGTGTAAGGAAGGGACACGGCACGCTTCCGACGTCTCAGCGGCCGCCCTGGCCCGTCAGGGCGATACCCTCGACGATCCAGCGCTGCGCGAGGGCGTAGACGATGAGCACCGGGATGAGCGAGAGTGACGCGCCTGCCATCAGCAGGTTCCACTGTACAGTGAACTGCCCCTCGAACTCCACGATGCCCAGCGGCAGCGTCTTGAGGCTCTCGCTATCGACCACGACCAGCGGCCACAGGAAGTTGTTCCACGCGCCCAGGAAGGCGAAGATGACCACCGCCGCGAGGGCCGGCCGCGCCAGGGGCAGGATGACCCGCGTGTAGATCGTCCAGTGCCCGGCGCCGTCGAGCACGGCCGCCTCCTCCAGGTCGGCCGGGATGGTGAGGAAGAATTGGCGCAGCAGGAAGGTGCTGAAGACGCTGGAGATGAAGGGCGCGATCATGCCCTGGTAGGTGTTGTGCCAGCCCAGCAGGCGGATCAGGATGTAGTTGGGGATCAGCGTGACCTGGAAGGGCACGATCAGCGTGGCGAGGTAGGCGGCGAAGAGGACCGAGCGGCCGGGGAACCGCAGCCGCGCGAAGGCGTAGGCCGCCATCGAGGCCGTGACGACCTGCCCGACGGTCACGGAAACGGCCACGACCAGACTGTTGACGAAGAAACGTCCCACTGGCAATTGCTGCCACACCTGCGCGTAGTTGCCCCACTGCACGGGGTTGGGCACGAACTGCGGCGTCAGTTGCCCGATCTGCCCGTTTGTCTCCAGCGAGGACACGACCATGTAGATGAAGGGCAGGGAAACCACTATCGCCCCCGCCAGCAGCGCCAGCAACAGCAGCGCCCGCCCGACCAGCCGCCGCCTACTCACGCGGCGGCGTCGCGCCGGGGCTGGCGCCGTTACGACGTGGCTACTCATAGTGCACCCAGCGGCGCTGCACCGCGAACTGCAGCAGCGTCACGGCGAAGACGAGCAGGAACAGCACGCCGGCCGTGGCCGAGGCCAGCCCGATGTTGGCGCTGGCCGAGACAAAGGCTTTCTGGAACAGGTAGCCGACCAGCGTGTTGGTGGCGTTGTCGGGCGAGAAGCGTCCGTTAGTCATGATGTAGGCCTGGTCGAAGACCTGGAACGAACTGATCGTGGTGACGACGACCACGAAGAACGTGGTGGGGCTGATCAGCGGCAGGGTCACATAGCGGAAGCGTCGCCACGGGCCCGCGCCGTCGACCGCCGCCGCGTCCAGCAACGAGCGGTCCACCCCTTGTAAGCCGGCCAGGAACAGCACGATGTTGAAGCCGATCTGCCGCCAGACGCCGAAGATGATCAGAGCGGGCAGGGCCCAGGTCGTACTGTTGAGCCAGCCCGGCGGGTTCTGGACGCCGATGGCGTAGAGCGCGCTGTCGATCAGGCCGGCGCGCGGGTCGTAGATCCACTGGAAGACGAGCGCCGAGGCCACGAGCGTTGTGATGTAGGGGGCGAAGTAGGCCGTGCGCAGCAGGATGGCGCCGGGCAGCTTACGGGCGAGGCCGAGCGCGATCAGCAACGCCAGCGCCGTCGACAGCGGGACGACGCCCAGCGTGTAGGCGGCCGTGTTGCCGAGCACCTGGCGAAAGACATCATCGGAGAATAGGTCCCGGTAATTTTGCAGCCCTGCCGGGGACGGCGGCGACACGAGGTCCCAGTGCGCGAAGCTCAGGCCACCGGTGGCGAGCACGCCGAGCACGGTGAACACGAAGAAGGGGATCAGGTCGGGCAGCAGGAACAGCAGCGCGACTCGGCCGTGGCCGCGCCGATACGCGTCTTCCCGTCCCGCCGCGCGCCGGACCATGCGCCGCCAAGGCGTCGCGCGCGTCTCAACGGCCATGGCGGATAGCTCTCCCTCTATTCATAACGTTAGGGTGGCGTCGTGGCCGAACAGCCGCGCCTCCTCACGCGCCAGCGCCGTTTGGGCGCGATCCGTCAGCAGCCGATCTTCGATCATCCGCTTCTAATCCCCCCATTAGTTACTCGCCATGTTGCGCGCGCAGGCGTCGCACCTGCTCCTCAAGCTCGGCGATCTGTTGTGCTTGCTCGACCCGTGCTTGTTCGGCCTCGTTCAGGCGCTGCTCCAGGCGCTCGGCATGCTGCCGTACTTGGCGGGATAGTCCAATCAGTTGGCCGTTGTGATCTCGGACGGTCATGAACGGCTGCGTCGCCTGGAACGAGATATCGAGGGACGCGCTGTGCCACCAGCCGTCAGGGTCTGGCGCCCATGGCGCGTAGGCGCCGGATTGTAGGCGCCAGGCTCGTAGGGGCGTGCGTAGTATACTCCCATCCGGGTCGAACACGATGTACTCGGGAACGCCGATAGCCTCGTAGGCGCGCCGCTTGTCACCGGTGTCGTTTCGCCCCGTCGATTTGCTCGCGACTTCCATGACGAAAAGAGGAACACCAGCGTCAGCCAAAGAAATAGAGGCCAGGTCGCCGGACGGGAGCGGTCGATCGAGCACCATAACGTCCGGATGCGGATCGTAGGCGGTACCGTCCTCATGTTGTAGCCCCACGAGCGCTATTTGGTTGCACACGCCCCAGGCCGCGCCGCGCCTCCGCGCTACCTCCTCTATCATGTCCGCCAAGGCGGCGATGGCGCTTTGGTGCCATTGTGTCCCCAAGACGCTCTCCTCCGTATCGCTAAGTAGCGTGTCGGGGACACGATACGTCGTCGCCCACATCGTTGCCTGTGCCATTGTGATTACCCCCTTGCGCATCCATGCTTGTCCTGGTCTGGCGCTTGTCGTATCTACTGGGAGCGCCCTGGGCGGCGCCCCCAGTGAGTGCGTTGGCCTACTTCCCGCTCTTGAGCGTCGTGGTCGCGGCGGCCGCGGCCTTGGGCAGCAGCGTGGCGGCCGTGCTCTCGCCGCTCCACAGCGACTGTAGCACCTGGTCGGCCGCGGTGTAGACATCGAAGAAGGTCGGGAACGAGGGCAGCCGGTGCCCCAACTTGGTCTGCGCCTGGAAGACCGCGTTGTAGGGCTTGCTGCGCCAGAACGCCGAGTTCAGCACGCCGGGGTTGATCGGCGTCACGTCGTTGCCCTCGCTGAACGTCAGCGTCGCCACTGGCCCGGTCATGAAGTCCCACAGGCGGTAGGTCGCCTCGGGCGTCTTGGTGAACTTGGACATGCAGTAGCCCGCGCCGCCGGACGCGTTGACGACGGGCCGCCCGCTCCAGTGCGGCATCCCTACCACGCCCCAGTCGAGGCCCGGCGTCTTGAGGAACGTCGGGACCAGCGCGTGGTTACCGAAGGCCATGGCCAGCTGTCCACCCGCGAACAGCGACGAGATCGTGGCCGACGAGGCCATCTGCGAGGCCGGCGGTGTCACCTGATCTTTATTGGTGAGGTCAGCGATGAACTGCAGCGCCTGCGCGGCGGCCGGGGTGTTGAAGGTTACCTTGGTTGGCTTGGCGTCGTTGTCGAACAGCTCGACGCCCTTTTGCCACAGCCAGAGCCGCCAGAAGTCGGTCTCGTAGGCGAAGCCGTACTGGCTGATGCGCGCGCCGCTGCCCTTGGTCAATTTCTTGGCCGTCGTGCGCAGGTCGTCCCAACTCCAGCCGTCCTTGGGGAAAGAGACACCGGCGGCCTTGAACAGCTTGCGGTTGTAGAACATGACCTTGGTGTCGTTGTCGCGTGGTACGCCATACAGCCCGCCGTTCCACTTGAACAAGAACAGCGGACCCGGCGCGTAGGACGAGAGGTTCTTGCCGTGGCTCTTGGCCATGGCGCGGATGTCCTGCAGCGCGCCCTTGGACGCATAGGTGGGCACATAGGTGAGGAACATCACGTCGGGGATACTCTTGGCCGCGAGGTCGGCGTTGAGCTTGACGAAGTAGTCGCTAAACGACGTATACTGCGGCTGCACCGCGATATCGGGGTTGCGCTGTGTAAACACCTTGAGCACCTGGTTGACGGTGACCTGTTCGTCCAGGCTACCCCAGGAGCCGAAGGTAAGCTGCGTCGGCGTGGTGGCCGCCAACGCGGGGGCGGGGCCCTCGATGGCCTCGAGCGCCCCCGCGATGGCCGGCGCGGCGAGCCCCAGCGCCAACGCGCGCCGGATAAAGGTCATCCGGCTCATCCCGCTTGATACCGCCTCGGCGGCCAACTCGTCCAACCTGAACTCTTGCCTCTTGTCCATCGTGCTGTTCTCCCTGTGTGTCTATGAGTGCTTGCCGTGCCACTAATAGGCTGGCCGATCGTCGCGGCGTAACCATGCCGCAGCGCGTCTATCTTTAGATGGGCGAGGCGCGCCCATAACCCACAGTATACGCAACAGCGGGCCGGCCCGACTTTTGTACCATCGGTCCTTTTCCCCTCGCTCCCTCGCCTCCTCACCCCCGCCTGGGTCTCTCTTTTCTCCCCCCCCGCCCCCTCCGGGGGAGCCTGGGGAGAGGCCTCCCCCCAGACCCCCGCCAAAAAGACATCGTGGTCGATGGGGGAATGGTGCTGGTGAGCGCGGTAGCGGGCGCCCCCGGCCTGACAGACAGACACAGCGCATGGAGGGGGCGCGGAGGGCGCGAGGGGACGCGGGCCATCTCCCATCTCCACGTCCCATGACGCCCGCGATGTGCGTATGGCGGGGGTCTGGAGGGAGGCATCTCCCCAGGCTCCCCCGGCTTTCATGGGTAGGTGTGCAGGGGCACGGGCGGGCTGGTAGGATAGGGGCAGGCATGTGAGGGCGGCAGGGCAGACGGTGGGCGCAAGGGATCAGGCGCGAGACGGCGCGGCAGCGGAAGCAGGCGGTGGGTCACGGAGGCGGCCAGGATGGCGAGAAGGCCGAGCCGAAAGAGGCGTGTCCGGCGGGGCGGGGGGCACGCGACGCGGCGCGGGGACAGGTCGCGGATGACGGGCACGTCGAGATCCTGTTCAAGCGCGTCGCCGGTGCTGATGACCCATAAGGTGGCGACGGCGAGCGCGAGCCAGAGGCGATCGGCGCGGGCGGGATCGGTCATACGGGTGTGCTGCCATTGCCACCCGCCGCGCTTGATGACCTTAAATCCGCCCTCAATCCAGGCGCGGACGCCGTACCAGGAGGCGGTGCAGTCTGTGGGGGAGAGGTCAGTCAGGATGAACCAGGGGTCCTGATAGCCCGGCTCCCAGCAGGCGACGAGAGTGCAGGCTAGGCGGCACGCGGGGGAGACAAAGGCGGTGCCGGTCCCGCGCCAGGTCTGCCCGGTCTGGGGCACGAGGGCGCGCAGCCAGACCCAGTCCTGCTGGTCGGTCGGGCGAAACTTGACCGCTGTGTTGACGCGCAGGAAGGGGTGCCAGCCCACACGCACGATGCGCCGAAACAACCAGCGGGCGTACAGGCCGCGATCCGCCAGCACGATGACGGTGCGATCAGACGGGATGGCGGGGCGCAACAGGCGGATGAGGCGGAGCCATTCCCACCGCCAGGCCCGCTTTTCCTGGGCGGGGAGCACTTTCCAGGCTACGGGGATGGCACAACCTCGATAAACCACGCTGATGGTCAGGACGACGAAGCGGTCACCTAAACTTGTGGCGTCCAGGGCCAGCGTGACCTGCGCGCCCTCCCAGAGCCGCAGCACCCAGGCCAGGAGCGGGGCAAAGCACACGGTGACGTCCACCGCCTGCCGATTGAGCCCGCGCTTGTCGGACGCGTCGTAGCACCACTCCCGCAGGCGTTGCCGCAGCGCGTGATAACCCTCGCCGGAGAGCAGGCCGAGGAAGACCGCGATGGTGTGACATGCGCACGACTGCGTGAGCACCATCCCGTAACTCCACAAGGCCAACACGCGGGCCTGCGCCGGACTTAAATGGGGCAATTCCTTGGCGACGGTCGCCGTCCACTGCGATACTCCCTCTGGATGGGCCATGCGCGTCCTCCTCTGTGTATCGTGGTTCGTACACCCTTGATACTACAAAAGAGCGCGCTGGCCTATCCTTTTTTCGTTTCTCCCTCATACCTACCCATGAAAGGGCTCCCCCGGAGGGGGCGGGGGGGCGAGGAGAAGGCGGGGGTGAGGAGGCGAGGGAGAAAGGCGTCAGCGCGCGGCGTTGGCCTCGCTGCCAGCGCCGCTTAAAGCGGGCGTGATAGCCTCGACGAAGGGCGCCTTGTCGTCGAAGGGGCCAACGATGGCCACGCGCAGGAGGTCGGGCCGCAGCAGCGCGGCGGCGAGGCGCTGGATATCGCCAGCGGTGACGGCTTCGACAAGGGCGAGTGACTCCTCAGGCGTGCGCGCGTAGCCGCGCTGCAAGACGGAGCGCGCGTTGCGCGTGGCCACGCTGTAAGAGTCCTCTAGCGCCAGCAGCAGCGATCCTTCGTAGGAACCGCGCACGCGCTCGAGTTCGTCCTCGTCGACCAGTTCCGCGGCCAGCCGTCGCAGCTCATGCGCAATGACCTCCAGCGCCGCGACCGCCTTATCGGGGGCGACGCCGGCGTGGATGGAGAGCGCGCCATGGTCGCTCATCGCCGCCGCCCCCGCGCCGACCGAGTAGGCCAGCCCGCGCCGCTCGCGCACTTCCATAAACAGCCGCGAACTCATGCCGCCGCCCAGGATCTCGGCCAGGATGGCGAAGGCCATGTAGTCGTGACTGTCGAGCGCCACGCCCGGTGCGGCGACATAGAGGTGCGCCTGCCCCTCGCGCCGCGTCAGCGCCACCCGCTCGTCCTGAGCATAGACGGCGGCGGCCGCCTCAGGAGCGGGGACGACGGGCCAATCGCCGAGCAGTTCCGTGGCGCGCCGCGCCACGGCGTCGGGGTCGATATTGCCGGCCACGGAGAGCACGATGCGCGTGGGCGCGTAGTGCGATGCCATGTAGGCGCGCAAGGCGGCGCTCGTCGTGGCGGAGACCGTTTCGCGTGAGCCAATGATCGGCCGCCCCAGTGGGTGGTCGCCCCAGACAGTGCGCTGCAACAGGTGCGCTCCCACCACTGCCGGCACGTCCTCGCCCTGCGCCAACTCCTCGACGATCACGCCGCGCTCACGCATGGTCTCGGTCTCGTCCAGCAGGGGGTCGCGCAGCATATCGGCGATGAGGTCGAGCCCCACGTCGAACTGTCGGCTGGGCACCTTGGTGTAGTAGGTGGTGATCTCGCGTGAGGTGCTGGCGTTGATGCGTCCGCCCAGGCGTTCGATGGTGTCGGAGATGAGTTGCGCGCTAGGTCGCTTCGTCGTGCCCTTGAAGAGCATATGCTCGAGGAAGTGCGAGACGCCGGCCTCGGCGTCGTCCTCGTAACGCGAGCCCGTCCCGATGACGGCGACGACGGTGGCGGAGTAGGTCGCGGGCATGGGGTGCAGCGCGAGGCGCAACCCATTGGGCAGGGTGAGCAGGGTGGTGCTAGACATAAAACACTTTCTGTTCGTCGATGTCGCGCGGCGCCCGCGCCAGGAAGTCCTTCGCCAGCGCCTCTGTTGCAGCCGGATTAGCTGCTTGTTGCGCCGCGAGCGCCGCATCTAGATCGCGGGTCATCTCGGACCGCGGCTGGCCGTACGATACCCCGTTCGAGCAAATACGGCAACTGGGCGACGATGGGAGCGAGTACTGGTCGGCGCGCGGCCTCGCCGTCATTCTAGGGTACGACACCAACTACCGCAACTTCAAGCGGGCCATTGAGAAGGCCAAGGTTGCCTGTATCAGCACAGGCCGGCGGCAATGCTCTTGTCCTCACTTGGCATGTATCATGCCGTGATACATGTACCAAAAATTTCTCTCCCATGTGCTGGCGGTGGCGCCAGCGCGTCGCGGCCAGGAGAGCCACAAACACGTTAGGAGGAGACCATGAACCCCACTGTATCGCGTGATAGTACCCCCGACTATTCCCCCGATGTACGGGACGATGGTCCCCTCGCGCCACGCCGTTGGCGGCATATTATACCGCTCGTCTTCGTGACCTATAGTCTAGCTTACCTGGACCGCGCGAACTACGGTTTCGGCGCCGCCGGCGGCCTCGCCAAGTCGCTGGGCATAACGTCGAGCGTCTCGGCGCTCCTGAGCGCCCTATTCTTCCTGGGCTACTTTTTCTTTCAGATTCCCGGCGCCCATTACGCGCAAAAACATGGCGCGAAGCGGTTGGTGTTCTGGGCCCTGATCATTTGGGGCGTGCTGGCTTCGCTCACCGGCGTCATAACCAATATCCCCCTGCTGGCCATCGATCGCTTCCTGCTCGGTGTCGTCGAAAGCGTGATCCTACCGGCCATGCTCGTCTTCCTGACGGCCTGGTTCACGAGTCGCGAACGGTCACGGGCTAACACCTTTCTGATATTGGGCAATCCAGTGACCGTCCTCTGGATGTCCGTCATCTCAGGGTTTTTGATCCAGGCCGTAAGTTGGAAGGGCATGTTCATCCTGGAGGGCTTACCCTCCATTATCTGGGCCTTCATCTGGCTCAAAGTCGCCGCGAATCGTCCTGTCGACGCGACGTGGTTGACGCCCGGCGCGCGGCAGGCCGTCGAGCGCGCCTTGGACCGCGAGCAGGAAGGACTAGCCAAGGTCAAGAACTACTGGGCCGCCTTCCGCACGCCTCGGGTAATCCTGCTCGCGCTACAGTACTTCTTTTGGAGCATCGGTGTGTACGGCTTCGTGATCTGGCTGCCCTCTATCATCAAGCACGGCTCGCACCTGGGCTTCGGCGCCACGGGGTTATTCGCGGCGTTGCCGTACGTCCTGGCCGTCATCCTGATGCTGGCCGCGTCCTACTTCTCCGACCGTACGATGGAGCGCAAGGCGTTCGTCTGGCCGTTCCTGCTCATTGGAGCGGTCGCGTTTTACATATCGTATGCAGTTGGCGCCGGCAATTTCTGGGTGTCCTTCATCTTCCTGGTCATCGCGGGCGGGTGCATGTATGCGCCGTACGGTCCATTCTTCGCGATCATTCCTGAGATACTGCCGCGCAACGCGGCGGGCGAATCGATGGCGTTGATCAACAGCTTGGGCGCGTTGGGCTCGTTCGTCGGCGCCTATGTCGTTGGGTTACTCAATGGCGCGACAGGGAGCCCCGGAGCGGGATTCATCTTTATGGCGGCGTCGCTCGTTCTAGCCGCTATCTTTACGCTGGTCGTCAAGATGCACGCGGCGCCGCGAACGCCCTCCCTATCCGCGCGGCCACTACGCGGTGGTCGGTCGGTTCCGACCGCGTGATTGTGTCGCCGATTGGCGGCAGCCAACAGTGGAGCCGCGGATTTTTAGCATTCCGATCGGTTTTATGTTACCGTGTGGGTGTGCCTCGGCCTCAGTGAAGGATACGAGACGGACGCCTCACTAGAGCCTGTTATGAACTTCCGCTATCATTAAAGCAACCGTTTCGCCCTAAATGATGCGACTACGCTTGAAGTGAGTCGAAAAGGCGCATCCGCAGGCCGAGGTCGTCGTGCATCGGCTTGTCAGATAGCAGTGAATAGGCTCAGGAGTTCCTCTCGTCGCTTCGATGCTTTCCATCTTAACGATCCGTCGCGATTGTGGCAGAAAAGTGCATAACAGGCTCTAGTAGGAGAAAACGGTCATGACCGACACACAGCATAATGTAAACGCGCCGGGCGCGCATGACGAGCACGCGGGACATGAGCACGAGGGCGCGCGCGTCGGCTACGCCTCGCCGTCCGACGCCATGCGGGCGCCGCGCGAGGACTTCCTCTACGTCGCCTGCTTGCACGAGGGGACTGGTATCGCGGAGCCCGACTTCCTCGCCGTCGTCGACGTCAACCCCGACTCGGACGCCTACGGGCAGGTCACGCACAAGACGCTTATGCCCAACGTCGGCGACGAGTTGCACCACTACGGTTGGCAGGTCTGCTCCTCGGCCTGCCACAGCAACCTCCAGCGCGCTAACCTTGTCGTGCCCGGCTTCCGCTCCAGCCGCCTGCACATCGTCGATGTCGCCAGCGACCCGCGCAAACCACAAATACATAAGGTCATCGAGCCCGACGAACTGATTAAAAAGACCGGCTATACCGCGCCGCATACCGTCCACTGCATGCCCGGCGGGATCATCACCATCAGCATGCTCGGCGACAAAGACGGCAATGCGCCGGGTGGCTTCGCCGTGCTCGACGCCTCGACCTTCGACGTGCTGGGCCGCTGGGAGCATGACAAGGGCGACATGGAGTTTGCTTACGACTTCTGGTACCAGCCGCGCAAGAACTTCATGCTCTCCAGCGAGTGGGCCGCGCCCAACACCTTCGGCCCCGGCTTCAACCTGGAGGATGTCGCCGCCGGCAAGTACGGTCACAAGGTTCATGTGTGGGACCTCGAACAACGCACGAAGACGCAGACGATCGACCTGGGCGAGACGGGCATGATCCCGCTGGAGATCCGCTGGCTGCACAACCCCGAGGCCGAGGAGGGCTACGTCGGCGCGGCGCTCTCCAGCACGCTCTGGCACGTCCACAAGGACGGGAACGGCGCGGGCTGGGCGGCCGACAAGGTCGTGGAGGTCGAGGGCCGCGAAGTGGCGGGCTGGCCCTTCCCGCTGCCGGGGTTGATCACCGACCAGATTATTTCGATGGACGACCGTTTCCTGTACTTCAGCGACTGGCTGCACGGCGACATCCGCCAGTACGACATCTCCGACCGCGCCCACCCCAAACTGGCAGGGCAGGTCTGGGTCGGCGGCCTGCTCGGCCCGGTCCAATTCGGCCACAACGGCAATGGGCGCGAACTCTCGGGCGGACCGCAGATGCTACAGTTGAGTATGGATGGGCGGCGGCTCTACGTCACCAACTCGCTCTATAGCACCTGGGACAACCAGTTCTACCCGGGGCTAGAGTCGTGGATGCTCAAGGTCGACTGCCACCCCGAGGGCGGCATGACGCTCGACCAGGACTTCTACGTCGACTTCGGCCCGGCGCGCGGCCACGAGATCCACCTGCCCACGGGTGATTGCACCACTGAGATCTTCGCTTAACCATGTTGGCGGAATACTGAGGGGAGAGTGGGGCGCGCCCCGCTCTCCCCTCGACCTAACCCTGTTTGTCCGATTTGTCGAGCAGACGGCCGGCAAGCAGCCCCACGGTGAGCGCGCCGCTGAGGATGCTGGCGGGGATGGTCCGGGCGATGCGCTCGGCGTCGTCGGCGATTTCGTCCGTATCGTGCGTGCGCAGGTAGCTGGAAAGGCGCCCGAGTTGCGTCGCCGCCTGTTCGGCGGTCAGCGCTACGTCCGCTTTGTCCTGCGTGTGCAGCCGCACGCCCGTCTGCCGCAGCGCCTGCGCCGCCTCGCTCAGGATCAGCGCGGCGTCATCCTTTTGCCCGATCACGAGCGCGATGGTCTGGCGCACGGCTTTGTCCGTCACCACGCCGGTCACGCGATCACTCGCCTCGCTCGCCGAGTGCTTGGTTCCTTCGACGACCTGTCCCGCCAGGCGCTTGGTCTCGTCGAGCAGGTGACCGGCGGCATGCTCAACCTGCTCGACGACCCCGCCAGGTGCCCCCGCGGGCTGCTTATACTCGCCCGTGTCGCCGCTACCGCGTAGGGTACCTGACGGCGTCGTTTCAACCGAGTAAGCTTGTTCGTTAGCGGCCGGGGTGATTGTCTCACGAGATGGGTCTTGCGCATCCATGGCTGGTCGTCCTTTTTACTTAGGGCTCGTTAAACAATAACTTCCCGTTTTGGTGCGAGCGCAGCCGGATCGCCTGTCGCACCGGAACGGGGTTGGATGGTGTAGTTCCAGGAGGGGCAGACGTCATGGGGCGTCAGATTGAG
>JAABUL010006978.1_pt1 | contig 12550 bp, 20 predicted proteins | sample 5559151 | NCBI WGS metagenome assembly JAABUL01 (sample SAMN10711876, study PRJNA513368) | rock metagenome | isolation source: Antarctica rocks | place: Antarctica: Victoria Land, Pudding Butte sud | reverse complement strand
CTTCTGGGCAGCCGTGACGAATCTGAGTAGAGGATATTTATGATAGGAGAGAGGCGAAGTACCTGGAGTACAAGGCAGTGCATACAGTGTTATAATCCAGACCGGAACAACGCGATCAGATGCATCCTACAATTCCACCAACTATATACGGGTCAAGTCCCCGACACACACCTGTCCGCCGTGACAATCAACCACTTTAGCCTTCAAGTCATAAAGCCTGGCCAGATTTTGCTTTGCCATGAAATCTAGCATTACGCTGTTGGGTACATCAATACCCTTACAGGCGGGACGCGAGAATGCATCGTTCTCACGCATTTATTACATGAAGTATACAGCAGACTAGATATCATATCACTTGCTAGTTATTGGAACTGCTTGCAGTTACATGATTCGAATGACGATGATAGTCACTCAGCCAAATGCGAACCTCTTTCCAACGTGAGTGGAAGTCTTCAATTGATAGGGCCAACTTTTCCAAGGCAGCCCTCAGATCTGAGGGGGCAGTGCACCCGTCAACAACGTATAGAGTAACTCCGTAGCCGGTTGCCTTCACCCTCTTGGCCTGGTTCAGGTAGGAGACTGACCTCTTTTGAGCTTGCCCCGTTGCTTTCCACTTGTTCTGCGAAAACTCTTCGGAGCTGATGCTCACAAATTGCTGGGATGGAGGCAGGCTTGTACGAGCAATGCTGAGAAGCTGGTCAGAGGCACTCTTGGTGGACTGAACAGCATCATTGAGCTGTTGCAAGAAGGGGTAAAGATCTTGACCCTTTGTAGAAAATAGCTTGCGCAAAGTCACTCCACCATATTCTGCCGGCCCAGGCTTCCTGATTCTACTGATTGTGATTCCAAGTGCTTGCTGGGGCCCGTTGTGTAAAGCTGCAAATGTACCCAGGTGTGTCCCAATCCGGTCTAGTGTGATTGAGATTGCATCAGTGCTCATCTTTCAGTGAATGAACCAGCCGGAAATAGTTGGTGGTATGTATAGAGGAAGGAAAACAACCCGAAAATGATTTCGGCTCGTTATATATATATGAGCATTAGAAATAGCTTGGGCGAGGGATCCCTTGAAGGAGGCTTCTTTTTCCGGACAAAATCCTTTCCTGAAGAAGCGGATGTCAAAGCAGTCCAGGCAACAAAGGTGCTCTGTCTTGCCAGATGGATTGCCTGTTCTCTCTAGAGGAAACGGCAGAAGTATGCACTGAGTATAATTTCCCCTTGAAGAAACCCCTGGCTTGGTGGAGAAACGCCCTGGTCAGCATGGAGTCAACGGCCATTGTGGAACAAGCTCTTACAAGCCGGGTGTACTCTGCGCATTGTTGTTCATCATACGGGCTTCAGGGTGTTTCAAATCCCGAGTCGCCGGAGGAGTACGTCGAGACGGCTTGATCGAGTTGAGGGGATCATCTCGAGGATTGAACCTGCTTTGACGATGATTGATTCTTTGTTTGACGCTGCGATCGATGCGGCCAGGTGGCGTCAGCGGGATCTGTGTGTTTCCCACCCGGACGTCGATCACCGGTGTATCATCCCCCCAAACATCATACCGTGCGGTCCCATCCTCCAAGCGTTGCCATCGCTGGAGTAGGTGGATCCCGGCTTGTCCACCTGGATCAAAGCCAGCCCGACGGTTATGCTCAAACTCTACTCACACGTCACTTGCGACGAGGAAACGGGGAACACCATCCTCACCGCATGTCCAATCCTGATCGATCGACGGAAAGACAATCAGATCCTATGGAAGCTTTGGAAACAAGGCGAATACGACTCGCACAGGCGGGAGGAGGTTGGTGATCGGTTGAAGCTCGTCTCGTGGCTCAACGCGGATCCTTTATCGATCCTACCGAGCGGGAACGCGATCTGCCTCGTTCACCATGGTGGGCGTAGTCATCCATACCACGAAGCGCTCAGGCAAGTCTCAGTCTCCATACATCCCTCCAAGAAAGGTACACAATCGATGTCCACCCAAAGTGGAGCTCATCTTTAGGTTAGCCTACTGGATGTTTGCAAGTATCAAGACCTATTCGAGACTTTTTTTTCTTTTTTGAGGATCCTATCTTCATAGAAGGGAAGGGGTTCACAGATATCAAGAGTTTTCTCACGCGAAGGTCTGGTCACGCCGTCTCAGGCCTCTCGCCAAGACTTAGGAGCAGTTCATCAGCGAACGACCAAGGTTGACCACCAAACCTAGCAAGACCGTGGACTAGCAAGACGGCGCTCCATGCATGCGGCTCCCACCCAAATGGTCTTTTCTACGACATCGCTCACCCTCACGCCCCACTCTTCCAATAACAGATATCCCCATCTACAACCTCATACGGCTTACCTTGCTGTCTCAACTTCCCAGCCGCTTTCACCTGCGCTTCCGTGCCGTACTCTTTGAGATCGTCGTACGCCATGATCTCGCCGCAGACGAATTTGTTCTCAAAATCGGAGCTGGCAAGCGTCAGCGATTCGTTGCCAGTCATTACAAGTGGCGAGATAGCGACGCACTGAATGACTCCCGCTGCTTGGGGCGCTTTGATACCTTTCCGCACCGTCCACGCTCGCACCTCGTCGGGACCGCCTACCCGCCATGAGCTCGACTCGTACCGTGGGCAGAGAATGAGGAAAAGCCACCTACAAGTGAAATACCGAATCAACTCCAAACTCGCATAACCCGCCGTCGTAATCTTCCCCAACGCACTCGGGTTCCCCTTCGGCAACCCCAACTTCTCCGACTCCTCCACCTTCTCCTCCTCTCCCATCTTCACCAACCTCTCTTCCAACGCCACCGAAAAGGGTATGAGCGCGTCCCCGGGGTTATTCTCGTCTATCCAAGCTTTGATCCTCGCTAGCCATTTGTTCTTCTTTCGGACGAAGTCGCGCTCGGAGAGGTTCACGAGGTAGGTGATGGGTTTCGCGGTGAGGAGGGTTAGGGAGTTGATCACTTCGACCTGTAGCGAGACCACCGGTAGCAGCAAACACAGAAAGGCGATGAAGCGGATTGTCGTATGGCGGCATATCGAAGAAGCGCGGTATACAGGTTCGGTGACGAGACGAGCGATGTTTCGGGAGCACATGCAAAGAAAGAAAAAGCAGGTTTGTCAGCGCGTTCTTTGAGCGCGAAGACAGCGAAAGAAGGAGAGCTCGAGTCAGAGAGTACTTGTATCTCATTTTTGACTGGGCGTGACCCCACATCAAAGAGCTGGGTTAAATCGGGCTTTTCGCCCTTTCTCATCAGATGGAGGGGGGGTTAGGGGGGGAAAGGGGGAGGTAGGGGTAAGGGGGAGGTAGGAGCGGACAGGAGATTCAAGAAAGATGGGAAAGGGGGTCAATCGTGCGGATAGAGTCGCTCAGCGGAAGCGGGGAAGAAACGGCACGAGAAAATGGGACGGCAGTGGCGGACGAAGCACTAGAGGTCTCGCTCACCTCCTTGTTCGTCCAACTCCCCTTCCTCACATCCTTATTCTCCTCCGTCAAGCACTTCCATACCTTCTCCACCGTACCCTGACCGCCCATCAGCCTTCATCCGCACCTAGCCAATGACCAGTGAGCCAAGGCAAACCCACCATCTCCTCCTTCTTCTGTTTATCCACCAAACTGACACTGCCCAAATTCTTACTCCCCTTCCTCAACCGATCCAACTCCTTCTCGACCCACTCGATATCCTTCAACCTCAATTCCGTACTGATAATCTGCATATCCCTCAACGGTTCCACCTCCCCTTCCACATGGATGACCTCCGCGTCGTCGAAGGCGCGGACGACCTGGAAGATACCGTCGACGGCTCGGACGTGGGAGAGGAAGGCGTTGCCTAGCCCGGCACCGGTGGAGGCTCCCGCGGTGAGTCCGGCGATGTCGATGCAGGTTAGGAAGGCGGGGACTTTGGAGCGGGGCTCGTAAACCTCGCAGAGCCAGTCGAAACGGGTGTCGGGCACGGGGATACGGGCTTCTTCGGGGTCACTGAGCGAGCGTCAGCGAGCGCGAGGCGCATACCGTCTTCCAGCCTCGGTAGTCGCACGAGGTTGACCTGATAAAAGTGGTCCGGAGGACAAGCGCAGTCCTCGGGAGCCCTTTCGATATCACCTAGCGGAACTTGCTCCTGCAAGAACGTGAACTGGCTCCCACTCACATAGTCGCATAAGGAAAGTTCGCTGCCTTCCCCAAATCCGTCTGGGAGAGTGTATTGAAGAAGCTCGACTTCCCGACGTTCGGTAGTCCCACGATTCCAATCTGAGGGAGTTCCCGTCAATCTCGGTTGCAAGTAGACAAAACGAGGTCGAGCTCACTTTGAGATTGTTCCCGGGCCGTCCGAGGACGATCTTTTTCTCCTCGACCTTCTTCTTGGGCGGCATTTTGCGTTTCGCAAGCTGCGTAGGGGAGGTGGAGAAGTGAGCAAAGAATGGAGGTCTCGTGCGGTGACCGGAAAAAGACAAGAGGTGGACTGTCGACCAGGTAGCTAAGTCGATGGAGAAAAGAGTGGTTTGGATAGCTGGAAGCCTTTGTATGAGTAGGTCATTCATTCAACGGATGAAAAGGCTCAGCGGGACTGAGTTTTGGGTATTGGGCGTCACAGCTGAAAGTCACGCGCCTAGCTGTCCATTCCTCTTAAGATTCGGGAAGAATGACCTCACGCCTATTCTTTCCCTCCCCCGGAGATTCTATCTCTTTCATTGACCCTAGACCATCTAGCGACTATCTCACCATCATGTCGGACCCCAAATCTGCCTTGGATCCAGACATCATCCATTCTTTGATTACCACCGCTTTCACCAGTAAGCTGATTGTGACCCATAGCAGCTCAACGACAGCTAACGGGGCATACCCGAGCAGTGCGGGAACGAGCATATGCACCCTACTCCAATTTCCAGTGAATCCGACTTTTCGACTCACGTTGATGGTACGAGACTGATGTGTAGTCGTTAAGGGTTGGCGCAGCACTACTCACTTCCGACGGTACAATCATCGGGGGCTGTAACGTGGAGAATGCGTCGTACGGTAGGTCTGGTCTCTCTTGCCCCCGGTCTTCGTATCAAACGGCGATACCTGCTATTCCTGGAAGACCTATGTTCATTGGCTAGAACCGTTGCCGATGACCGCTTTAGGAGCCGGCATTTGCGCCGAACGAACAGCCATCAGCAAAGCCGTCGTGCGTCTCCCCTCACTTTCCCTCTGCACCATCCTTCAATCTCCCTTACCTTCTACCATCTCTGCTTCCACCGTCTCTCTTATTCTACAATCCCAGTTTGGAGTCTCCCATGATGTGAGAGCTGATCACCCGCAGAGTGAAGGTCACACCAAAGTCACTGCCGTGGCAGTCACTTCCCACCTCCCCACCCCAATCTCCCCATGCGGTCTCTGCCGACAAGTCCTACGCGAGTTCCTACCCCTCTCAGCGCCCGTATACATGGTCGCATCTTCTTACCCCAGCCCAAGCACCTCTCCTCCTGCTTGGTTGAGTACTGAAGGGTTTGGCGAAGGTGGGAAGGGGATTGTGGAAGTGCGGACATTGGAGGAGTTGCTGCCTTTGAGCTTTGGGCCGGAGCAATTGGCCATGAAGCGATGAAGCGATTGACACTCAGACTCGCTGGATTAGGATCTGTGCGTAATGACAAGACGGATCTATGCATGATGGCTAGATTGGTAATGATGAATATGGATATGGATAAATGGTATGAGATGATAAAGATGAATCTAGAATGACAAATGGTGCACGGACGGGATTCCCCAAAAATCGTGAAAATGCGTAAAGGTCGTTAGGGTGATGGTCATCATGTGCGTCAAGAAGCGATATGCACAGATGATGTCGAGTCGTTCGCGAGATGATCGAAACTCGTCGGGAGGTAGCAACTGAAGATAAAGTCGTCCAGCCGCAGTGTCGTGGATCTGCCGCGGCTTAGAGGACGGGATTCCCGGTATTGTACTTGCGTTCCGACCGCTATTGCTGTCGCCCATATCCTTCCTCGTACGCCCCATCCGCATAACCCCTCCCATCGCCTCCTCCCAAACCGCCAACACCGCCAACACCCCTATACATCTCGCCATTGACCTGCCCCTGTCCATTTCCATTCACCATCCTCTGCCCACCGTCATTGCCATTGCCATTGCCGATCCCCAGCCCACCCGGCATCATCCCCTGCACCGGGTGAAAGCTGGGATTATAAAACATCGGAATCCCCCCTCCTCCTCCAATACCACTACGTCCCCTCATGGGCAACGGCGTCGGCGGTGTGAAGGGGACTTGCATGACCTGCCTCACGCCCCTCGCCGATCTCGCGTGGGGATGGTGAGGGGTAGAGAATTGGTGTGAGTGGTAGTGCTGCAGGGGCTGGGGTGGGGGTGGCATGTCATTTTGCTTCGAGTGGGTCATCGCGAGGGGACTGTCTAATCCCGGCTCGGACTCGGGCAGTTGGCCCCATTCGGTCGGGATTTCTATCTGTTGTGGGTGGGGAACGGTATAGCTCGTCCCATGGATCGGGTCGGTCGCCGATCTCCAATGTACCATATTACCCATCGCGGCGTTGGTCGATCCCATGCTCTCGGCGCTTGGGAACCCGCCTTGTCCCGTGGACGGAGTTTGCAGACTAGGCGAGTCCGCCCCGTCCGAGGTGACTCGCGTCATGTTATACTCTATTCCACCTGTCGGGGGATCGACTTGAGGTTGCGGCCAGCGGAGGAGCATCGGGTTCGGGTTTTGCGCTTTGATGACTAGGCCTTGAGCAAGCATGGACGCGGAGGACAGCGATCGAGTTCGGGTATGGTGACTCTGCGAGGCCAGCGGGGACTCGTGCGGTGTGGACGGGACTTGATCGAGGGAGGCATACACGGGCTGCGCGGTGGGTTGACGAAAATCGCGACGTCGGGCCGAGGGGGTGAAGAAGGACGCGGTTTCTACCGATCGAGCAGGCGACGAGGGTATAGGTGGAGACGACACCTGTGGCTGGGCCCGCCAAGCAAGATTTGTACAGCTGCTACGAGAAGACCAAAAACTCACCAGCTCGTTCTGCTGTTGAACATCCTCCAACGACACCTTCCTCATCCCCTTGACCAACTTCCACTTATCATAAACCCCCGCCAACTCCCCTCTCATCTCCTCCAACTCCACCCTCCCCAAACCCAACATACTCTCCATAGCCCCAGCCAACTTCTCATTCCCCTTACTCCCCAAAGCGCTCAGCAGACTCGAAGCGAAGAAATGCCCCTCCGAAGAAGGCCGACGGTACTGCGGGGGAAGGTTCGGGACTGGCGGGGGAGTCGGAGAGCGCGGCCAATCCGTCGTGGACGGCGCGGTAGAAGTGGTGGCGAGTGTATTACTATCCGAAGCTGTACGACAGCGTTGTGGTCTTTCGGTGGGCCAGGTTTCGTCACCCATGATCACGCCGAGCCCAACTTGGGGGTGCTCGTCTTTCGGCGCGCGGAACTCTTCGGGTTCAGGCTTGGATTTCCGACGTTTAGCGGGACTGGGACCATTTCGACGTGGATGTGTGACCATGGGCGCGAGCACGGCGACGCCTGTGGAGCTGGCTCGGGCTTTGGTGCGGGTGCCCCGTCGGTTGTCTATCACTGAGCCGGAGCTGGACGAGCCGTCAATATTCCAAAGAGCCGGAGTACCCATGTCCGACGTGCCGGGGTAGCCGATGCCGGGGGTTGAGATCGAGGGAGTGAACAAGACATTCGGGGAGGATCGCGAGGATACCGAGGTGGATTTTGCCGAGAGGCCATACGTTTGACCCGGGGAAAGGGAGAGGTATGAGGTGGAGAGCGGGAGGGAAGAGTACGTGGACGAGGTGGATGACGGGACGGAAAGAGCCAGCGGATGCGTCGCGGTCAGGTTCGTCTGCGACGGGTTCCGCGAAGGGACAGGTAGGTGGGACGCGTTACTCAAAGCGGTCGCATGACTAGGTGTAGCGCGGGCCTGCCTATATCAGCACTAGCACTCGCCAGAGTTGGGTATCCTCACCTCTCTCGCCAACCGATCTTTTGCCAAACGATCCCTCTCCCTCTTCTTCCGCTGTCGCTCTTTCCCCTTCTCCCTCGCCCTTATCTTCCTCGCCTCCTCAACCGCCTTCAACCTCTCCGCCTCACTCTCATCCTCCTCCTCCACCATCGCCCTCGGTCGACTCCGATTCGCCAACGGCGAGTGCTCCGCCGGGTCAACGTTGGTCCCCAACGAGTTCCTCCCTTGTCCAACACCGCGAGCCTTCGGACTGCCATGACTGATCTCGCTGGACGAGAAGCTGTTTAGACTCGCTCCACCCGCGCTCCGCCGACGCGTCTTCTTGATCTTGGTCGGTGTCGGCTGGATCACCTGTACACTCGGCACGCGTGCTGTGTTTCCCGATCCCGAAGACGGTGAATTCGGTCCGCGGAGAGAAGAGGTACGAACGGGCGGAACGGGTGGAGGGTGGATATTGATTCGGCGGTGGTGGGAGTGGGAGTGCGCTGGATTCGTGAACGTCGTTAATGCCGCGGCGGGGTCATCTTGGTTCGTATCGGTCGTATCGAATGGTCGGCCGGTACGAGCTGGAGATGCACAGGATGAGGAGGAGGGAAAGTAAGGTGGTGGTAGACGGTCCATCCCTAGGCGAGATCAGGTCAAGCTCGGGAGAGAGGGAGGTGGGGCTTACCGAGTGATCCGCGTCTTCATGGGTACTTGCCCCTCTTTCGGTCTCCAGGTATTGCCAAGACCTACAAACTAGCTGACAATGCTATATACAACTCTCTTCTGCAGGAATTGGGATGTTGGACGGAAACAGCGGTACGCGTGGAGAGCGGGTTGAGAAAAAAACAGGAACGCGCGAAAGCGTGAAAGATGATTTTGGGTCGATGATCCAGCGAGGAAGAAAGTCGTTCCCATACAAGCTTTGATACATGGCTATCTAAGTGACTCCCCGCCCGACGTCCAATTCCCCACGCCCGGCGCCACCACCCTGATACCAAAAACCCTTGACCAGGAGGACCCATGTTTTTCGCCAGGACACATTCCGTCGGAATTCCAGGGAAGCTCAAAACATCCCGCTCCGGATGACGTGAGAGACGTAAGATACACCTTGTCCGCGATGTTCACGGGGATGAGGGGGACCGGCAGCCACCTTGTCGGCACCAGATCCTCGTCTCGCCACTGCCAGGTCTACGTCTACTGTGAAGTACCAGAATGTCAAACGCAGAATGGAATCTCCTACTCTGCCCCAATCGTCTGTCCGATCGTTCTCACCCTAGATCTGAGCGAGACTACTTTTCTTTCCCTGATGAAGGTCACCCTTTGTGCCGAGTCTCAAGCGCTCAATCCTCCGGGACAGTGTGATCACTAACGTCTACCAAAAGGCTTTCAGCTCCTGCTCTCACTTGTCGGAGGGTCTCTGTCGCCCAACTCTTGGCCCCTGCAGACGTGTACCGTAGATTCAATCGTATCATTATCAGACGCCAAGAGAGACAATTGACACTCAAAAACACTTTCCCACGCTGCGAGTTGAGCCCAGGACCTTTTCGTTCGAAAGGTAATCAAAAGATCACGCTATAGATTATTCATAGGAGATTCTCTGCGCCCGATGGGACTCCGGCTTTGGCCAGCGAGCCTATGGCGGTGCCTCACCGCACCTCTTCCTCCGCTCTCCCGGTCACAACCGGCACTAGCTAAAAGTCACTATCGTTACCTAGCCTACTCATAGCCTCTGCATCTCTAGCCCACGCTACTCGACCGGCACTTAACTCGGCTACACCCACGCGTGTCCTCGAGTTATTCCAGCCAAGTTCGACCACGGTAGTCCAACTTTGCCGAAGCTCAGACGACCGTCGCCGATTACAGGAGCTGAGCGTCGGGCCTATTTGCTGGTCGACGTAGCACCGTGATAGATACGTGGTATCATTGACGAGACCCCTCGCGTCCCGTTCCTCCTTGAAGATGTCGTATTTGATCTTGTCCTTCCATCGGTTCAGTATGGCGTCTCTAGGTTATTGATGCAGTATGTCTTGGTCGTATGAGAAGAGCGCATATTCGTCGATGTGTTTCATGGGGATTGCAATTGTCGTGCTCGAGGACCTAGCTTCTTTTGCCGCAGCATCTGCTTTTTCGTTCATACGCGATACTGCGTCAGTAGTATTGGCCGTGTGCGCCCTTACGTGCGCAAAGATGATGTTACCAAGGTGCTTTGTATCTTGAAGCAATCGCAGTGCATGCCGGGCTGGGCTATTTTTCTGCATACTCGTTGCGACGCGCACGCTGTCAAGGCGGTCGAAATACACGATTGATTCCATTCTGAGGGGTAATTCCTGTTCTTGTTTAACTAGCCTCGTGAGGATCGAATGTGGCGGTATGACGTAGCAATCCGAATTTTGGCGAAGCCAATCGAGTGTAGCAGGTGCGTCATGTCGCTGATCTGTGCTCCGCGTTGCGCCGCTCCTCTGCGACGTAGGGATAAAACCCATGTCTCCCACATATGATTGAAATTTGTGGAGAAGCCAGCTTGATGCGATAATTTGCAGAGTGTTTGCGAGGACGATCCCTCGGTGATTGTTTGGATCAGTCATGTTGGCCTTCTTGTAGACCGGTACAACTGTATTCTCCTTCAAAACGTCTGGGAAAAAATTGCGCGCTGTGGCGTAATTGTTACAAGTGGGTGGAAAAGCGATGCATGAACTCGACTGATCTAGCCGCAATGTTATGCACTCTGTACAACGCGTCATCCGTACAACGCGTCATCCGTTCTGCTCCATCCCGTGCGGGTACCTGATAACATCCGCACTGCTACCCTGAGAGCAGCCTACGACTCTCCCGGCGGAACAGTGATTGATGAGCTCAGCCATGACGGTCAAACAACCGGACCCGCTTTGGATTCATGCCCATTTTCCCAATCGTCAGGACCAGGTGCTGGGGTTTTGTTCCCTCGAGCTAGCAAGTTCTTCTCTTGCGATGCGTCTATAGGTCTCGGCCACACAAGGGGTGTGAATGATGCTTCGTCTCGAAGCTTCCGGATTCACTTGGTCTCCGTCCATGGTTTGTCTCTTGGTTCCGGTGGAGGTCGGTCAAACGTTTTCTCAAAGTGTGTTTTCCACACCGCAATACCGTCCTCTGCGCCAGTCAAGAAGTCGCCATCCAGAGTTTCCGTTATGGGTGGAATATGTACCCGTTGGTTAGGCAGTAGTTTCTTGGCCGACCCCGTCTTCAGAGCGAGTTCGGTCCTGGCTTGGAAGAACCTCTTCTGCTGTTCCTCAAAGCGCTTGGTTTCAATTTCCTTCAGTTGACGGATGGTTCGTGTCGCAGTTGTCTGGGTTGGCGAGGGTGAAGGACGCCCTGATAGTGCGAGTGGCATTGTTGGTGCTGAGACCGAAGACGTTGAGGCACTCAAGGTGGTATGTCGAGAGGAAGTGATCAAGGACTGGCTTGAACGTCTTGTCCCTGTAAGTGATGTTGCCGTCCGTCATCGCCGTCCACACAAGCTCGACGACATCGGTGCGCTCAGCGTTCTCGCTAGCCGTCCACCGGACGGTACATTCTTGCTGTCGCAGTTGGGACATGACCGCTTCGAGGTGGCTTAGCGCGTACGGGTTATCGGCGTGGAAGAAGGAAGGGTGAGCCTCGCGGAGATCTGCAGTCCGTTCGTACCCGGCCGCCCCTGATGGATCTCAATCTTGTCGGTGGCGACGTTGACTTTGGGACCGGTAGGAATGAAAGGATTTGCAGGGATTCGGGATCTTTGGTACTTGTCAATCATCGCTTGCGCCTGTACTTTCGCCTCTTCGGTGGTCGTCGGCCCGATATCGTATAGGGTGATGGATACGGTCTGCCAAGCGAGGGCCGGTAGAGCATCTACCGTAGGCACAGCCGGAGCACTTGGCGGTGTTGACTGCTACGTCGACAATCAATTCGGACGCAAAAGGCGAGTCCGTTATGCAAAGTGAGAATGCGGAGGGTTGAGGCGAATGCATCGACGTATCATGAGATACATCTCTTCCGCGGGCGGTGACGCAGCTGACGGGCATCAAATGTGACAATGGTGATGGATTGGTTGAGTGGGTGCTCTGCGTGGAAATTGTGGAGCGGTTTCCCTGCCAGACATCATGTGTAGAGAATCTTTCAGGGACGACATATCCATGTGTGTGCACACAAGGGGATGAGTCTTGTTGCATGCGCTCCCTTTCGGGTCGACGACGCCAAATGATGTATGGGTATGTTTGCAGCTCGTCATCAAGATGAGCGCGCAAGCAGACGAATATCGTCTTCAGGCTGTGTCGAGACATTCGTTGGTATCGGGCAGGTCAAAAGATAAGAGCCACAGCGGTGATTTGAACACCGGATCTCTTCGTCGTCGGATTCTTCGAATAAAAGAATACAAGCGAAGCGCATTTGTACCACTATGCTACTGGGGCAGCGAATGTAGCAACGAACAATGCTGCATTGATTCATTGTCTATTACAAAGGGAATTCTCTGCCGAAAAGTTATAACGACTAAACAACGCGGAAATCCTACTCGGGTCATATACAAAATATATGTTCCAACTATACGGGTCCTGCTGTCACTATAACGGAGGTACACCTACAAATACATCTCTTTGGCGGTCGGGAAGGCATCGA
>JAABUL010006975.1_pt1 | contig 12551 bp, 16 predicted proteins | sample 5559151 | NCBI WGS metagenome assembly JAABUL01 (sample SAMN10711876, study PRJNA513368) | rock metagenome | isolation source: Antarctica rocks | place: Antarctica: Victoria Land, Pudding Butte sud | reverse complement strand
GCTACTGTGAAGACGATGATCAGCGAGGGATCGCGACAGACTGAGATAGTCCGGTGATGAGCTGATGTATAGTCCGCTCTGTGTCACGCGTACTCCAGGATTTGGTAGTCAGAGTACGCGAAGGGGGTCCGGCAGATCTATTTTCCTGCGCGTCATTACTTTCGTGGGCTTTATCAACAGAACGACTGGCGGAAGGAGGAATCGATAATGACGTGTTGAAACGACACGTCATGGACGCCTGACCGGCGGAAGTAAAAGCCGCCCCGCCGCCTTTCTCTTTCCCTTCCATCCCTCTACACTTCCCAATTCTCAAAGGCATCTCTCTTCGCCCCATACGATCAAGTACAGCCTGAGCTACCCGGTAAGTGGTGGAGAAGATGCCGGGTGGTGAAGCCAAAGATCATGTGTCGATGATCGAGAAGGAGGAGAAGAAGAAGGAGAGGAAGAGGAAGAAGAGGAAGCAAGGGTTGAAGAAGGCGGATGGGGTGGAGATCGAGAACAAAGAGGTGGAAGAGTCAGAAGGCAGGCCGAAGGATGAGTCAGTATCAGACGTGGTCATTGCCAATCCGGGACGCTCATGGATCCGAACAAAGATCACCCATCACTCATCCCTATACTTCTAACCCTGCTCAAGCTCGATTCAAGACCCATCGATCTGCTCCCCTCTCACTGAATTCCGAATCGATCGCTCTTCCCGAGATTCCCCTTTTGACTCCCCACATTCACTCGTCCACCGATCGACCAGGACGATCGAGCCAGACTGCCAATCCAACCGGGACAAGCTCAGGCCTTTTATCTCCCTCTTCCTCTTCCTCATCCTCCCACTCGACCTCATCCACCTCCAGCCATCTGATCTCCCCCCTCGCCGCCACCTACTTTTCCCTCCCCACCTCGAATTCGCAACCTCCCTCTGATCCCTCGAGATTCGGTGCGACTATCCTTGGCGATTACTTGATTCCCCCGTATGCCGAAAATCAATTCCTGTCTCAAGTACTCGCTCCCTACAGTCACAATCCAAGTGATGAGGTTCAATACAACACCAAGATCGCTGCTCTCTGGACATCCCTCTTCAAAAGGAAGCTCGGACCTCCTACCGAGCCCTTCGTTGACTGGCAAACGGATCAGGATCTAGGAAACTCAAAGGCGAGGGATGGTACGGTTTATGCTCAGACTTGGATGCAGGAGGTGGTTAGAAGTGTGAGGAGGGAGTTTGGTTTGCTCACCGAGTCAAGCGCTGTTGCTTCGAGGCGGAGCGGTCATTCAGACTCACCTCTTGCTCTGGGTAAGTCCACTCCTCGACTCATCTCACGATCCTCGCCTTTATCTATCTTAAGCGCTTGAATGTGCACTTCACGCCCTTGCATGTACACTCTCTTACTGACCTTGACCGGTGGTCTACTCTAGGCGGTCAAACATCAGTATCTTCCCATCAATCCTCCTATGGTACAGATGGTATTCGCCGACCCGACTTCATCGCTGCCGGTCAAATCGGTCGTTCCAATCTCCGAATCATCGGAGTCAATGGGGAACACAAAGCGGCAGAGAACAACGCCACCGAAAGCGATCGGACTTCGACTTCCGTGACCTTTTCCGCCTTCATCACCGAGCTATCCATCCCTCAGACCCGGAAAGGTTTGGCAGCGGCGATGGTCCAACTTTTGAGTGAGCAAGAGGCTTTCGGGACATACCTCGGCTATTTCTTGATGTCGACTCATCTGTGTCGGATGATAGCTCCGACCGATCGAATGATCGTACTCGAATGTCAACCAGCCTTTCGATCCGCTCTGCTCGGTTACCATTCCTCATCCTCCTCGAGACAGCGATGACATTATAGGGGATCCATCTGAATCGGATGAAATTGCAGTAACTTGGGTGAAGACTGGAGGTCGCAGATATGGCTTCTCGGTCAATGAAGATACTACTGTATGAGCCCCTTTTGAGATTTGACTCCCTTCTACCGGCGCATGGGTTGGCAACCAAAGGAAAAGCTTCCGGGATAAAACCAAGAAAAACTCGGAACCAAAAGAAAGCCCTTTACAATCGTCGCCCCCCCACTTGCATCCACCAGCACAGCTCTCCCGCTCCCCGCCATCCCCCAAATCCCCTTCACTGTCGTGTCATGGCGGATACAACCCCCTGTTCATCCTCTGCAGTCCCATACACCTCAACTTTACCTCCTCTACCCACCCCACCCTACCGGCCACACAGCCTGGTCAATTACATCAACGATTTCACCCTTCTAGATCCCACCGATTTATCATCCGGTGCACCTTCCAGCTCTACCGCGGTCGAGTCAGGGAACGTCACAGCTTGGAACTTTCGATCGATAAGATTCTCCCTGGATGACACGATGTTGGAACGGTTGGAAAATCGGTTGAGGTGGTTGAGGTTGGATGAGCATCGTCCGCAAACGCTTGGAGTCCCAATTTCGGTGTTTCCCATGATCATGACGGAAGATGACGTGAGGATCCACTTGAACGAGATTTTCTTGATGGTCAACTCGATCATTCGGAATGACGATTTGGTGCATCAAGACCCTAATCCGAGCCGAGGCGGAGACGGACGGCGTGCTTTCCCGATATGGCGAGGACAGTTTGATGGCTCAGGCCGGCCGGATTATCGGCTGTATGAGCGGAAATTCGATCCAGACGAGTTCGTGAAGCTTCATCGCGGCCGACTGCAACACGCATCGACACCTTAATCATCCGGCAGCGTCCATTCAGCTTCCAGCCAGTCTCGCGTCCAATGCAGACTTCATCCAGCTCAGTTCCCATGGAGATAGATGCTGTCCGTCCCCGCTATGCACCGCTCTCCCCAGAGGAGCGCAAGATTAGGATGGACAACAAGCTTTGCCTCTACTGTGGCAAACCATGTCGTGTTGCGGCAGACTGCCGCACTCGCTCCACCAAGTCAAGCAATCAAGGCAAGCTCAACGCTACCGTTAGCAATGAGTCAAAAAACATGAAGCCCCAAGCGTAATCCAGCCACCAGCTCTGGTGCCTTCTCAGGGGCTATCAATACGGTCAACAACACGTCCAACTACTCCGCTACAACGCTCTCGACCACTCCGTCTGATCCTAAGGAACATCTCTGCCTACCAATGACTCTGTCCTTTGGCGGTCATCAATACAACACCTTTGCTATGATTGATTCAGGGGCTACCAAGAGCTTCGTGAACAAGTCATTCCTCGAGTCACCAGAAATTCTGCAAGTCCCAAAGGACATCCCCGTTGGACATTCAAGTCATCGATGGGCGACCAATATCTTCTGGCTTCAGCACCAGTCACTCTGTCAATCCTAGGTCATGAGGAAGTTATTTCGCTTGAGATTACTAAACTTGGCAACTATCCCGTCATCCTGGGCCTTCCCTGGCTATCCCAGCACCACCCGCAAGTCAATTGGTCCGATCAATCAATTGTCTTTGCCTCTCCGTACTGTCTGGCACAGTGCTTGAGGCATTCCGGCGGATCGCAGCAAATCAGAAATTCCGGCAATCTGTCTGGCTCCATTGCCTCAGATACACCGCCCCTCAACAACAGCAAGTCTCGGCGGGTGACCGTCCCCCACACTCCAGCCTCCCGGCAGGTTACAGCCGCCAATCCATACAACTCTGGCCCCTCCCAAGATATCTCTTGTGAGCGCGGCAGCTTTCCGCGCTCTGCTCTCAAGACAGCGCTGGTCTATGGCGTCACATCTCAATCCTCATCCGGCTGAGGATGACGACAACTCTGTATCAGACATCAAGTCAATCCAGCAATCCGTTCCGCTGACAAGCTACCAAACCACGGACATTACGATCAATAACATTCCACTTGAAGGAGACTCGCGACCTCCTTTTGGACCGATCTATTCCCTGTCTGCAGTAGAACTCAAAGCTTTGGACGATTACCTAAAGGAGAACCTCAAGAAGGGATTCATCCGTCCCAGTTCCAGCCCGGCGGCTTCACCCATCCTCTTCGTCAAGAAATCTGACGGTTCACTCCGCCTCTGTGTAGACGAGGACTCAACAAAATCACCCGCAAGAACAGCTATCCGCTACCACTTATCCTAGAATCCCTCGACAGGCTCAGTGAAGCCCATTGCCGACGGTGATGAATGGAAGACAGCCTTCCGCACCCGCTATGGCTTGTTTGAATATCTTGTCATGCCGTTTGGGCTCACCAACGCCCCGGCATCATTCCAGAACCTCATCAACGACACCCTCCGTGAATACCTTGACATCTCTGTCATCGTATATTTGGACGATATCCTCGTGTTCAGCAAGACAAGAGAGGCGCACATCACCCATGTCAAGCAGGTGCTCGACAAACTCCAGCAAAATCAACTCTGGGCCAAAGCTGAAAAGTGTACCTTCTTCAAGCATGAGGTTGACTTCCTGGGCTACCTCGTATCGGATCATGGCGTCTGCATGGATCCAAAGAAAGTTGATGCCGTCCTATCCTGGCCAACCCCTTAATCTGTCTACAACATTCAAGTCTTCCTTGGTTTTGCCAACTTCTACAGATGATTCATCCGAGCTTACTCCAAAGTGACAACTCCCTTAACAAGACTACTCCGCAAGGAGATCAAGTTTGAATGGGGCCGATCTGAGGACGAAGCATTCAATACTCTGAAGGAGGCTTTCACAAGCGCTCCTATCCTCCAGCACTTCCAACCCAGCAAATCAATTGTGATTGAGACAGATGCTTCTGATTACGCTATCGCCGGCATCCTGTCACATCCTAATGAGACGAATCAACTCAATCCTGTTGCTTACTACTCCTGGAAGCTCCAACCAGCTCAAACGCACCAAAGTATGGCTATAGTATCCATCATGACCTCGCCAAAGAGTCCCAAGCATCCATCTCTTAAACCCTCATCATCTCTACCAGGTCACCCGGAGACTTGACCGTACTCGCATTCGGATCCCCATTCGCATTCGGACTTGCTGACTTGACCTCACTCGCCCTCGCATCCGCACTAGCTCTCGCTCGAAACGCTATCTCCTCGGAAGCATAATTCAAAAGATCGTCCATATCTTCCGAACTGATGGGTAAGATCTTGATCCCAACAGAATCCAGCACTCGGATTAGGTCAATCTCTTCGTCTTCGTCTTCGTCTTCGGTTGCGCTCGGAGTTGATGATTCACTCGGAGATACCCGCCCGGCGTTGGTATCGGTGTATGATGGAGAGAAGATATCTTTGCTGAGAAGATGATGCGTGAGGGGGGAGGACGACTCGGCGTCGAGCTCGAGCTCCGGTTTCGTATCGAATCGCGAGTCGGAGAAAGGAGAAGCCTCCTCGGTGGTCTCGCCCTCATCATCATTTGCGTGATTTCGTCCAGACTCTTGTCCATTCACTATGGGTCGTAGGGTGGTACGGTAAGCGAGATCATTTGACAAGCGTTCCACGAACCGTCTGAAGCGCCGCGCACCGGCCGGATCCCTCTGCCTTCTTCCTCACACCCTTCTGATCGACGGATCAGCAACCCAGCAAGATTGCTGGAGGATCCAACATCGCGCTGCTGCTGCGGCTGCTGGTGCTTCGTTTCCGCTTCCGCTTCCGTTTGATCGCCTCGAGGTTTCTCCCTAGCAAACTCCGAGTCATCTCTCCCTCCCCCATCTTGAGCATCTCGCCGATCCTTTTCCCGTCTCCCTCCATCGTCTCCACCTCCACCTCCTCCTCCTCCTCCTTTCTCGACCCTATACTTTCTCTTATGTTCCGGCTTATCTTCCTTCACCCATCTCCTCACCTTCGCTCGTACTTCTCCCGTCAGAGTCTCCTCACCTTCCCAAAGGTTCAACCTCGTCAACTTGTTCAATCTCTCACCCCACTCTTCAGGTCGTTTGAGAGGTTGACAGACTTGCCACTTTGAGAGCATGACCTGGCTCAAGCCGATGCTGAACATGTGCCAGAAAGCTTGGACGCCCACATGGTTCGTCGTTCGCTTACGCTCTCTCACCGCTTCCCCGAGTGAATGTCGAAGGAAACGATGGAGCGAAGCTGTGGATTGAAAGAATTGACTGGCCGTGAAGAGTTCACCGGCGATAGACTTGAGATCGTCTCGTTCCGAAATCTCAATAGCGATGATCTTTTCCTTGATCATCACCATCCTCGAGAACATCGTGTTGATCATGACGTAACCGAGATGAGTGCCAAAAGCTTGATCACAAGATACGAGTTGAATCATGGATTGTGCCCATCCTTGTCGAGTGATCTTCTCGCTGGCTTCACCATCCGATTCACACGTCTTGTGTTCGCCGGATTGTCCGACGACACATAACGAACCGTTACAGCCGGCCGAAGCGAAATCGGGCTTTCGGATCCCATCGGGGTTGGTACTCCCGGTGGAAGTAGTCGAGGTCGCGATCGAACCAGGAGGAGAGAGGATTGAGATCGGGTTGAGGATTGAGGGATCGGAACCGAGTATTCCGCCTTGATCTGTATGGGAACACACCCCACGTCAGCACGTTCACCTGCGATTGACTATGGGAAGAGAAAGGTGGACATACCCATCTTCATCGTCCCCGAAGTCAATCCTGGTTCAGATCGAGTAAATAGATCGCCCGATTTCTTCCTGATCTCCCTGACAATCTCCTGAACCTCGGTCCCAGAGTAAACAGGTCTCCCCTTGGCATGAAACGATCCCAAATCCTTATCCGTCTCGATGAAAATCCTAAACGAACCCTTTGAATCATCCCTGGGCTCGATCGTCCGCCTCAAAACTCCCACCAGATGATCGTTGTAAGACTTCTCATCCTCTCGATCCATAGCCAGATCGGTCAAGACTCGTCTCAATTCCTTCTCGGTCTGATCGTTGATCTCGAGATGAAAGTCGGAGAGATGACTGGCGAAGAGGGTAGGGTCATCCATGAGATCGTGAGGGATGTCGATGAGTTTGGGAGTGATGATTTGAGGGAGTGAATCATCCGTTCTGGAAGATTCATTCGAATCTCTCTTCCCGTTCAGATTCCCCCGTTTGCCTTTCCTCTTCACACCCGTCTGCTCCTCCTCATTCTCCTCCTCCTTCTCCTTCCCCTTCTCCTTCACTCCCCGACCCTTCAACTCGTCCTTCCTTGGCTCTTTCTCGTCAATGATCTTGATCGGATGAGGTGGTTTACGAGCAGGACGAGAGGAACGAGAGGATCGTCCATCATCATGAGGAGGACCCATGATGATGGAGACAGCGGGAGAACCGGGGATCTTCTATGACAGCGGCGAGTCGGACGGCTTTGGCTGAGAGGATATTCCAGTGGTGAGTGGAATCGATGATTCTACTCTGCTGTTGATGCAACGTAAAGAGAGAAACAATGACAAAATAACAATATGCGACGAGATTGAAGCGGGTTTTCGTAATCGTTATGACGCGGAATCAAATTGATCATTACCGGAAGAGTTCTCGGGAGAGCCCCCTTCGATCCTTCCAATACAAAGATCTTCGTTCTCGGTGCGATCCGTTCTCCGGCCTTTGCTAGGTTCAACAGCCGATTGGTGGAGCGATGTCTGTCGCGTGTCTCTCAAGTGCATTTTTTTATGTGACTTATCCCTACACGAGATCTACCATCCAAGTGTAAACCATCCATCTACACGGGCAAGATCTCTTTCTTTTTCCAGATTATCTATTCTGCCATCATCAATACTCGGATAATTAATGACTCATCGCTCGGTCAGGCATCCCGACAAGCTAAGTTCTGATTCTGACAGCCCATCTTGCCACCCTCATCCCCATCGACCCGATCCTTACTCGCGGCACGAAATGAGCCCACACGTCCACGCGTAAGAGCAGCTTGTCACTCTCAGTGCGTCTATCGATTGCGCCCCATTTCGCCTTTGGTTCGGCTTCCAGCTCCTTCTCCTTCGCCTTCGCTACTGGACCTCATTCCTGGCCTCTTCGTCCTCGCGTCAGGGAGGTCAGAATGGATGATGTGTCAAGGGGAATCCCATTGTGTGCGGAAGGGAGAGGAAAGCTGAGGTGACAAGGCAGAAACGCGCTTCATCTCACCCAGGCTTGTTCTAGTAGATGCAGATGCCTATACTCCGCTCCGCTTGGCTCCGTGGCTGGTGATAGCCGGACCACTTCTGTCCCGCTCTTCGAACGGTTTACCTGAAGGACGTAGCTCACATGCCAGATTGGTCACGCCCCATGTCCATCGATATCGATCAAGGTCTTACTGTACTGCAACCCCGCAAGTCCTTTCAGTCGACTTCTTCAAGACCGTTTCAAGAGACTATACCTGATCTTGACTGACTATCGTTATGGGGTTAAGGGGTTTGAGTTCGTTGCATTCTGGTCATTAGGGTAGTTCTGGGGGTCAACGGAAGCTATGATATCCGAGGGAGGAAAAGGAGAGTGATATGGAGATATGGGAGTGGCTCTCAAGCGCTAGAAAAATCTATACTCAGAAGTCGCCACTCAGCTCCTCCAGGGCGTTGCCCATGTCTCCTGGCGTTCCTGCCTCAAAACTCCTTGTCCTGGCCTTGAGCAAGGCGACACTTACCATCGTCTTCATCCTCTGGAAAGTGTTCGCTTCCAGCTTCTCTCCCCCATGTCTCCAGCTCTTACCTTGTAGCTTCAGACATCATCCCACCTGCCGAGAAGACCAAGGGGATGAAGCGTCCATTGGTGAGAGGCCTGGCCTGGACAGCTCGCCTCTCTATCTGCTCCAGGTATTTTGTGGCTTGCAGGACGATATGGAGAGGTAGAGAAGTGCCAGCGGCTGTATTGGTTGTCGTATTGGTACCTTACTGCCAAGGAGGGTGTAAACCTTGACATCGAAGTCCACAGTCCCCTTGAAGACCCTCGGAGCCGGATATCGTTCCTCCTCCGGCCTTCAAACGAGTGTGGCTCATGCTCTGCGGTTGGATCGATGGTTTTCATGGTGGAATGGAGGATTCGAGCAACAGAGTCATGCCTGGCCACCGTCTGCCTTGGTCTGGCAAGGCAAACCTCGTCATGGCCCAAGGAGTTCGATTTTGAGCACCATGGGCACGTCATGAGAGGAGAGGTTGAGATAGTCCGGTAGTGGATGGCTTTGGAGACCTCGAAATCTGTCAGGCGCAGTGTGTGGTAGTAGGGGATGGTGTCGGGCCACTTCCTGCCGAGTGTAGAGGATGATTCCGCCATGAGTTTTCGTTCGGGGTCGTCCAAGGTGGTCAAGAGGTCGTTCTGTTGATCCTCCCAGAGCTGCTTGCACCGTTCATGCTGGGATTTGGGTTGGGCTTCTTGGGAAGTGTCCATATTGGAGGAAAGGGGCAAGAACGAGTTGATGAGGCGATCGGATGCCTCGTTGGCTGCTGACAAAGCCAGCGGAGCGATTTCCTGGTGGGAGAGGATGCCCATACCGCCCAGTCGAAGAGGAAGAGCCATCAGAGTGTCCTCGATCTCCTTCCTGTCTCCCTGGCGATCAGAGACCCTCCACCTACATCTCCTGACTTCGTTCAGCAGTCCCTGGTCGAGCCTCGACTATGCTGCCTTGATCTTGCTGTCGCTTGCCAAGGATCTTTGGAGATGTCGCAGATCTTGTTGAAGGCAGGGTCAGGGGGTTAGAGGGGTATTTATTGGTGGCGTACTGTCAGGGATTGAGAGGGGGGGGGGGCGGGGAGGGGGGCGGGGCGCGGAAGGGGGTTGCCACACACTAAAACTGGAACACCGAGTGCCTCTGACTTGTCACTGGAGGTGTTGGAGCTTGATCTGAAGGGGAAAAGTCTCTGTTCAAATCAAAAGGGGATCTCAGCAATCTTACGCTTGGTCGCTCAAGTTGCGCCTCTGTTTGGCATATCCTCGAAGGCGGGCAGCGCTTTGTCGAAACTTTCCGAGAATGAGTTTGTTTTCTGGAAAGGGTAGCTCTTTTGCCAGGGCCAAAAGATAGAATGTCTGGTAATGTAGAATCCTTTGTCCGGGCCGAGATGTGGTTCTGGAAGTTGAAGCGCGAGAGCTCGGTTGCCCATCTGGCTTGTCTAGGCATCAACATCTGGCCCGTCATGAAGCATTGAAGATTCCGGCGATCCGTATAGACCTTCACCTTGTGTGGTAAAGCCTTCCAGGAAGTCGCGGTGCTTGCTGAAGGTGTTGTAGTTTATGATGAATGCATAAAAAAGGACGAGCGAAGTGGAAACTTTTCACACTATGAACGAACGCGTCGCGCGCGAGCTTATCCGAGCCTTCCAACACAAGGCTATGAAGATGGTAAGATATTTCCTTCTCGCCAACGGTACAAGTCACCTCTGCAGGCGTGGATTTTCCAGAGTCAAAGGCTGTTGGATGCTCTACGGGAGTTGAGGGATCCGTTCGCAAGGCTATAGCTCCAAAGCCAAAGTGCAAACCGTGGTTGTTGGGAAAATGGGCGAGGAGTGGCGACTCACAAAGACAATCAAAAGCTAATCCTCGATCTTCTGCCCAAGTCCATCTGGCGTCCTTGCGAAGAAGATTCATAGGGAGGTATAACTGGCTCTGAGAACACGAAGACGCATCCCCCATCAAATCAATTCCCAATCACGGCTCTCATCGGCACGCTTCCAACTCCGACTCCCATCACCTGGGAGCTCTCCGACCTTCAATCATCTTGCAGCTTCACCTTACGTCTCCTCACAAACTCCATTTCATTACAAAGGCTCTACCTCTGATACGTTACGGCCAACGCCATCCATTCGACAAGTGACCATGTCTACCTTTGGTGGAGGGTCATGGCGGGGCACTGTTGCAGAAGATGATGGCAAAGCAGTCCCCTGTGGACCACCAGCACGCCAACAATGGATCTCATGAAGAGCATCGATCACAGTGATTGGTAGATATAGTTTTCACTTGACACCTCTTTGGTCTGATCATCACCTCCTGGGTCTACTCATCACCATCAGATGTCTGTCCGTCACCTCCAAGGTCTACCCGTCATCTATCTCTCAGGTCTACTCAACCAACTCGATTTAGTCAAACACGCCTGGTTCACTCGATATCTCATCCGTTTCCATTCTTCTTGTCATCATCAAGGTGAGATAAAAAGGGCATTATCCCTTTGAACCGATCTGTCAAGACGCCTGGAACGGATTCTCATTCACCCTCACCATGACCTTCCACCTTCCATCCGGCTGTTCTCAACCAGGATCATGGTTCTCATACGATCAATCATGTCTGTGGGGTTGATTGTGGGGGGTAATTTCGTATAGAGCTCTTGATTGAAAAGACCGTATAGGACATGCATAAAGGTGGATGATTATGACCAAAAAAAGTTCGCTTCCCATCATGCTATGCTCCTCACCCGATCGATCGGAAGTCACACCAAGGCAAAGTAACCCGAGCCAGTCTCGGTTTCCCCTCTGAACCGCAAGACGAGACGCTTTCCACCCATCCCTCCACGAACGCCTTCTTGTCATTCGAGATGAATGATCGGGGTCGTGGTTTGTTCGATTGGTGATGGCTTTCGGACGGATGTGCTTGATTACGAGGTCCAGGCGATCCTTGACCACCTCCACCTCGATCAACCCCACCATCACCATCTCCCCTACCTCGTCTCGGACTCCCACTCCCACTCCCGCTCCCCCTCGGGTGATCTCCCTCGGGTCCAGATCGATTTCCCCTCCCTCTCTGACCAGAATCCTTCTTCCGCTTCGTCGAACTCTCCTCCTGGCGGGCCGGGGGACTGAAATAATGGTTTCGAAGACAATACAACCAGTTCCCGATCATGCGGTGACGATGTTCGGATTCGGATCGGATACGTCGTAAGTGAGAGATCAGGTGGAGTAAAGATCTTGGATTGGTGAGGGAACCGTGTTCGAGATGGACGGTCGTCTAGTAAGTGTCGTGTTAGCTTTGGATTGGAGGATCGCGTTGACCGAATCGGGAGAAAGGCATCAAGACCGATCTGGCGGGAGAATGAAAGAGGGGGGGGCGTGGGGGGGGCGGGGGAAGATGGAGAAGATGAGGCTCTCGGGGTCAAAAAGAGAGCGAGAGGAATGACTGAGGGGAAGCGGACGAGAGCCAAACAAGAAGCGCAAAGGCGCAAGCCAAAGCGGAACCCCCCAAAAATGACCTTTGTACAGAAGCCATTTGAGGGGCATTTGAGGGGCACCGTTTACGGGAAGGGGAACACGGCAAAAGCAGTCAGGTAAGTAGGGAGGAGGAGGGGAACGACAAGGACGCAGCTTGAGCACGAGCAGAAACTCACATAAGCCTTGACCTTGAGATCCCGACAACCTCTCCTTCTTCTGACTCATCTTCTCGTTCGTCATCTCCTCACCCTCCCTCTCCCCGATCTGTGCCTTCTCGGCGACCATGACGTAGAGTTCCAAGTGTCGGTGACGATGGTCAGACCGTACGTCTTTCGCATCACCTCATCCGCCGGTCGATAAGTCTCTGGATCCACGCTCGCAGCCTGTGTGGCTAATCGAATGGTTATCCCGAGCGAGATCCGCATCGAGATCCTGTCCTGGATGTCGACTTTTGCGCGGGTGCCGAGGCAACCTTTAAGATCGATGATAGGTAGGGAAACCATTGTGGGGATGTGATGACTGTGAGAGTGAGTCGGGAAGGTGAGGCGGGGGGAGGTCAGTGGAGAAAGGATGGGTCGAGGGTAGGTAGC
>JAABUL010006974.1_pt1 | contig 12553 bp, 3 predicted proteins | sample 5559151 | NCBI WGS metagenome assembly JAABUL01 (sample SAMN10711876, study PRJNA513368) | rock metagenome | isolation source: Antarctica rocks | place: Antarctica: Victoria Land, Pudding Butte sud | reverse complement strand
TTATTTATAAATTAAATCAAATAGATTAATTATTTCTATTAAATTATTAATTAATTAATACTAAAAATAAAATAAATTACTAAAAATAGTAGTCTTGGCGATTCGGGTCGGTTTTTCGGATCGATTTTCGATTTCAAGTCTGCAATTCGATCCGAATTGTCGGTTCCAACATTAGGAATCGAACCGACAATTCGGTTCCAACTTTTGGAACCGACCCGACCCGATTCGGGTCGGGTACTCGACCCGAACTCGGTGACCCGACCCGACGCGGTCAGTCTAATTATTGCGTTTAATGCAAATACAATAGTAGATATTCTTTAGATTCAAAACAGTAAAATGTTTTGCTCCGCATAGACGATCTAGCGTTTCTGTAATTAGAAACAATAGATAACAATTTTTGATAGTAATTGTATTTAGATTTCTATAGTCGACATATAGATATAATCTATTGTTCGATTTTAATACAAATAAAATAGAGATATCTGCAGACAAAACTGAATACTTAATTTAATCTCTAACTAATATATTATCAAGATATCGCCGAAGTATTGTCAGCTTGTTCTGTAAAAAATTATAAAGAAATATAAACAGTAACTCTTTATTGTTCTGAAACTCTATAGCATAGTCTTCTCTTCTTAATTCTAATAAAATTTCAGCTAATTTATTATTACAGATATCTTTCAGATTTCTTAATTTTTTAAAAATTTCAAATTTTGCTAATTTTTTGTCTGACGTCTCTGTAACGCCAGCGCAAACAATTGTATAAACTGTACTATATTTGACAAGATCTAAAACAAACTGTTTGAAATTAGCTATCTTTAATTTTTTGTCTGCAATCTTAAATTGCCAGCTTTTTGTTTTCGAATTAATTAATATATCTTGCTTGAACAGTATTGATATATCTAATATAAGATCAGAATTTATATATTCTATCGAGTAGAACAAAATAGTGTATTCTCGATACTGATCTTATAAATTAATTAAATAATAGATCAACTTATAGACATCGTAACAGAAACAATTGTTGCTATTAAGAAAATCCGATGTCGATAAGATAGCAAATATAGATTGCAATTTCTATTGCACTATATAGATATAGTTAATAAAATTTATTTTAGCTTCCGAATCGACTAGATCTGTAATTTGACGCTTGTTATTAAAAAGTTAAATTTAATTTTTTACTAAAATCGGATTTACTGTCTCTATTTGTTTTTTTTGCTTCGCTTGCAAGATATTGGCGGAACTTAATTTTTTTTTGCATCTGTTATAATAACAGCAGCAGCAATAGACTTGTTCTATTTATATTTATTGAAACAGTCCGTTTTGTAATATCTTTTCTTATAATATTTAAAGTATTCGATATTTCTCAAATAGTTCGCGTTACTAATCTTGTAGATCTGCTTGCGCAATATCGACAAGTTCTTAAAAATATATAATTTTTTGTTTTTAATAGATTTGTCGATATTGTCTAAACAACAATTCTAGTAAAATCTATCTAAAAAGATATCAGAGTTTTTTGTAATTTGCTAATTTTCGAAACTGTTTGCGTCTATTTCGCGAGTGCAGTTCAGTATTTGTTTTTGTATAATAACTATAGTTAAAAGTTTATTGCAAGTATTCGATATTGTATCGATATCTAGAATTTTTATTTTCAAGTCTGATTTAAACTTAGTCAAAAATATATAGATTCTATATTTCTCTAAAAACAATACTAGATAAGTCTCTAGTTTATTCAAATATCTTTTAAAAACAATTATTTTTTAATCTGATTTCTATCTAGCAATCTTCTATCTTTTGTAGACAAGAAAACAGCAATTAGCAGAATCGACTATCAAATTCAATAGAAATTTTCTAAATTTTTCAAAGATTTTGTTTTTCAGCTTAGTGTTATTGCTTGTTCTTGAATATTACTGAATAGCAATATCGTTTTTCAAAAATAATATACAATAGAGAATTTTGTTCTTATTTGTAATAAAGTATGCCAAAAATCGCATTATATTAATATCAATCTTTCGAAATCAAATAATATGCTTATCTATATTTTGATTTTTGTACAATTTCAGTTTTTCGAACTTCAGAGACTTGAATATTATCGATAGCAGTACAATAGTAAACTGTAAAACTTGAAAATTTGTTTGTTCAACTACTATAGTCTAAGTCTGCTAAATATTTTGCAGATCTCAAATCTCTGCTATTAAGATTTCTATCTGTTGATATAAAGTCGGAACTCTAATTGTAGCTAAACTATCTTCTTTACTGTTGTTATGCTAATATTAATTATCTTTGTCGATATTTTGTAAACAATTGTTGTTTCGAGAAATATTAAAGTCTTTAAACTCTAATTTAGTAATCGAATAATTATCGTAATTTAAACTACTATAATTCGATATAATACTATTACGTTCCGAGTTTTTTTCTTCGAAAAATAAAACAATTAGAACTGTAAAATGCAAGTGTGTCTGCTTTCTGCTGACGCACTAAAATATAAAAGATATAAGATATAATAGACTTGTATTACTATGTTTCAACTATATAGAGTAGATAGTAGTAGAACTAATTGTTGAAAAACAACAAAAAACGAACTTTCTTTCTATCTAATACTCGCTATAACGTGCGAGTCTGTTCCTCGCTATCTAATCAGAAAAGAGATATCGTGCTATTCGGAGCTTCTATAGGCACCCGGGATCACGTGTCCTGCCATACCCTGAGACGCTAGCGCGCCGGGGGCGCTATAGCATTACACAAGACAATATTTAAGATTATTGTTATTGCTTTTTTTAAGATAATTATTGTTGTAATCGCAAAAATTGTTAATTAATTATTTAATTAAACAATTTTTGTTGCAATTAACAATTTGATTTAGCTTATTAAAAGAATCGAGAGAGATATTACAATTATATATAATGTTACAAAGTTTATTATAGTTAATATTTAATCAATTTCTATTGAAATCTAAATAAAGAGTTTATTAGTAATCTTTATTTCAAGTATATAGAAAACAATTATTAATTACTTTTTCTAACTAGCTTCTATTTCTCAAAATATATCTAACAAAAAACGCTAAATTATTATTAAGATTAAAAACAAAGAAATTATTGTACAATATTAAAAAAAGACAATTAAATAACTACGCAAATATATTAAGACTTAACTATAGAAGTTTCTTATTCTTAATATAATAGATATCGAATTAACTATTTAATTAAAATTAAAAAATATTCGATTTCTAATAAAAATTCAAAAAATTGTTAAAATTCTTAAAAATATCAAAAATATTAAGAATTTAATTTCTTGTTTCGATAACAATACGTATATTTTGATAATATTATATAATATTGTTATTTATAATATAAGAGTTGTCAAGTACAATTTTTTTAAAAATAGCAATACTCTAAAAAAGCAAATAGTTAAAAACAACGTTTATTTTATACTTAAAGCTCAAATTTAATATATAGAATAATTAAATAAAAGCAAAATCAAAAATTAAAAAGTTACTTTTATAGTAACAAAATTTATTAAAATCAAATATATTAACAAAGCTTGCGCAAAAAAATTAATTTAAAATAACAAATATTACAATTGCAAACAATACAATTAAGAGAGCAAAATTGTTAGATACTTTAGATATTAAAAATCAAAATATATTATTAATAACTATTAAGTTTCTCGCTTTATTTGCGTATATTGTGCAAAGAAACATAATACTAGAAATTATAAAAACAAAAATCTCGATAATTTTATTTTTAAATACATTAATTGCAAGAGTACTTATACAATATATAGCTCAATATACTTAATTATTGTTAAATTGACAACAAAAGTCAAAAAAAAGCGTTGTTTAATATTTAAACTCTAGCTAAAGTTATTAAAACATACAAATATTTTTACTTATATATAAATATTAATTATAGATATTAATATAAATTCTTAATTTTAACGCAAGAAATATACAATTATAGTATTAAAAAATTGCAAACAAAAGCTTGCAATTTCAAAAATCTCTTAAGTTTTTTAAATTATAAAAATAATTAAAGATAACAATTTATAAACTATTAAAATTTCCAATACTATTATAGTATTTAGCTAGAATAGTATTGAGTTATTAATATTAAATTAAAATTTAAATATTTTTTTAAAAAAAGTTAGCAATAAAAACAACAAAAAGCAATCGACTTTCTTAATAAATATAAGCAAAAAAATTAATTTTTTTAAAAAATTAAGACTTGCGAAAGAAAATATATTTAAAAATAAACAAATAGCAAAATTAATAAATATTAAAACTTTATTAAAAGAAATTATTTTAAATTTAAATATTGTCTTTAAAAGAAAAAGTTGCAAATTATTTTTAATAGAAATTTAGACTCTTTTGTTAAAGTTAATTAAAATAGATATAAATATATTTGTTAATAAAAACAAAATTTTTAAATTAAAGAAAAACGAATTTTACTTTGTTATAGATATAATTTCGAGAAAAAAAAAAGTTGAAAATAACTTTAAAATCTTAAATCGAGATTAACTTATTATTAAATAAATTTAATACAAGTTTGTTTAATATTAAATCTTTATTTTCGAAAAATAAATTTACGCAATTTAAGATTTTTACAATATTAATAATCTTCGAAAACTCTTGCACGCTTTAAAAGCTAAAAATTAAAAAAAAATCGAAAAAAACTATTATAACAAAAACTATTAAGATTAAAATAATTAAAATTAAAATTTGCAAAAAAAAGTTGCTTGTAAAAGAGCACAAAAACAAGTCAAAAAAATTGTATCTTTAGATAGAAGTAAGAGCAATTAAATTTTAAATAACGTTGTTATTAACTCGAAAGATACTAGTTTATTTAAATTATTAAAATTGTTAAACTTTATAAAATTAATTAATTTAACAAAATTAATAACTTGCAACGCAACAAATTGCTTTTATAACAAAGTTATTAATTACAAAAAAAAACTATAATATTAGAACAATTTTTTAAAGAAATACAAAAAATACAATTTAATATTATTTAATACAATATATACAAGTTATTGTATATAATATACTTATTATTTAAGAAGTTTAATTTTTTGAAATATAATATTATAGCAATACAAAAGTTCTAAATTAATATTTAAGATTTTTTAAATTCTAATATTGTTACGAGCCGCGTGCTAATATATACTAGCTGCCGCGTATCGCTCTTTACAAAGATAATCAGAAAAAGAAGATCTGCCGACAGAATCAAAATAATCAAGATAGTTTAACTTTTGAATATCTTGAATTCTGATTAAGATAATCAAAATAATCAAAATCTTGACTATCTTGAATATCTTGAACAATCCGATAATAGAAAAATATATAGTTTTCGAACACGATTTCTTTATAGATTGTGTTCAATTCAAAATAAATTCTTATTTATTGTTATTGCTACATCTAGCTGCAATTTTTGTTACCAAGTAATTGCTTGTATTGTCTGAAGATATCTACAGATTTTTTCAAAAATACAACTCTCTTTAATATTCTCTAAAATCTCTTAGAAAATAGCAGTATAATATTTTGAATATTCTAAAAATATCTGTATCAGATTAACGCGTCTCTACTCCGAGCACTAGCTTATTAGTATTACGCCAATTATCGATTATAGAAGACAACAAAATCAGAATCAATAAGTTCGATATCTATTATAGAGATTGTATCGATCTGAAAAACTAATTTATGCAGATAAATATCTATTTTATCTTCTATTCTGTTTTAGTAAATCAGAAAACAATTTTTGCATCGATATTTCTCAGAGAAAAAATTTAGTACTGATTTAAATCAAATTTACAAAAGTATCTGAAAAACTATAACAAAAATTTCTGTGCAATATTTACGAACTTCGACAATTTCAAAAGAGAGTTTCGAAAAATCTTTGAAATATCTAACAAAAAACAAATTGCAAAAAAAGTAATTCAGTATCTAACTCAACAAATTTCTGTAGCAGACTACGCAGCTAGATTTCAGAAATATATTAATCTAATCGAGTAAAACAATATTGTATTTATAACAATATTTCGACAAGATCTCAAGAACAATCTAAAAAACAAAATTATATATAATAGAAGAACTCTTAGCAATATATTTGATTTTATCGAAGTAGCTATCGATCTCGACAACAAACTATATAAAAAAACTATAAAAAAAAGATACAATTAATTTCGAGAAAAAGCAAAAATCTTTTTTAAATCAACAATTAAATATTAGTAGAAAGAATTTTGTTCTAATCAGAAATACAGTAATTCCGACTATTGTAAATCTGTATCTATAAAACTGAATTTTACTCAACAATATAAAAAAAAGAATTCTAGAGAAAAGCAAAATAACAAATCTCAGAAAACGTGCTATTTATATAGCAAATCGGATTACTTCGCAAAAAATTGTTAATTACAGAACTTGATAAATTGTCGACAAATCAATACTATATTAAAAGAGATATTCGATAGTCAGAACAATATCAGAAAATAAATCGATATAAAAACAGATATTTTTGAGACTGAATCGAACAACAACTACTATCTGATAGAAAATCCAGATCAGTTACAGAAAATTCTAGATAGAATATTATCAGACAAAATATTTGCATCTATATAGAAAATTAATTAAATACTTAATAAAACTATAAGAATAGAACAATTAAGAATACTATATTTTTATTCAGCAATAGACTCAGACAACAAATATAGCTGAACAAACTTTTACAAATATCTAGACAATATTACAAAATATCTCGAGACTTTAACTAGTTTATCGAAAATACAACAGATTAATCAAATTGTAAATAAATGCGAGAAAGCGCTAGAAAACAACACTACTATCGAAAAAAAAAATTCGATAAAATCGAACAACAACTGAGCAGTATAAGTCTATTCCGAGAGAAAATAGAAAAAGCAAAAAAACATACAATATTTAGTTAAACAGAATACTACAACAACTTCTGCTGAATTTATATAGAGAACAAAAAAAAATCTGAATAATTTTCTAGAAAACTATCTATTTTTAAACAACAGCAGAAAGAAGCTCAGCGCAAACAGATGTTTGAAACAGAAATTACAGCACAAAAACAGAGAAAAGTTCAAATTTCTTAATAAAAAATATATCAGAGAAATGCAATATATTAGTTTAACAGCAGCAACTAAACTTAATAGCACACGCACAATATTTTATTATATCAGTTAAAATTAATAGTTGTCAATTTACTGCAATAATCGATTCTGATATAACAGATAATTTTATAATCAGAACTTTTGTTAAAAAAGAAAAATATTCTACTCAGAAGAAGTCTGACGCATACAATCTAATAATTGTAGATAGAAATCTATTATCCGACAAGAATAAAAAAGTAAATAAAGAAACAAAGTTACTACCGATAGCTATTCAGCAACATTACAAAAAACTAATCTTTAATATAGTAAAAATAGCTATTTACAATATCGTTCTAGAAATGTCTTGATTAAAGCAGTACAATTCAGAAGTTGACTGAAATACAAAAATACTCAGATTTGCGCAATATAATTATATAATTTATATTTAATCTATATATCGACAGTATTTAATAGTAGATAAAAGAACAAATCGAAAACCGATTGCAAGTAGCAAACTTGCATTTTTGCAAAAAAACAATCTAACAGAGTCCGACTCGACAGATACTGACAGAAATCAGTCGAATTACAAAATCAAAATAAATAAAGAAAATTACAAATTTTCTGAAAGTTTTGAACTATCTGATACAGCAAAAAAATCGCTAAAACATATATTACAAATATACAACAGTTGAAAATATCTATTTCAAGAAAAGAAAACAACAGAGACTTTCTCTAAATATCAATTATAAAATTACAAAATCAGATTTGAACTAGACAAGCAGTTTATATTTAAATCTATATATATTCTATTCAAGAAGAAGCTCGAAGTACTCCGCGGATATCTGACAGAAAACAAAAAAAAATTATTAGAAAATTTTAATTGCAGACAGAATATCCGATTCTTTTTGTATTAAAAAAGAATAGAATTCTCTATCTATATATCGATTACCGGAAGCTAAACAATATTACAGTTAAGAATCGATATCTACTATTTAATATCAGCGAGCTTCAGAATCGACTATTCGAAACAAAATATTTTATTAAACTGGACTTACAAGAAATATACAATCAGATTAAAATAAAAACAGAGAAAAAGTAGAAAACAACTTTTTGTATACAATATAGATTATACAAATATATAATAATACTATTCGAACTTACAAACGTCCCGACAATATATCAGAAAATAATTAATAATATACTACAACAATATCTGAATCGATTTGTTATAGTATACTTCAACAATATTATAATTTACTTAAAAATCTTAAAAGAGCATATTAGTTATATTTTCAAAATATTGAAATATCTGAATATAAGAAACTTATATTTTAAGTCAGAGAAATGCAAATTTTACCGAGAGAAAATTGATTTTCTTGAATTTGTTGTTAAACAATATAAAGTATATATAAATTCCGAGAAGCTACAAGCAGTTAGAAAATAAAAATTATCAACAAATATTAAAAAAATACAATTTTTTCTAAATTTTATAAACTACAACAAAAAGTTTATTAAGAACTACTCAGCAAATACAATATTACTGACAAATCTTACAAAGAAGAATACGCTATAGTTATAAAAATTTGCAGAAGAGAAATTATTTCAAAATCTTAAACTAGAATATTTAAAGAAGTCAGTACTAAAAATATACAATCTACAATTATTAAATAGAATTGAAATCGATATATCAGATCTAGCTATCGATATATATTTTAGTCAGAAATATAAAAATATATAGTATTCAGTAATATATTTTTTGAGAAAACTTTTGTCAGTCGAACAAAACTATAATATCTACAATAAAAAACTACTTGCTATAGTAGTCTTCTTAAAGTTATAAAAAATATATACAGAAAAATTATCAGAACTTACAATTTTTACAGACTACAAGAATTTTATATATTTTACTACTACTAAGTAGCTTAACAGAAAACAAATGCAATAGTCAGAAAGACTTAAACAGTACAAGTTCAAAATATAGTATATTTTAGACAAAAATAATAGCAGAGCAGACGCACTCAGCAGAAAAAATAATTATATAGAAATAAAGAAATTGTTTAATTACAGTATACTCAAAATTAACAAAAACAGATTACTATCAGCAAACAAATACAAACTGAATACTATACTACAAATATTTCGAGATAATACAGAAAAGTTTTCAATAGAAAAAGAAAAACTTCAGATATCTATTAACAAAATTAACAAATATATAAAAGAGTATTATAACAGATTACTGTAAGAATATTCAGAAATAACAAAAAAATTTTAACTTTTATATCAGTATTGTCAATTTTTACAGATAAAACAAGCTGTCGAGATATATATTAAACAATACTTTAGCTGTTAGCAGAACAAATATAGTACGCACGCGAGCTATAGCAAAATTTAATATCAGAAACTATCTGAATCGTTATAAAATAAAATTACAATAGATTTTATTATTAAGTTGTCGAAATCGACAGACTCAGCAACTGAAAACAGATATAATTCGATACTAATAATAGTTAATAAGTTTATCAAGTACTTATATATTATTGCATGCAAAGAGAAGTTTATCGCAGAACAACTGAGATATATTATATTGAATCGACTTATATAGTATTACAATATATTCAAGAAACTAATCAGTAACAGAGACAAGCTCTTTATATCTAATTATTGAAAAATTCTTCTCTTAATATTAGATACAAAACTTCGAATATCTACTGTCTATTATTCGGTTACAAATAGTTAGACAAAAAAAACAAATTAGAGTCTTAAATAGTATCTGAAATACTATATTAACAATATTTATAGCAATTGAATATTATTTCTATCTATAATACAACTGGCACTCAATACAAAGATTTCGGATATTACTAAAATAACTTTATTTTTTGTTAACTATAACAAGAAATCGAATTTTTTCGAGAAAAAGTATATATATCTGTCTGCGCAGTCAGCTATCGAAAAAATAGCAATACTGAAAAAAATATACAACAATATCTCAAAGATACAGAAAAAGTCGGTTAAATATCAAAATAAAAAACGAAAAACAATATCTCAGCTAAAAGAGAGAGATAAAGTATATCTTCTTACAAAAAATCTTAGAACAAAAAAGTTAAGCAAAAAATTAAATTATATCAAAATCGGACCGTTTTTTGTCAAAAAAACTAAAAAATCAGTTAACTACAAACTCGACTTATTCAAGAACGTTAGAATATTTTCAGTATTCTATATTTTATTGTTAAAGTCAGCAAACTCAATTATATTTTTACAGAATATCTTTTATTTTTATTTACAGAAAAAGAAACAGTTTGAGATTGAGAAAATTCTACAACAAAAAGATCAGAAATATTTTATCAAATAAAAAGAATACTTTATTTCTGAAAATATATAAAAATTACTCAAGAATCTGAAGAACTGCTCTGATATGCTGCAACAATTTTGTCAGCAACAAAGTTACTTATAAAAGAAGACAGAGTATCAGAAAACAAAAAAATAAACAAAAATAAATTAATATTTGTATCGAATAGAGTTTCGGATATCTTTTTAGTATTTTTAATTTTTTTTTTGTTTTTCTCGATTTTCAGAATATTTTTCGACTCGGCATTATCTATATTTTTCAGACAACAAAATCAGTGTTTTTTTTGTTTTGTTTTATATACAATTTTTAGACGCAATTCAGTTATTTTATTATTCAGTTTTTTAGTCTTCTTTATAATTTTATCTATTTCTTGATAGTTAGAAGTCAAGTTATATTTCCGATTTTTCCGATAATATTTTTTACACTTGAGATATTCTCTATTTACTCGACAGAGCACGTCAAACAATATACAAACTTGACAAGAACGTATTGAGATAGAAGCGTATCTATAACAACAATCGACAATCGAATTGCGATATTGTTCAGTAATCAGCTTCGTTAATATAATAAAGAAAAAATAAATAGTTTCGAGACAAAAACTCTTAAAAAAAGAAAATAGTATTACAAGCCGCGTGCTGATATATACTAGTTGTTGCGCATCGCTTTTTACAAAAATAATCAGAAAGAGAAAATCTGCTGACAGAATCAAAATAATTAAAATAGTTTAACTCTTGAATATTTTGAATTCTGATTAAGATAATCAAGATAATCAAAATCTTAATTATCTTGGATATCTTGAACAATCCGATAATAGAAAGATATATAGCTTTCGAACACAATTTTCTTATAGATTGTGTTCAACTCAAAATAAGTTTTTATTTATTGTTATTGCTACATCTAGCTGCAATTCTTGTTATCAAGTAATTGCTTGTATTGTCTGAAAATATCTACAGATCTCTCCAAAAGTACAACTCTCTCTGATACTCTCTAAGACCTCTTAGGAAGTAGCAGCGTAACAAATATATACTATTCTTTTTATAAAAAATTTATTTAATTCTTTCAAATTATAAGAACAAATAAACAAAGATTTTTATCTATATTAGTATAAAGATATTTTTAAGTAATTAAAATTTCAAAATTTATAACAAACAAGCAATAATTATTATATTAAAATTTTACAATTAAAATTAAAAATCTTTATACATTTATAATATATACAATCTTTCTTTATTTTAATAATAAGAAATATACAACAAATATCTAAAACAATATTTAAAGTTTATACTATATTTGAATATATTTATATTAAATATTTTTTGCGAGACTCTTGCTAAGAATCTATGCGATAAATATATAATAATAGACAATTTCAATCTATATTATTTTTTATAAACTAGCTTAAAAAAGTATTAATATTTAGAAATTACAAATTTTGTTAATTTGCTTATTTAGATTAATTTATAGCTAACAATTCTTTGCAAATTGTTTATTTTTAAAACAAAAATTAATAGTAAAATTATTACTATTAATTTAATTTTTGTTACAAAGAATATCTTTTAAAACTTAATTAAATACAAATTAATTAAAAAACTTAATTTCAATTTTAATTACAAAACAATTTTAATCAAATTTGAGTAACAAATACTTTAGCAAAAATCTAAACAAACTAGAAACTAAAAATATATTAATAAATTAATATTTATTAAGTATCTAACAAAGTATTATATTGCTTAAAGATCTATTAATAGCGCAAAAAAGTTCGAACAACAAATTTAAATTTTTACAATTTTTCTTATAGAGATCTTTGATATTTTTATATTAATACTAATAATTATTAAGAAATCTAAATTAAAATTGAGAAAAAAAAGCGTGCAAACTATTAGAAAAATACGTTAATTAAAAAAACAATAATAAATTAGTAAAAATATCGAAAATTAAGAAAGACTTAATAGAGTATATAATAAAAAAAAAAAAAATTAAGCAAAAACAAACTAATTTTTTTCGCAAATAAGTAAAAGAGTACAACTTAAATATTAAATTGTAAAAAATAAATAAAATAACAAGCAACAATTGAACAAAATTCGCAAGCTTTACTTTAAAACT
>JAABUL010006972.1_pt1 | contig 12557 bp, 17 predicted proteins | sample 5559151 | NCBI WGS metagenome assembly JAABUL01 (sample SAMN10711876, study PRJNA513368) | rock metagenome | isolation source: Antarctica rocks | place: Antarctica: Victoria Land, Pudding Butte sud | reverse complement strand
GGGGGGGTGGGCTCGGAGCTGCCAGGGCCCGGAGAAGCTGGTGGGGGAGATGAGACCGCCATCCTGGGCCCTCTCGCGGCACAGGTGTTGCGGGAAGTGCTGGCCAGGGGAATGGGCAAGGGTGGTGGGCATGGGTTCGGAGGTGGTGGTGCTGCATGTGGACGCGGATGCGTTTTTTGCCTCGGTGGAGCAGCGGCAGAAACCGTCGACGGCCTTGGCCCCGGTGGTGGTGTGTGGGTTGGGTCCGCGGGGGGTGGTGGCCACCGCAAGTTATGAGGCCCGCCGGTTCGGGGTGGGTTCAGCAATGCCGACCGTGACGGCACGCCGCCGCTGCCCGCAGGGGGTGTTCCTCGCACCCCGGATGCGGGCGTATCGGGAGCACTCCGCCGCGATCATGGCGGTGCTGGCCGGCTTCGCGGATGTTTTGGAGCAGGTCAGCATCGATGAGGCGTACCTGGTGGTGTCCGCCCACCCCGGTGTGGTGACCGAGGTGTTGGCCGCGGTGGTGGATGCGGTGTGGCAGGGCACGGGGTTGCGGGTGTCGGTGGGGGCCGGGCGCTCCAAGTTGGTGGCGAAGTTGGCGTCGACAGCGGCGAAGCCCCGCGGGCAGCGGGTAATCACCCGGTCCCAGGAGCAAGAGTTCCTCGACGTTCTGCCGGTGGCGGCGCTACCGGGGATCGGGCCGGTGGCGGCGGCCCGCCTACGTGAGGTGGGTATCAACTCGGTGGCACAGCTGCGGGCGCAACCTGTACGGCTACTGGAGCGGTTGCTCGGTACCGCGGGCGGGGCGGCCGCGCGGTCGATGGCGGTGGGCCAGGGTAGCCGGATGGTTGTCCCCTCGCGGGAGGTAAAAAGCGTCAGCGCGGAGCGCACCCTGGACTTCGATGTCCCCGCCTCGCAACTAGGGCCGGTGTTGGAGGTGGTGCTGGACGCCGCGACAGTGCGGTTGCATCAGGCGGGGTTGGGGGCGCGAACGGTGACGGTGCGCCTGCGTGATGGGCAGTTCACCACGATCGGCAGATCAGTGTCCTTGGCGCAGGCCTCTGTTGAGCCTGGTGAGCTGCGGGCGGCGGCGGTCACGGCCATGGGGTTGGACGCCGATGAGGAGTCCGGGGTCGGTGCCCGACTGCTAGGGGTGTCCTTCGGTGCGCTCTCACCGGCCATGCAGCTGTCCCTGCTCCCGACAGGGGAAAGCTGCCCGCAGTCGGCGCCCATTGGGGGCACGTTCACTGATGTCGAGTCGGCAGAGGTCGTCACCGCCGCCGTGAGGTGGGTGCCTGGGCAGGACGTGCTGCACACCGCACTGGGTCGCGGGTGGCTCGTGCGGGTGGTGGATGCCGAGACGTCACCATCCGGGGCGGCGGAAGTCGCGGTGCGGTTCGAAGTTGCCGGGTCGCGGTCAGCACGGCAACGACGATTCGCCGTCGACGATGCCCAGCTGAGCGCTGTCGGTCCCGCCCCTGTACAACCGCTCACCCTCTGAGCCGGTCCGGCGGCCTCCCCGGCACTCCTGTCCAATCGGCCGCCATCCGTCGATGCCCACGTCGTCGCGTCCCGGAATCTATCTGAGAATCTCGCCTCCGATCCGACGTACGAAGCCAACTACCGAACCGGTCTGCCGGGCACCGTCGCACTGCTCGTCGCGGTGGTCCTCGTGGGGGCGGCGCTGCTCGGGACCGGGATTGTGGTCGGATTGCTGTCCGGCGGACCCCCGCTGCGGGGCGCGATACGCCAGCTCGCCATCGGCTACGGCGCGACCGCCGTCACTTACCTCCTCGGACTGCTCCTCGGCGGAGGCATCGGATAACGGTCTGCGCTGGGCGGCCAGTGGCCGAGTCGTCGGAACGCGAGCCCTAGCCCCCTCTATGTCGAACTCGGACAACACTGCGCCCTCTGCAACATGACGCTCTCAGCGCGGTGGCGTTTCCTCGGTGAATCATCTCGAATCGGACCGTGCGCGATGATCGCCGCGGTGTTGGTCGGCGGCCAGTTGGCTTGGGCAGAGTCCGCCGGGCAGCCTGTTGGGCGTTAGATGGGGGTGGTGTAGTTGGTGATAGGGCCCGATCGCATCCAGGAGACCAGGTCGCCCCAGAGCCCGGTGGCCAGGGCGAGGCCCACGATGATCAGCAGGACACCACCGAAGATCTGGATGGCCCGGGTGTGGCGGCGTAGCCATCCCAGGCTGTGGATGGCCTTCGTTGAACCGAGGGCGATCAGCACGAACGGCAGGCCGAGCCCGAGGCAGTAGGCGATGACCAGGGTGACGCCTCGCCAGGCGGTGGCTCCTTCGGTGCCGGCGGCGACGGACAGCACCCCGGCCAGGGTGGGGCCCAGGCAGGGGGTCCACCCGAGGCCGAAGACGGCCCCGAGCGCGGGGGCCCCGAGCAGGGTGGGGATGCGCCGTGGTGCGGGGCGGGTGTCGCGTTGCAGGGCGGGGATCAGCCCGACAAAGGTCAGGCCCATCACGATCGTGAGGACGCCACCAGCCCGCTGGAGGATGTCGCTGTTGATCCGCAGCACGGCGATCGCCCCGAACAGCGACACCGTGGCGAGGGTGAACACCGCGGCGAAGCCCACGACGAACAGCCACGCGGCGCCGACGACCCGCCACCGACTGTGACGGTGGAGCTCCAGTGATGCCGGGCCGATCCTGGTGTGCAGACCTGCGGGGTGACGGGGTCCGGCCCCAATCACTGGGATGGCGTGCACCGGTGGTGACTCGGCGCCGACGATCCCGGCCAGATAAGAGAGGTATCCCGGCACGAGCGGGATGCAGCATGGGGAGGCGACACCAGCCCGGCGAGGCCGGACACTGCGAGGGCGAGGAGCAGGGGGCCGGTCGAGGCGGTGTGTTGGAACGCGTCCCCGATGCCGGCCGCGAGCGGTGTCATGGCGCCCCCGAGGGCTCGGCGGCGATCCGTTCGACCACGGGTTGCAGATCGCTGGCCAGCAGTGCCCGCAGGAACACCGCCGCCACCCGGTGGTGGCGGTCCAGGACGAGGGTGGAGGGGATGACACTGGTCGGGTAGTTCTGGCTCAAGGCGATGAGGCTGTGCATGGGCGGGTCATACATTGAGGGGTAGGGGATCGCCCGGTCCCGGACGAAGTCTTGGGCCTTGTCCTGCTGCGGATCGCGCACGTCGATGCCGAGGAACTGCACTCCTGAGGTCTGGGTGGCCTCGGACACCTGTTTCGGTTCCGGGGCCTCGGCCCGACAGGGCCCGCACCACTGACCCCACAGGTTGAGTACCACCACCTTTCCGGGGGAAGTCGGCCACCGACAGCGGGGTGTTGTCGAGCAGGTTAGGTCCGGCCAAGGCGCCGATCGTGCCTCGACTGGCCGGTGGGTGGTAGCGGATGTCGGTTCTGCCGCCGGGGGAGACGAAGGTGAAAGACCCGCCCGGTGCGACAGCGTCGGCCCCGGTGGCGCATCCCGCGGTCAGCATGCCCAGCACCAGCAGCGCAGCGATTCGACGATCCGTCATCAGCACCTCCCGAACAGGTCGATGGAGCACCGAGCGTTACCACCTGCTCGTACGGTGCGGCGTGCCTGGCGGCTCCGGGGCGCTGCGTCTCCTCGTGGCCTGCACTGCCGCGCCAGAGTACTATGACGGTTAGTAGGTGCGTTGGGAGGGTTGGCCCGGGGGACTGCGAATCGGCCGGTGGGCGGGTTCAGGGCTGGTGCAGGTTGTCGTGGACCACCCGGTGCACTTGGTCGACGCTGGCGAAGACGGCGGGGTCGCGGACCCGTTCGACCGAGCCGTCGGGGTGGATGAGGAAGCTGAGCGGCAGCACGGGTGGGCCCTGCAGGACCTGCTGAGCGGCGCCGCTGGTGTCGATGACGGAGGGGTAGTGCGCTCCGAGGCTGGCCAGCAGGGTCAATGCGGAGCTGGGTTGGTCTTGGACGTCGACACCGAGGACCGGGATCGCACCCGGTTGCGCGGCGTACGCCGCGAGTACGGGGATCTCTTGGCGGCAGGGCCCGCACCAGGAGGCCCACACGTTGAGCAAGGCGGATTTACCGGTGAGCGCGGCCCCCAGATCGAGCCGGGCGGGTGATCCCAGGCAATCCACGAGCACCCCCGCCAGGGGAGAGGACGCGGGCTCACCCGTGCTCGCCTGGTCTGTTACGCCGGCGGGGCAGGGCTGTAGTGCCGCCTTCACGCGCGCGTCGGCCAATGCCGGGGCGGTCTGCTCGACGTTTCCTGCCCCGGTCCCGGATGCGGAGGACTGTGCACCGGTGGCGGAGGCGCCGGTGTCGGTGGTGGCGGCAGAGCGGGGCCACAGGGCGAGGATCAGGGCCGCGACTACCGCGAAACCCACGATGCTCCAGCGTGCCTGGGTGGCGGCGTTTAGGTTTAGCGCCAGTGGGTGAGTGCGGACAGTCGGCGCTCGTACTCCTCGTCGTCGATCTCGCCGGCGGCGTAGCGCTCCCGCAGGGCGTTCTCCGCGGCATCGCCGGTGACGGCGGGGTTGGCGGTGTGCTCGTCGCGCAACCGCCGGAACACCCAGAGGCCGCCGAGGACCGCGAGCCCGAGCAGAACGAGGACCGCGAGCAGCCCCAGGAGTCCCCAGAGCCCCATCCCCGCCATCATTCCGCCTCCGCCGTTCACCCCGTTCATCATGAGTCAAGACCTCCTCGGCATCGTATCCAGCGCCCTGCGCGCCGGCCCTGTATCTACTAAAAGACTTAGTATACTGTCGGAGTCGGGGAACGCCGCAGCCCGTCTGAGCGCGGCGCAACAACCGCGAGGGAGTGCTGATGTCTCAGGTGCTGTATTCACTGGCCGTTTTGGCGTGCCCGGTGGGCATGGGTCTGATGATGTGGATGATGATGCGCGGCGGCCACGCCAAAAACTCCTCGCCCACCCCGGACACCGACATCGCGCGGCTGCGCGCGGAAGTCGATCAACTCCGCGCCGCCCAGCGCGACTCCACGGCGACACGGCCCGAGCAGGTAGCGAAGCCCCGATGACCTCGGTGCTCGTGCCAGCCGTGGTCTTGGTCGCCGCGGTGGCGCTGACCTACCTGTGCTGCGTCCGGCCGATGCGCCGCGGCCAGTGCAGGCCACCCGCCGCGCCTGACCGCGGAAGCCTCCCGGAGCAACGAGGGGAACTCGCGCGCCTGCGGGCGGACGTTGCGCAGCTGCGTGCGCAAACACCGCACCGGCGGTAGTCGCACCCCGTTCGTCCGAGGATGCCGGGCATCGGTAGGGGCGCCCTTAGGTGCCGGGCAGGACACACAAGCTGATCCCGTTCGCGGCCAGCGCGACGGTGATCACGGGACCGGCGAGCAGGAGCACGGTCATCGTTGCGAGGGCCACCCGCAGCCCCGCTTGATGGGCTCGGCCCGGGGGGGTGAGCAGGCGGTGCGCCCGCACCAACGCCCCCGCCCCAGCGACCGCCAGCGCCCCGGGAGGCACCACTGTGGGAGAGCCGACCATGGCCAGCAGTGCATCGCTGACGGTACGTCGCCCATGCCGACGGGCGGCCGCATCATCCGCGCACAGCTCGACCAGCCGCGCGATCTCGCCGGCTCCCACGGCGAATAACGGGATCCGGGGAAATACCCGTCGCAGGCCCCGGGCGAGGGCGACGACCAGGTGATGATGTTCCTGCAGGTGAGCGCGCTCGTGAGCCAGCACCGCGGTCAGCTCAGTGTCGGTGAGGGCCTCGATCACCGCGGTGGTGACCACAATGGTGTGCGGTCGCCCGGGTAGGCAGTAGGCGGCCCGGGCCGGGGAATCCAGCACCATCGCCTCGACGCCGGCCACGCGGCGTCCCACGATCCTGGCTGCCTCGGCGTGCTGGTGCCCATGCACCCGCCCGACACGCAGGGTCCGGGCGAGGTAGCCCACCAGGCGGGCCACCAGCACGGTCGCCACGGCGAGCGCCCCGATCTGGACACCGATTCCGTACCGGCCGCCCACCAGACCGCCCACCATCGCCACACACGCCTTCGACAGCACGGCAGTAGTGGTGCCCCGATCGAACAGGATGCTGCTGGCCAGCAAGATCGGTGCGGCCACCAGGGCGGCCACCACACTGGTCAGTGCGGCCCCCCACGCGGCCACGCCCCCCCGCGGCGCCCACCCTGAGCGCGTCACCCGCGGCAGCATCCACGGGGTGAGGATCATGACCGCCAGGCTGTAGATGAGCAGGCACGCGGCGATCGCCATCACGGGCGCTTGCGGGAGAGTCGGCGCACCACCGCGGCCAGCGACCGCGACTCGTCCTCGCTCATCTGCCCGATGAAGTGGGTGAACACCGCCTCCCGGTCGCCGCTGCCGGCCAGGGCGTCGCGCATCAGCTGCGCGGTGTAGCCCTCCCGGCTGGCGACCGGTTGGTAGCGGTAGGCCTTGCCATCGCGTTCGCGGGTAAGCCACCCCTTGGTGTGCAGGTTGTCCATCACCGTCATCACCGTGGTGTAGGCGATGGTGCGGTCGCGTTGGAGGTCCTCGACCACCTCGCGGACCGTGGCCGTGGTGTTCCAGGTCCACAACCGGTCCATGATGACCGCCTCCAACTCGCCGAACCCGCGCATCTGACCCCTTTCTCCATCCGCCTGTCTACAAGAAGGGGTAGTACGACTCACCCCGCCACCCCGAGTTGCCGGCGCCGCCGGCCTCAGGGTCGCGGCCCCCGCCCACCATGTGCCAATACCGATCCCGTGGCTGGGGTACTGCCCAACCAACTACTATTAAACGTCGTAGCTCAGTAGCTGCGTGGGGATGTCGACATGCTCCACGGACAGTGCGGGATGAAGGGTGATGTGATGGCGAAGCGGCCCACCAAGCCGGCTGCGGCCGGGAAACCCGCGCTCAAGGCTCGGGGCGGCAGGCCCGCGGCACCCGCACTGCGCCCTCGTGGCCCGTCGTGGGTGGTGATCGCCGCGGTCGTGGCGATCGTGGCGCTGGCCGGCAGCATCGGCGCTTACCTCGCGACGCGACCCACCTCGGCGGGGACGGGCAGCGCCCCGCAGGGAGTGCAGACGTTTCCCAATTTGTCCCGCGACCATGTGCAAACCGCCGTGACCTACCCGCAAATTCCCCCGGTGGGGGGTCCGCACAGTCCGCTCCCGCTCAACTGCGGTGTCTACCCGAACCCGGTTCCCAACGAGAACGCGGTCCACTCGCTGGAACACGGCGCCGTGTGGATCACCTACCAACCGACGATGTCGGGCGGCGAGGTCTCCATGTTGCACCAGCTCGTGGGGACCTCCAAGTACGTGATTCTCTCGCCGTATCCGGGGTTGCCGAGCCCGGTGGTCGCCTCGGCCTGGGGCACCCAGCTTCGCATGGACGGTGCCGCAGACCCGCGGTTGGCGCAGTTCCTGCACTACTATCCGCAAGGCCCGCAGACCCCCGAGCCCGGGGCCGCGTGCAGCGGTGGGGTCGGCAGCCCGCAGTGACGGCGCCGACGCCCCGAGGGACCCGCAAACCGAATCAGCACATGCTGAAGGCCCCTGCACCGCTGGACGCGGCCGCGAGGACAAATCCGAGGAGCAGGACCGCCGCAAGGGCGACGACGATCAGCGCGAGCTGCGCGGACGTCGCTCTCCGTAAGGGGGGCCCGGGAGCGGGAACCGGAGCGGCGGCAGGCAGGTCGGCAGTGAGTGAGGCCAGCTCGCCGAGCGTGCTGGCCCGGTAGGCCCGGGCACACCGATCAGACAGCTCCTCCAAGCTGAGACGACCTGCTACGGCATGATGCTGCAACGCAATGACGGTGTGTTCGCGGTCATCGTTGGACGCGCGGGTCCATCCGGCTTCCTCCTTACCCACAATGTACTAAAGCTACGAGTAATTTCGGGGTGGTCCGCCCGCGGAGGGCTTGGCGATCATGGTGTGTAGTCGAAGGTGCGGGTGATGAGGTGATTCGGGCTGACGACTTCCTCGTGCAGGATGCGGTGATCGGGTCCGACGACCAAGCACAGGACGTAACCCTGAGGGAAGGCAAGACCGATCCGGGTTTGCCCCGTCTCCGAGCCCAGCACCACGGGATTGCCACCTCCGTTGGCATAGGGCTCGGACGCGACAAAGTCGTTGCCGCTGATCGTGAGGGCGTGTTCGGTCCCGGGGTAGCCGGTGTAGTCGCTGGTGACCGCCTCGTGCAGGGAGACGGTGCCCGCTGCGCGCATCGCGGCCAGCACGCTGGGCATCAGGGTGGGGTCGGTGCGTGGCGGCCACTCGATGTTGAGGTCAGCGCCGCCGCCGTGCCACGTCCCGGCGGCAATAGTCAGCCGCAAATGCGTGGTTCCGGGCTGCCAATGCACGGGGGCGGTGAAACAGCCGGCGCCGCAACCCGTCAAAGCCAGGGTGTTGGGGTTTTGCCCGGGGGTGCTCAGCTGAGCGCCCACCCGGTAGTCGGGTGGGCTCCCCGCACCGGCATCGGCCTCATCAGAATCCAGGCCCTCGGAGCCGGGGACCCCCAGGCGCAGCACCAGCTGCCCGTCGCTGGCGGTGGCCAGGACCGTGACTTGCCCCGCAAGCGTCCCTGCGGGCACGACCAGCCCGACCGGCGGTGGTGGGGCCGCGAGCCCGGTGGTGGCCGGGCCCGGGGGCGCAGCTGAGACCAGCACGGCCGTCATGGCGAGCACCCCGGCGATGACCGTGAGTTCCCGGCGGGCCATCCCGCCCAGCGGATGCATGTCAGGGTGGCGGATCGAATCCCGCAGCCGGCGCCGTGCCAGCACCGCCAAGCTGATGGCGAGGGCCACCACCGTGATCTTGGCCAGCAACAGCCGACCGTAGGTGTTGTCGACGAGCGCGGCGGCCGAGGGCAGCACCACCACCGCCTCGGCGGTGCCCGTGGCCACCACCACCAGGACGAGAATCAACGCGAGACGGGCGTAGTCGTATACCAGCACCCGGGTCCAGCCCCGGTGGGTGCGCCATCGCCGGGCGCACCGCAGAACATGGGCCAGGGTGCCCACCCACACCGCGGCGGCCGATAGGTGCACCACGGTCAACGCCGCCCCGAACACGCCAGCGTCGGCGTGGGGATGGGCCCGCCACCCCTCGGCGACCACCACCGCCAGCAACGGCAGCACCGCCACAGCGCTGAGGGCGATGCCCCGGCGGGTTCGGGCCAGCACACCGAGTGCGGTGGTGATGCCGAACCCGCACACCTCGATGAGCAGAATCCGCCCCGCGGTGCTCGTGGCCAGGCCCGATACCGTAAACCCGACCTGGGTGAAGGCCAGGCCCGCCGCCGCGAGCAGCCCCAGTGCGGCACCGGCGAGCACCAGCGGCCGCGGGAGGCTCAGCGCGACGCCGGTGGGGCGGGCTTCCCGCGCGGTCCGCCGGGCCAGGACCTGCCCGGCCAGACCGCCCAGGGCCAGGGCGAGGCCGGTGAACAACACCCAGCGCCACACGATCACCACCGGGGAGTCCAGCGAGGCCCCACCCGCCGCGGTGGGCATCGGTGCCGCCCCGGTCCCGACGGTGAACGCGATCGTGCCCGAGACCAGGTCACCGTCATCCGCGGTGACCTCCCACCGTGCCCGGTAACTGTCCTGGGACAGCCGCTCACCCACCGGGGCGGACAACCGCCTGCCGTGCAGCGACAGCGCCGGAGTCCCCAGCACATGGGGGTGCCCGGCGGCGTCCACCAGATGTAACGGCGCGGGACCAACGTTGACCGGCTCGTCGAAGTCCAGCGTCAGCTCGGTCGGCGGGGACGCCACCGCGTACCCCGCCGGTGGGGTCGAGGCCAACAACGTGGCGTGCGCAGACGCCGACGGGCTGGGCACCAACACCCACAGCGCGGCGGTGAACAGGGCAAGGAGTCCTGCCCGCCCCAGTGTTCCAGGCGTGCTCACATCCCGGCGGTGGCCCGCTGGGCCAGGGCGCGGCGCAGCTTGCGTTCGGACAGGCGCCCATAACTCAACGGTGCGCCGTCGATCAGGATCCCGGGGGCATGGCCCGTGGGGGACGCGGAGGTATGGGTGAAACTCATACACACCTCATGGTCGTTGATCAAGAAATACCCGACGGGGTACCTGGTGGGACAGTGCGGCAATTCTCCGCTGAACAGGGTGGTCGTACAGCTGACCTCGATCGCCTCCTCGTTTCTTGTGCCGATGCTGATCGCCGCACCGTTGACGACGTCGTCACTGGTGTTCGGGCAGGGTGAGCAGAGTGGTGTCGCCTTGCATGATTTGCAGTGCTGCATGGTTGGTGTCGGTGATGTTTGCTGCCCCGGTGAGGGTGGCATGTCCGTCGGGGGTGGGTGTCCAGGTGGCGGCGATGCTGCGGGTGCCGTTGGGTGCGGTGACCCAGGCGGTGAAACTGTCTCCTAGGGGTAGTCCCTGCAGCTGCAGGGTGAGGGCGGTGCCCCACGGCTTGGCTTGTAGAAAGGCCGAACCCGAGGCGGACACACCGGCGGCGGCTACGAGAGGAGTGCCCTCGGGTGGGGACGGGGTTTGGGTGTGCAGGAGGGTGGCACCGAGCACGACTGCGACGATGGTGGCCGCGGCTGCGGACAGGACGGTGGCCCGGCGCCAGCGGCGGAGCTGGGTCACCGTGCCTTCGCGCTCGGCGGCGACGGTGTTGAGTGCCCGGTTCAGCATCGTGGGCGGGACTTCGGGCGTGGGTCGGTGCACCTGATCGATGCTCAGACGCGACATCAGCGCGGGCAGGGCCGCGTAGGTAGCGAGCTCCTCTCGGCAGACGGGGCACCCTGGCAGGTGGGCATCAAGGGCGGCCCGGTCGGCGGGCTCGAGGGAGCCCAGGACGTAGGAGCCCAGCGACAGCCGCAGCTGGATGTGATTCGGCTCAGCCATCAGCTCAATCCCATTTCTTCCAGGGCGAGGCGCAGAGCGCGCACCGCGTAGTACGTGCGGGATTTCACTGTGCCCGCCGGGATGCCCAACACGTCGGCGATCTCCCCGACCGAGCGGCCCATCCAGTAGGCCTGCACGAGTACCTCCCGATGCTGTAGAGACAGCCGGCCCAAAGCCTCGGCCATGGTCCAGGACTCCACCGCTCGGCCGATGTCGTCGCGGCCGGGCTCGCTGTGCGCCGCGGTGTCCTCGGCGAGCAGGGTGGGGCGGGACTGCGCGGCGCGGTGGGCGTCGGTGAGCAGGTTGCGGGCGATGGTGAACAGCCACGGCCGAACCGGGCGCGGATCGCGGCGCAGGGCCGCGGCGTTGCGCCAGGCGTGGACCAGCACCTCCTGCACAATGTCCTCGGCGCGTTGCGGGTCACCGGTGTAGCTCAGGCAAAACGAGTACAGGGCACCGGCGTGGGCATCGTGCAAGGCACGGACCAGTGCCGCATCCGACCCGCCGTCGACCCCTTCGGTGCCGATGTCAGACCCGACCACGATGCTGCGTCCTCCGCGTCCTCCGCGTCCTCCGCGTCCTCCGCGTCCGGTGCAGGGCAAGCAGGGCGAGTGCGGCCAGGGCCGCGACCGCTTCCGCGATCAGGCTGTAGGTCTTCTCGGGGTAGCTGAGGGGTTCGTACATGTTCGGCAACGGACCGACCGCACCCACGTCGACGTATTGGTAAAGCAGGACAGCGCCGACACCACCGGCGGCAACAAGGAACGCCAGCACCACCCCGATCTGGGAGCGGGTGAGCAACACCAACACAGCGGCGAACGCGGCGACGCCGGCTTCCACCCGGAACAGGGCCCCCTCGCTGATCCCGGCGGTGTTGGCGTCATAGCCGGCGACCAGGTGCAGGTGCACATACACATCCACCGCCAACCCGGCGACCACCACCAACCGCAACACCATCGCACCCACCCAGAGACCAGACCGTGGGGTTGCGCCGACGTGCTCGCTCACTGGTGCTACCTCCTTGCTGCGACGGTGGGTGCGGTGTTGGGCGGTGACGCTGGTGCGGTGGTGTTACTGGACGGTGACGGTGATCTTCTTCATGACCACCATGCCGTTGGCCATCGCGGGCAGGTCCGCCCCGGGGGTCTGTGGGAACTCGTAGGTGCCGATGACGTGGTCATCGACGTGCAACATCGGCCAATACGCCCCTGTGGGGATGCCGCCGGGGGTGGGGATGGTGACGTTGGTGGAGGCACCCGCCGGGACCGCAACCTCGTATTTGACCGGGCCGGGTTTGCCGTTGAGGTCGGCGTGCAGGGCCACCCAGCCGCCCTTGCCGCCGGCCTGCAGATCCACCGAGGCGACCATGACGGACTTGCCGTTGCTCGTCTGGTCCATGGCGCTCAGCGTGCCCGTTGCTGCCGGCACCGCAGCCGAGGACGCCGCAGCGGAGGTGGGCGCTGACCCCGACCCCGACCCCGACGAGGTCGAGGGCGCGGCAGCGGAGGTGGTCGGGGCGGCCGCCGGGGTGCTGCTGGTGCCACACGCGCTGATCCCGGCGACGGCGCCAGTCAGCGCGGTGGCAATCACGATGGTGCGAAAAGATTTCACGGTAGGTCTCCTTCAACTTGGGGCAGTAGCAGGGCAGCGGAGCAGAGAGGATGTCCCGGGTCTCGTAGAACTTGAGGTGGCGGTCCCCGCTCAGCTCCTGCCTTGCGGTAGGTGTTGGGCGTCCGCCAAGACAGTCAACGAGAAGGGGACCGCCGTGAACAAGA
>JAABUL010006971.1_pt1 | contig 12558 bp, 9 predicted proteins | sample 5559151 | NCBI WGS metagenome assembly JAABUL01 (sample SAMN10711876, study PRJNA513368) | rock metagenome | isolation source: Antarctica rocks | place: Antarctica: Victoria Land, Pudding Butte sud | reverse complement strand
TACTGTTACTTTACATTATCTGACTGTGGTCACAACAAGCATAGATCGCCAAGCCGCTAGGGTTGTGGTGGCAACCAGAGTACGCTAATGCTCTTCCGACAACACCCTAGTTGGGCCGCTTCGGATATGAAGGGAGGCTACTTGACACCTTCTCACACCAACGTTACAACATGGTCATCTGCAATTGTCACTGGACCAAGATTCTCTGGTAGAACTTGGTATCCTGGTTTTTCTCTCCAATTGCAAGACAGAGCTTGCGGACAGCTCCTCTGAGGAACGGAATTCTTGGCACCATCTACGATAGTGATGACGGGCTTGACCATAGATCCAGACTTTCCCTGCTCGCTGTACGTACAATATCTCAATAAGTAAGCATCTCCCTGAATAAGGTTCAGAACAATCGCTGTTCCTCTCCCAACATTTCGTCTTGCTTCGTCAGCCCTCCGTGCAACCCAAGTTGACGCCGAGCTTTCTCCCCTCGTGCGTCGATCGTTCTTATTGGAAAAGATGGGAGCTGCCCAGGGTCCGGACGCCGATGGTATTTCCGGTACCGTACTATACATTGAATATAAGGCTACGACGAACCGTATGCTCCGTGTAGCCGTGAATGGCTTTATGGAAACCTTGGAACTGATACTCGGAGTCATGGAGGATTTGGATGTCGACGTCATAGGGATTTGACTCACGGACCACGTACTCACCAATACTTCAATCATTGTTGCACATAAGCGCAAGCTAAGCAACACTACAGGGCTTGACTACATCATCAATGCGACCGCAATTGGAAGCTACTAGCCAAACGTGAAGCTGGACATCTAACGTGATTTACATATAGTCTTTTCAACGGATCAACATCGACCGGTCCACGAAGAAGCCAGTGACAACAGAGAACGGTGACTTAGCATTGTACTGGCAGACAAGGACATCGACACTCAGGATATCTGTATCGATGCCTTATTTGGCGGCTTCTTTATGTTGGCTGTCTTGGGGGAACCTTCACAGTTTTGAAGTTCAAAATGTTGCACAAGCTAGTGCCGTACTAAGTACGACACATCGCTTGATTTACTTGATGTCCTTCTCGGAGTATGCAGTCGTGCCCCACTGTAGCACTGCAAGCACTGGAAGCAAAGGTAGTGGACCGAGAAATGCTTCGAAAAGATTGGAGAAACGCCTCGGAGGCCCATCAAGGATACCATAGGCTCGACAGGTCTCTTCGTATTGGATGCCCAGCACAGGACTGTCTTTGATTCTGCTGTAGAAGCCTTCAAATGACCCCAACTTTGGCCGAGACGCTCATTCGATATCTGTCTCGGAACAACTATCCATATGGCGCCAAAGTGATATCTGAAGGAGTCTCCATCAGGCTCTGCAGCCCCACCCATTTCTATGACGCAGTAGAATCTAAGATCATACCATGCTCGATATATTGCTGATGGTCAAGGGAGCATTATTGCTTATTGAGAACCGAGTGTACGGGGGATCCAGCTTTGTCTGTACCACATGATCGACATGTTCTGTACCAAGCCGAGACCCACTGTCATGCTTCTCGAGTGTAGCGATCTTCAAAGCCATGCCCTGTTCTGAGACTATTCCGAAGTGGTTCCTCGCAAATATATAGTCAACGCCTTGCATGTCGGCCTGGCGTCCACCAGCATTGGGCATGGTGTCCATTGTGGAGGGCACAGTACCTAAAGCAATCGAGGGTGGGCTATGCACATACCACGACCTTTTGTTTGATGGGTCTGCGGAAAGAGGCTCTCGAGGATGCGATGATTCGTAGATGTAGAATGCTACTATATCTCCAGGTCGAACCAATTCACCAATGCCCATCCGTTCCGCATGTTCTTCCATCGCGTTGTCATAGTCAAAGGCTTCTGGTGACGCAGACAAAACGTTGCTGTATTCCGAATCCGGGTCGAGTGCTAGGAGTCCTTTCTTGATGCCCCACCCTCCTCCCCCACTGAGCACCTTATGTAGTCGTGAACCAGATTCAATACTGCTTTGCAAATCCGTGGATTCGATGTGGCGTTGATTGACGAGTTTCTCTTGGGGCGTCACCAAGGCCCAGACTTGTACCTGCTCAGTTGCAATTTCTCCAGTGTGCATACGTTGGGAAACGCAGTCTTCCAATTCGGTTGACGCGGGAACGGAGTCGGCCGCATCAAGGGCGTTTTTGCTCTGAAGCCTTCTAACAATATTGCCGAAGGAGGCGGCAACAACTCGCGGTTGAGTGATGGGCTTCAGTCTTGTCTCTAGCTTACATACTGCTCTCTCTGTTTCAGTCTGGATGAAACCCATCATGCGCAGCGTTTGGCGTGGTAGGCGACATGACTTCTCCAAAGCCAATCTTGGGATGAGCGATGATGTCTTTGCCACAACCCAACGTTGAGCATACAGAGTTGATGTCTGCCCATTCTGGAATAGTGTATTGGACATCGGTAATTGCAAAAGCCTGGCTGTCTGCGATGAAGACTTCCGAGAAGGCGCGGTCGTATCATGTCCGTCACGCTCAGCCTGAAATTGAAAGGCTATACAACAATTTTGAGTAACGTTGGTCGATGTCTGGTGCTGGGGCTGCGCTGGGGTGGACCACAGTTGAGGCGTTGCCACTTCTGACTCCGACACCCACACGGACACACCTTCGAAACCTTTCGATCCTGCCAGCATCGACAGCCCCTCATGTCTGCTAATTTGATCATTCTTTGGGAACGTCACACCATCCACAACTCCCACCAACATATCGACGCTCTGTCCTTGCACACATTTGACCGAATGAGAAATGAGGTGGGAACAGAAATTATTCCTGTCTTGGAGTAATTGTGCATGCGACTTGGATACCAACAAGACAACCAAAGGTGTTTTGTCAGCAGTTGTCCCCTTGACGGGCAGATCGAGAACACCAATGGCCGAGGTCTGAAAAGATCAGCCGTGCTATGTACAAAAGTGGGCCCCCTATAGTGACATTGACATACAATAGATGATGAGGATTCGCTCAGAATCGACCAGCAGCATGGCTCTGGTCCGTGATGAGTCCGGCCATGGCAAACAAAGGGCTTTGCAACGTTATCGTGATCGGCGCCATCCTGAATCTTTGGCTGATTGTGTCCCCGCGTCGCAAGGTTTCGTTTTGGAGCGCACTTCGTCCGTGGCTTGACGAGCTCGTACCCACATCTCCAGGTTCGCCATAGACGCCTTGGAAAAACCATCAAGGCTCGACTATGCACTCAAGCAGCACCAGGGGGAAGCCATGCAACCTCACAAGAACGCGGCACTATTGGGAACGCTCCGAACGGGATAGTCCTGCGAATGTGCAGTTTAGTGGCTTGGTCGAGTGGATGATCGGGAATATTAATGAGGCAAGGTTCGGATCAGCGATCTTGCCGCTTGCCGCTTACTCCTACGATTCAGTACTAAAAGCACTTCGGGCCAATGATGCACGGATCAGAGCTTCACCTATGCTGTTCCTGGCCTCCAGGATGTGCGCCCTACCCGCAGGCAATGGAGTAGTCCCCTCCACGCTAGTCAGGCTGTCAGCACTGGTCGAGAGGTGGTTACGCTACGGAGGGAAGAGTATCCCCACAAGCACCTGATCGTTGCCGAGGATGCCCAACGAGGCCGACTTGATCAGAGTGAAGAAGCTCTGCTCCATACAGGATCCAGTGAGGCGAGCGGCATAATGCAGCGGAAGGTGGGCGGAATCAGCAGTACTTAGTACGGTAGTAGGAATGAATATGAACGCTTATTGCTTTATGCTCCCTGAAACATGTGCAACGAGATACGAGGAAACGATGCAAGGATCCTTGCCCGCAGTTGTCCAGCCATACAGGGCACTATCCTTCATCAGAAAAGGACTTCCATAACGATCCCGCACCCTGTAAAGACTACAACAACCAACGGTTCGACGGAATCACGTATTGCCCTTGGAAGCGCAATCCTGCATTTACTAGTAAACGCCACCTAATCCATGGCGCACTCCCCCCGATCACCCTTTTTGGCCGCCTACATTGCTTTCTGCCTCTGACCTCGTCACCGCCAACGCCTACCTCAATTGTGAGGCCGTCTACACGTCCTCCTAGTGTGTTTAATTCCACCGCATGTTGAACAGCTTATTGTCGACCTGAACCAGCGATAGCGAGGCGTCCATGGCGATGACCACGTGTATGCTCTATAAAGGCCATCTGACGATGTGATGCCTGCCTTGCACGCCTCTCCTAATTCTTAGTCGACGGTGAGTGGAAAATGTCGTTTGCGCGATCGAGTTGGACCTCCAATCAATGCTCTAAAAGATACGTTTCAGGTTGGCAACCTCTTTAGAGAGGCAGACGAGACAGTACATCAAATTCGGTGGCGTTTACTAGTAAAGCCACGTACCTTCCTGATAGCGTCGATCCCAAGGGCAATCCGTGATTCCGTCGGGCCGTTGTTTATTGTAGTCTTTACAGGGTGCGGGATGGTTATGGAAGTCCTTTTCTGATCCTCCATACATCCGCAGCAGCAGGGAGCTAAAGTGAGTGTCAACAGCCACCATCGTGTTGATCACGATTGTGTGGGGGAAACCCCTCCCCTCACCGAGTCTGCGATGTACCTTAGTCACGATAGAGCTGCTGGTTCTGGTTGGTCTACCGGATGCGAAACGACATGCAACTCGGCCTGTGCAGCTGGATTGCTCCGAGAAGGCATGAGGCTCTTCCAGTGGAAGGCATGCGCTTCCAGTGATCTCGATTCTATTAATAACGTAATGCCACCATGCGCATCTTGTCTGCAATTGACATTTGGCAGTTGGGGGAGATTATCTCACGAGGATCTTGATTCTTAATTCGGTACGGAGTACTTCAGAGCTGGTGACCCTAGTCCCGGAAGGCTCTAGCGAAATTGGAGCAGACGAATCTTGAGTTTCCCGTCGAACTCCTCCCTCTCCTAGCTCCTACTCCCCACCACATCCTAATCACCCTCCCTTTTCCACCTGCCTGCCTCTCTGATTTGGCTCGATACTGGCAGATTCATCTTCTGCTCGGTGTCGTCGCCGTCCGCTCCTTTGACTGTGCTTTTCTCGTCTTCCTTTCAGCGTGCTCATCCGTTCTCTGTGAGTGTTGCGCTGCGAACTACTCTCCGCTCAATGCAATGCATTGATGCGACCTACAACCACGCTCTCAAACTAATATCGATGCTTGACTAGATAGTACCTTAAGCATTTGAGCAACTTCTAATCGGCTCCGCCATACCCATCCACAACGTCCAGCATATCCCCCATACTGCCAGCTCCACACTCTTTGGTGATCTTCATCTACTCCTTCTGCGAGGGCTTGCAGTCACCCTCCACACTTACGTCGGCCATGTCCTAGGTCTCGGCATCCGTTAGCAGACATGGCAGAGATATTCCTTCCCTGCCAACCTTTTATGCCTCCGGCAGTGGAACAAGCATCTACCTTCAGCGTGACACCCTCGGCGTCAAATGCGGCCCCCGAATCGAACCCACGTTTCGTGTTTCCGATGCAGTCGGGGGTCAGTGAAACAAACACATCGCTTCAGGGAAGTCATTTCACGCCTACGAGCGGGACAAGACGTTCGGCGGACCGCTCCAGGCCCCAAAGACTTTCCTTCAACGTTCTACCAGCCTTCGATTTCAACCCTTCGGGCTCGAGTAATACTACAAGAGGTAGCCCTGGTCGATCACCCTCGACGAACGTAGCGCCATATTTGGATCGTCCCAAGTCCGGACACCGACGGAATGGTAGTGAATTCATTGGTGGTGATGGCAAAGATGGTGGAGGGACGACAATAAGTACAAGTCCCACAAAAGGTGACGGGATACGGCCTCCGCCGGCGGCAACTCACAGCGGACCTTCGTCTGGTAGACGGGGCCACGCTCACCGACGTTCTGGAGCTGTTTCCAGTCACGATCTTTCCGATATCTTGAAGCCTTCACTTGAACCCCGAGGCAGTAGTCTACCAGCAACGCCGTCGGATTCCAAAGAAGTATCCACGTTCTCTCCAATCCTAGCTAGGTCGACGTCCCAGCCTGAAGTCGGCTCGAGCGTCAACGCTCCGCCATCGAACATTAGCTCGGTCAAGAACCGGGCTGTAGGCGCTCAGTCCCGTACTCGTGTAGGCTTCTCTGATACCGTTGAATTCATACCTCGGCCACTTTCAACCATATCTTCGGACACATCAAGTAGCTTGTCAACTATTCGAGCGAGCCATTCTGTTACTGGAAGCATTACCTCGATCGCTGATACCGGTACCTCGTCTTCCCCACTTAGTCGGTGGAGGAGATCGTCAACGGAATCGGCAGGAGAGCAGGAAGACATACGATCTACGTCAAGGACAGCCGAACCTTCCGCTTTGAACGTCCAACAAAGCGTAGTCGACCTTGAAGACGATATGGATGCTCGGCGCTCCCCGCCAGTATCAGAGTCGACCGATGAGGCCATACGCCCCGCTGAACCTTCTGTCCCGCAGAACCATGCCGATCATCTAACCTTTCTGCACAATACTGCATCTGATAATTCCACGGAGCGAGGAAGCGGTGGTCTTGATCAGCTACCACCCACAGCTTTTGACTCGTTATTTGTAAGCAGAAAGGCAACCTCGCCTGGATTGAGCAGACCTCGTTCGTCACCTGAGCCAAAAGTTTGGAAGAAGCAGAGAAAGGTCACATCCTGGGCCGGGTCCATACTGCCACGCAAGACCAGACCCCAAAGTCCTACGGAAAATGATTTCGACCGCGTACGTCCAGCATCACCTTTGCGCGTTTTCGCTCCATCGGGTGATCTATCATTCGAAGATGTCAGCTTTGATGATGATACAACCTGTGTTATTCGGGATCCATCACATGTTCCCACTACAGCTAGAGAATCACTTGACCCAATCCATCTCCAATTCGGAGACGCAGGTTCGAGTGACGAAGAGGCCCCCACTGTCATGTTCGACCTTGACGCTGCCTTGGTATCCGACTCGGATGATTCAGTGGAAAGAGGCTTTCTCGCCGCCAGGCGTCACATGCACAGTAGTGGAGCGACCGGAGGATTCTCCGGACCAGGGTTGCACTACCACCGCCGTGCTGAAAGTGCTCCCGAAATGGTCCCTATCGATTATCACACATTCGGATTTCCACGCTTCAATAGCAATCCAAGAATGGCTGATGTTTTTGAGGAAGAGGAGGAAGATGAAGAAAGCGAATTTGGGATGGGACATCAGAATGGCAAGGCAGTTACTGCCCGATGCGGAAACCAGAATACAGCGGAGGGCGACACCAGCGTAGGGCTTGGAGTAACAGTTGTCGATGCTGATAGCATGAAAAAGGAGGTCCCACATGCCAGAAGACTCCGCCGCGTAGCAGACTCTACTGTTGTAGAAGATGGATCCGGAACAGAGGGCCAAAACAAACCGGAGCTCATTGTGACTTCCAAAATTTCCGAAACGTTTCCGAGAGCACAGGACCTGGTCGAAGTAGTAGAGGCGGACGAGGAACCACGTGTATCCTTGGTGATGAAGTCATCCGAGGACTCGTCACTACCGCCGGCCCTATCTAATAATCCATTGTTTGCTGGACCAGCGTCCACCCCTCTGAATGACACTGCTCTACCCAGGTTCAGCATACCGTATGCGACCCTAGAGACAGTGTCATCAGCCGTTTCATCCCCGGATTACAATCGGACTTCATTTGACGTACCACGTCTACACACCGCCCACTCTTCCATCAATGACCGGGCCACACTCAGTTCGTGTCGAGCTGGAGATCATGGCCTTAGTCTCCGCGGATCTGTCGATGACGTCCCTTCTCTGATCAGCAGCGCTTCAACCATGATCAGTGCTCACCCACCTCGGATTTCGAGTAGCGCGTATACCAACTCCTCTGCAGAGCGGTCTTCGTCCTTGTCTGCTGCAGTCCCTGCTCGAACACGCCCGGCTACTGCCGCAAAGCGCTCGAGTTTGGCTAGCTTATCTCGGCTGGTGGGCAGCTCCTACGGGGAAAAGAGTAAGCTCAACATCGAAGAGCATGCTTCCCAGGAGCATGCCGAAAAAGTCGAGAAGAGGAAGGGAAGTCGCATCAGCCGCCTGATGCGTTTTTGGAAGTTGAAAGAGAAAACTTCCTCTTGAACATCTTCAGCGGCGCTATAGCTCGATACCTTGCGTGGGACCTGCATGAGAAGCGGAGTTGATGTGTTCCGCTGGATTTACGCGACCGTTGCTTGAATCGCGAGCATGCACACGCTCAGTCCATGTTCCCCAATCTATATTCGATCGATATTACGGGGGCCGTCTCCTTATCAGCTAGCGCTTCACATGCTACGGATGGGAAAGTTCCGAAACCTGGTCGGTTTTACTTCTAGATACCCTTGATCCTGACTCAGCTCTGAGTGGCGCTTGAGCATGTTGGTGGTTTGGGTTCGGCTCAGAACCCTACTGTATGCATGGCGATTTACATAGGTACCATGCGCGTATCTCTACTGACGAACCATCACACTGCAATGTGGACATGAATACGACCTCCTTCTCATGAACAGCTTCTGCATGTCTGCATTCCTCTATGCTATGTGCTTCTTCATCTTGGCGTCCGATACCTGAAGATGGAGAACCCAAACCCAAACGCAATAACGCGTGCGTGCGATGCAATTCATTCCTCGTCTCGGTCGTCAAAGCATACCACCAGCGGTTTTGAAGTCTAGCGCGCACGCCTATATTTGACCACCGTCTGACCGTAGATACTGCACTTCATCGGTACCCTTCTGGTCCATGTTCCGACTAATGTTGCGGACTGGGCTTTCGCAGACACTACTACCCACTTCACTAGCGCCAATTCCGCTGTCCTTGTCCATAATCCCAGCATTGATCGGGTCCGCTTCGATATCGTACGCTTCTTCGAGATCCCCTTCCGCCTCGTCGTCATCTTCCTCCTCCTCTTGAGCTTCCATGTTTTCGCCAACTTCGTCTAGCTTCCCTGCACGGCCAGCAGTACTCGTACCCTTACCATTAAAGCCTTTCTGAATCGTGCCCCGATGGTTCCACCTCAACGCCCTTCGCACGCTTTCAAACCACTCACCGCCGGTACCCCCCTCACCCACCACAGTGGGGAAGGGATATCGCCCGGCCTCGACCTGAACACAGTCGCCTCGGCGGAGCTCGACCCGACCTTTGCCATCAAAGCTGGCGTAGGCGGTGCTACGACTACTGCGCGGCACGCACACCTTGAGCATGAGCGTGTCACTGAGCACCATAGGGCGGAAACTGAGCGTATGGGGGCAGATGGGCGTAAGGAGAATACCCGGGATGGAAGGGTGCGTGAGCGGACCGCCGGCCGAGAGCGAATAAGCCGTGGAACCCGTCGGGGTTGAGAAGATGCATCCGTCGGCTTGGATGATGGTTAGGAGCTCGCTATCACCGTAGAGTTCAAGGTTCGAAACATAGGGGGATGGACCGCGGTCAATGACGAGCTCGTTAAGGACTTCGAACTGCTCGCCCTCGACAACCTCGCCTCTCTGTTGCTTGTTGTGGGTGGCGCGGAAGACGGTGCAGGTGAAGCGCATGCGCAGGTTGACGCGCATGCCACGGTCGCCCATGATGTTAGTGAGGTGCTTCTTGTAGGAATTGAATTCAAAGTTGGTCAGGAAGCCTAGGGACCCAAGAGAAAAGGATAAGATGGGTGGTACGACGCGCTGGAAGAGGTAAGACGTGTAGAGGACGGTACCGTCGCCGCCGAGGGTAAGGACAAGGTCGAATATCTCCGGGGTTGCCCAGCACACATCTGGCGTCCAATACTTCAGCATGCTCTCGAATCTTGGATTCGATGCCAGCAATGAAGCGGCGTCGAAGCGTTTCGATCTTCGAAGCTTAGCATCCACGTATACGGTTATCCCCAGATCCGAGCCGTATCGAGCAGTCTTCAGCAGCCATTCGGCCAGCTCCCTTGTCAAAATCACCAGACTATTATCTCTTGCTTTCGTGATAATCATCACGTTACGGACTTCACGTTTGATGGGCCGCCGTTGGAGCTGTTTTGATATTTCCCGTACGCTAGTAGCAGTCTCCAGTAGTCGAGTATGCGACATGCCGTCGTCTTCGGCGGCGATCTCTTCCATGACTCGGTCAATGTTGACCGCATCCTCGAAACGTTGGTGGAAGAAACAGGGTGACTGGAGAGAAGCGAACTTTGCCGCGGCAGGAGCTTTGGCGGCGAAGTTCATGTCGGACAGGGCAACGGAGAATCGGTGGGGCGATGGGACCTTGCCGTTGCGCATATCATTTTCAGCATCTACCTTCGTACTTAGTCGACTGGAAAGGGCTTCTGTTATCGAAACGGGCGAATGGTAGCTGATCGACGGACGGGATACGAGGGTTTTTGTGATCGGTTGCTTGGGAGTCGAGTCTGGGGTGCTGGTACCCGTGCGATGGGCCAGGAGAGAACTATTCTTGCGTAGAGGAAAGGATGGTTTGGATGGCGATGAGAGTAGGAGGTTATCGGGAGAGTTGTCGGTGCGAGTCGAAGCATTGGAGAAAGTCTGCTTGGCCTCATCGTCCCTACTCAATCCACTGTTGCTATTGGTATTCAACGGGTCCAAATTGACCGAGTAGTTCCGCAATAGCTCGCTGCCGATGCTGGAGCATGCTTGTCTATCTGCCATGGGCGGGCGGCAGTCGGTGGAGGGTCCACGATGCCGCATAAGGTTGACTACATCGATGGCGGCATCTATTGATGTAATCGGCTGCATGGTCAGCTACGGGGAATGCGGTCGTGTCTCGGACACCGTTAGCCCCGTTTCAACGGTTGAATGTCGGCGTTGCCGGCAACTAGTAATAAGCTGGCGCTGCAGATCTCCCGAGTCCCGGGTAAGCACGATCCCCCTAAATTAGCACCTCCGTATGGAACAGAGTGAACGGGGTAGAGTAGAGTAGCAAAAGAGAGCGTAGGAAGCCGAACAGATACTGCTGCATTATGTCCGATCATGAAGAAAGCGCACGGTCACCACGCGCTATGATGTGATGTTTGCAGTGTCGAGAACGTTGGAAGTGAAAGCATTCTGACTGTGCGAAGAGGTTAGCTTCATTCATGCAGGTGCATCACAGACAAGGTCTCAATCATACATGCGAGGTGACGGCGTCAACAGTCATGAGCCGATACGAGGGCGAGACCGATCGTGATCATTGATGTGGTGTTGTTGGCACGCGGAGAGTGGGAACCATATGAGGCCGGCGGCAAGAAGCTTGAATGCTATGGACTAATTCAATCCACAGCTAAGTCTTATGCAAACGTGCTGTCACATCTTCGCTTCATGCCACAAGCAATCCGGTACTCCGTACGACAGGCCTCAGTAAGACATGGAACGTATGTGAAACAAAAGGCCCAAAACCCAACATCTCATGCGGTCAGCCACTACACGTTCCTCATCGCCACCCGAATACCATTGGAGCAAATCTGAGCATCACAAAATTCTGCCTTAGATATGCCATCGACGGAGTTCGGAAATTTCGATGCAGCACCCATCGATCCGATCCCGGCGTCTTTGCTACATCTGTCTTTAGACCAGCCTACCCGCACTTGGTTGTGATCTTTGCTTTCACCTGCGGTCGATTTGATCGGATATCGTCCGTATCTTATCCATTTATTCGACGATCCGCAAGAGCTGTAATTGCAGGTACGAAGGCGAAGAAAATCCTTACATATTATGTGCATAGACACTGTGTCGAAATGTAGCCGGCATGTACCTGCGGAGAGGGATGCAAAATCTGGCGTTTTGTTGAAGATTGTCGGCTTCTTCAACCCAAGCTCTTCTTCCATCGCTGCCTTTTCAAGACCTCGTTCTGGACCGCGGTTCTAAGACTCCCCTCCAAATCCAGTGTTAGTCTTGAGTCCATGTTAACATCGTCATCTGCGGCGCCGGGGTCCATGCACTCAAATCGACATCGAGATCTCGCCATCTCAATTGCATTTTCCCAGGTATCGACGGAGAATTTGCCTTCGCTCTCAGCCAAGATTAGGTCTCCCGATGATGAAAACGCTAGCACATGGAAGGAAGCTGCGGACTCCGTTGCTCCTAAGGGAGGGTTGTGGGTTAGGTTCCCTCGACGATCCACAGCAATGGACATTGAGGTCAAGACGATTCTCAGAGGAATTGAAGAAGAGAGAAGGGCGAGCATGGAGGCCTGTAACAAAGCCGGGACCACGGCTATCAACTATTTGCATCGATGAGTGAAGATAGTCAGAGGAACGAGAACTCCACGACGTACAGAAACGGATTGATGAATGAGCGAGGATGTATCATCGTCCTCTTGCGTTGCCACGATCTGGAGTATAATTTGGATCAAAGTCCGTGGATGAGCTGCGACCAGTATCACGTGGCGCAGCACTTTCTGGATGAGGGACTCGAGATGGCGCTCTCTTACACCTAGAGGTTTATCAGGTTAAACAGCGACATCGTGTTTCAAGGATAGACTACCTCCAATACCTGCGGCAAGTCTCACCATGACGTCTACCACGGCTTCTCCAGGCAACTCATCCTTTTTTTGAACTTCTATCGGGCCATTGACAGCGGCAATGATCATGTAGCCATTGTGCGAGTA
>JAABUL010006967.1_pt1 | contig 12574 bp, 15 predicted proteins | sample 5559151 | NCBI WGS metagenome assembly JAABUL01 (sample SAMN10711876, study PRJNA513368) | rock metagenome | isolation source: Antarctica rocks | place: Antarctica: Victoria Land, Pudding Butte sud | reverse complement strand
AACGCATCCAACGCCGAACTCTGCGTACTCGCCGTCGCGGCATCAAACGGCCCAGACCAAACCACCCCCAACAAATTCCCCTTTTCACTCCTCGCGTTCTTCCATATACTATCCGCGTTCCTGTCTATAAAATTTTTGTACGCAGGATCAGGCGCCGCTCGCTGCAGAACCTGCAAGTTGCGCATAAAGACGCCCTTGAACTGCGGACCGTCGTTGCCGCAGTTGGGTTCGCAGGGGTCGTGCAAGATGCCGTTGGAGTCGCTGAGGGCGGCGATGGCGGCGGTGGCGATGGAGTTTGCGGTGGTGAGGTAGGTTGGGTTTGGGTAGGCTAGGTTGAGCTCGACGAGGGCGCCGAGGATGACGCCTTGGTTGTATGACCAGACGATGCCACCGTTATTTTTGCAGGTGGCGAGGTTAAGGCCATCGTTGATTGTGTTTTCGGCGTTGATCATGCCCGAGTTGCGGAACCAGGACCAGGATTCTTGGGCCCAGGATAAGTAGTAGGGTTTTCTACCATCGGCGGCGCGGTTGGCGAGGTGCGCGGCGACGGAGATGAAAAGTTCGTTTTCGATAGCGCCGTTGTGCGAGTGCGGTTTGTTCCACCAGAGTCCTAGGTAATGTCTGTGTTGATTCAAGCGTGCCAAGCATAAGAAAGACGAAAGGACTTACCACCACAGGTGGCGTTCCAGCCTGTCAAAAGATCCGCGAAGATGTCCTCGGCCATCATCAAATAATGAGGCTCGTGCGTGTGGTCATAGACCTTGAGCCAGGCAAGCGCCCACCATGCCTCGTCGTCGTAGTAGTCGTTTACAAATCCGCGAGTGTTAATGATTGAGGGTGCTTTGTACCCTTCAGGAATGTGGTCTTTGTCGAAGGTGTCGACGTATGAGTGGGTTATGATTTTGAGCTGTTGGAGGTTGTATTCTTGGGCTTGGGTGAATGTGTTTTTGAATACACCTTTTGCGAGTTTCTCCATGGAAGGGTCGACAGCGACGACGTCGGCCAGCATGGTGAGTGCGTTGGCGCTGTTCCACCAGCCGGTGGTGTCCCAGAGGCCGCTAGTTGTGTTGTACCATTTTTGGAGGGCATCAACAGCCGCTTCGGTTTTTAAGGCATAGGTGGAAGGCCCATTGGTGATAGAGGCTGTGAAAGCAAATGAGGCGCAATTGGCGACGAGGAGAACCGCAAGAAGAAACACCATTATCGACGAAATGAGAAAGAAGCAAAGAAAAAAATGAGGCGAAAGGGAATAGCACATCTTGGATATATAAGATGCGCGCTGCAGCGTATCTGGAGCAAGCGAATAGCCGTATAGCCGCTTTTCGGAGTCAGCGTTACACTCTAGGAGGTTAGGAGGCCTGCAGCTTGGACTGCGTTCAGATTTCTCCGTCATTAGGTTCATCTCAGTTACGACATCGAACTCCTCACGACCCAAGTCGGGTTCCATCCTAGCCAACAGGAAGGAGATGAACGAAAATTCAATCAATCCAAGAATTGCCTCTTCCACCTGTGTCTCTCACAAGTATTCAGTGTAGCACGAGAACTGTCATCACAGAGCTCAAGTTACATTCGATTAAAGTGAAGAGCAGGGCTAGTGCAAAGCTTGACCAGGCAGTTGAAAACTGTTTGTTATGAACTGCTCTGTGGCCCCTCGAAGTTGCATGTGTCAAGTGGTCGAGCTCCGCATGAGCAGTGTAGGGTTACACTATGAAAGTTTCGATAGTCTGAGGGTCAACTTTGTTAAATTAGCCCGTCTTGTCCTGCAGCATAAATACTTTCCTCCTTTGACGTCTAGGTTCAGAGCTGCAATCTTACCCGCTAGACATTTCACCGGAACATCCAATTTGGAATTCTTTCTTGTGTTTTTATTGTATCAGCTTCGCTCTTTCGCACCGAGGTTTGTACTATGTCGTGCATGTGTCGATGTTCCGTATTTCGCTAAAATCGGATTATGTAGAGGCGCAAACAGTGCTGAGTCAGGCCATACCCTCCATGTACGTGTTGGCAATGGATAGGCTCCCTTCTGAAGCTGAGTTGTAAAACCGATCCTGTTCTCATCAAAGAAGGCGCCAAGTCATCACGCAAATCCTCCTCCGATAGTTTTGAATGCGTTCTGTGGTACCATTCACCAGGGACAGGTATCAAATTCAAAGTCTCGGATGCCCGTTGACCAGCCGAGGATGTAGTAGGATGAATTGTCCGAGCTGCTGGGAAATGCTCGCGAAATTGATTGCCGGAGGTTTCATATACTGTTGTTTTAAAAGCTTGAAGCGCCCGATCCATCCAAATACGAGAGTATCTGTTGCCGCTGTTCGGCTGTCGCTAGATCGGAAATTCAAGTATAGAAGAACCGCATTGATGGTTTGGATGAAAGTATGGATGGATCAAGAGACCCCTGCTCTCTATGAAGCTCAGGGACATCGGCGACAGAGGTGCTGCTAGAGATTGAAGGTAGACTAGGATATTGGAAAAGCCTTGAACAAGGGTGAGTTGTTTTCTGACCCGTAGCAGCTAAAGCCGAAAAAGGTGTAACTTTGTTAACGAGCAGCAGAAAGAGTGTTTCTATTTTGAGTCATCCAATTACCCTCGATAGATTGACAAGTTATTCAATCCGTTGGCCATAGATGGAGCCATGCCATCGTATCTACCTCGTAAAGAAAGGTTTGTTTGTCGTGGCGGATGTCTTGCTGTCAAAGTAAGCGTTAGTGCACGGCGGCGAAATTCCGCCAGACCCTGTCAAGTGTCAATACTCTATTTCGAATCGGAAATGGTGATCACAATTTACAGAGCAAGTCTTTTCATAACCATCGTATCAATGTCTCTATGCTATGCGTAGACTCTCAACATTACCTTTTCGTATTGCAAACCTCCATGGTCGAAGACATCATTCAGCATTTATGAGATTCCTGCTATGATTGAGGCTAGTTATGTTGGTTCTGGATAGCCGTTCCCCCTGAGATGATATCTGCATGGAGATCACCCTCGAATCGGTTACTCGATACCCTCTACAGTGCGGAGGGTAAGTGCGATTCGAAGACCATCCACGAGACTCTCGATATCCCAAATCAATTGAAAGAAACCCTGAGCCATTGTCTTGTAATGTTCAGTCGAGGAGGCTCGTCTAGTTGAATTTGATAGAGCTAACGAAGGCTTCATAGACGGGCATGAAGACATCGAGTCCGAAGTACCCTGAGAAGACATTGCTCTTAATTCACCCCCGAATACGTCTCCGAAACCCCATCACATCCCTCGCAAGGAATACTGACACCGTATGTACATTTACGGCAAGTGCTACAATGCCAATCTCTCCAGTCTTGGCACTCTCCACAAGTTCGACAGTGCCAGTTGCAACGATCTTCTACCCAGCATCCGCGGCAGAAGGAAAAGAACCAATGCTTGGGGCCCTCATCCTTTGCGTTAGATAGCCCGTAGCGCAACAAGGCACGCACAGAATCTTCCTGCTTCTCTGGAACTCTAGAAGATTGCAAAAACTGCATCCATTCCTTCTTCCAATTACGCAAGTCTTCGTCTCCTATATCTTCATCAAAGATGTCACCTGTAGGCTCACTGGTTTTGATAGTCAGCGGTATACTTAATGTGAATAGATAACGCCAACGCTCGAAAAGACCGGCATCAAAGAAATAACTGAGAAGGTACCGAAAGTGGAAATTCTTTACCTGTAAATGTTGCCGTCTCTGACGCCCATAAGCATGCATCCTAGCTTGCCAACCGTATCTGCTTTTGGGCCATTCATTCTCTTGAAATACTTTGAGGAACAAGGGTTTGCGAGGATTGAATTTTGACACTCTCCGAAAACGCGATCCAATTGATTAAACTTATTGTAGCAAGAGCGACTGGCACAGCTGCAACTCCCATCACATCCAGAGCCATACTTGGCGCACTTACAGTTGGGACCACAATCTTTTCTACAGTTACACAGTAACTTTTGTGGTACAGCATCTTGAACCTATAGAGACGTTGAACATTAGTCGAGAACACCTTCGTTATGTAGCTTCGTATCGGAAGGGTTACGAAATGCTAGCAAGCCGAAACTCATGCATGAAGTTTTCGCTCACTGTTGGAAATAGGGGAGTTGGTAACCTTCGCCTCATAGGGCTGGTAGGGCTGGGGCCCGCTAGTAGAGTCTTCACCTGCTCGCTCCTAGGTAGATAGACTCCTAATAGCTTCAACCCCATCTACTAAATGCCCCATATGACCTCGTATTCCAACACTCACCTCTGACACTATCCTAGGCTCGTTCAAATACTGTAGGCTGGGAGAAAGGATCAAGATCGTGTCCAGAGTCAGGATATTCCCGTCCATCATCTCGACTTTGTTCATCCTCTTGCCTTTGTAGCTTTTGATTTTCATCAAACAAACCTGGCCATTCTAAACGCATGCGCTATTTCTGCCTCAGAAATGGGCCCTCTACCTCCACCGGGGGATCGACACATCCTCTCTGAAAAGGCCCGTCGGCGCCCCGACGTCTCTTGCTCGTTTCCCACAATTGCGCCCCAAATCGTCGGCCTTGCGCTTCATGCCCTTGCCATTGCCCATCCATGCCAAAGATCCCCCCCAGCCAAGTACAGGTTTTGCGGCATGTGTTGCGCGCTGCACATCACGGTCACTATGATCAATCGGAGCAGTATCTTCCTGTAAGGTTTCCGAAGCTTTGGGGCGTTCCGAGTCGTTGAGTCGTCGAAAGATATCTTCTTTGTCTCGCGGCGATATCAGTCACAGCGGTCTGAATCTTAGATAAGGCTTCCCAAACTGCATTATTTCCCATCTGATGCTTTTGTTCGGTCAAGAGCCGAAGGTCGCCCTGTAGTTGAAGTGGATTGGCTTGTTCGTGCTGCATTGGCGTATCGTCCAAGGGCATCTTCTTCCTGGCCATGAGTGGAGTTTGCTGCTATTCTATTGGCTGTTGGAGCGACTACAACACTTGAGCGAGTGGACTTTGGTGGCATGGTAATGGAGCTGGAGTAAGTGGAGCTTTTCCTACAGGACCACAGGGCAAGTATGGATGGGAGTAAGGTATTGTTCACTCATTCATTTGAATATGATTTGGAGGTCCTATGTATCCACACTCTGCGAATGCGGCTCCCTCGTTACATGTCCAAAGCCAACGCGCTATAAATTAATAGCTAGAATACAAGAAAGAATAGTATCGCATGGCTCATTGAAGGCCGGGTGATCATTCGCATGAAGGACAGCGTGCACCTCATAAAGCATACTTCCCATGCCTACCTTATCCGTGTGCATTTCATGGAGTCCAGTCTCCAAGTTGTGCGCCATAACCAGTAATCCAATGCTCCCCGTTTTCATATCAAAAAGCTCCATATCAAGTTATCAGATTGCCGCCAATCATTCAGAGGCCTATCTTTCCCTCCCATTTCACACCTTGCTTCGCGCTCCATTCGCCTAGGAGACTCCACCCCATTCGCACGGCCTGGATGCCGCTGTTTGTTTCTCTTAAAGGTAGATGGTATCCGCCATCACCATACGCCTTTGGAACGAGCTTCTCTTCGCCCTTGGCTACCACAGCGGTTTGAGCACGCTTGGACCATGTTTTAGGATAAGACTGCTGCAGGTCTTGTAAGGAGAGATTGTTGATGCCCTGCACCCATGCTTGCTGCGCTAGCCGTGCATTTTCAACAAGTCCATTCTTGAATTTTGTAAATTCTTTCTTCGCTTGATCAACGGAATCTATATCGGTTGGATCTCCGGCTTCTTCTAAGGCCGATAAAGGAGGCCAGTCATGCTCAAGGCGTTCTAGGTCGTAAAGGTGGATGGTGTCACGGCAGATGGCTTCGAGCTGGTGAATAAGACCATGAAATGGGGGAATATGTTGTGTGACCTTTTTAACGAAGGTCAGATATGGCAAGAGAGATTGCCAACGGGCAACATCTGGAGGTTTGCGGGTCCAGCGCGACACTTGGTCGCCAAGACTAAATCCTAGTATAAAGCAAAGAGCAGTCTCGATTGTAATTGCAGCTCCCTGCTTTAGGTCTTCATCGATTATGGTGTAGTCTGATTTTGAGTTCAGGAAGGGATCCGCATCGTGCTTCAGTTTTCGACCGAGATCCAGATACTTTTGCTGCTCGGCGTACCAAAACGCAATCTCTTCATTCTTCCCAGGAAGTAGATTAGTGTTGGCGGATGCATTTGACCCAGATCTGTCATGCCGACTCACACGCTCGGTGCTGCCAGGCGCATTGGGTGTACTGCTCCGCGTGCCTCCCAGTGGGGTCTTCACGTCCCCTTCTGTAGATCCAATACGACGCATAGTGGCACTCTTCAGGTCTCGTTTGGGAGTGGATAGGTGCGACTTCTGTGCACTGCCGTGATGTGATAATACTGGTGACTTGATCGCCGGACGTACCGGCGTAGAAGGCTTTGGCGTCGACTCGCCTGCGCCGGGTGCTTTCTGACGTTTGCTAGAAGGCGGTACTAGAGCGTCTTGCTCGTCCTCTGGCCTCCGGCGTTTATCGCCTGCCTTAATTGCGTCCCGCTCATTTTGACCCTGATTCATATTTCTTCCAATGACACTTTTGGTAGTGCTATGAGTGTTGTGAGGGTGCTGCTCTTGCTGACGTCGACTTTCATTGCTCTTAACCCCGTTTACTTGAGCTTTTTCTCCAGGTCTACCACTCGAGGTATCTTTGACATTGATGTGGGGAAGTTTCGTTGGTTCCGGTTTCTTTGGGCGGGGGGTCATCTTTATAATTCTTCCCCATGCCTTCCTGGAAGATTTTGGAATCTTCAAGACTAACTGAAGGCGCTTCTGGTCCGACTTCCCTTGTGAGACGATTGACGAAACCGCTCGCTCTTTCCCGATCTTGCTCAACCCCGGCAAAAGAGGCTTTCCGGCTGTGACCCCGTTCATATCGGTAATACTTTCTTCAGGGGATGTGGGTCGGAATGAGTTAATGTTCTGGTTTAGGGTTTGTTGCAGAGAATTGGAAGCTTTTAAGGATTGGCTCGTCAACGAGCTCTTTACCGCTAAGGTAGTACTCTTTGGTGGAGTTGAAACTGTAACACCTTCTTTGGATTTTTTTTGGCCGATGCTTGACACATGCGGTAAAGTAACAGCAGCGGGGCCCTTCTTATCCGATGATGTGGACACCGCAGGAGGTGTCTTTTCATGAACAAGCTTTTCCGAACTACCGCGTACATTCAAATGTGCCCTGTCAAGCTCCTCCTCAATATACGAGGGAAGTGTTGGCGACAGTAAGGGCGGAAGCCCGTGTAAAGTAGGTTTCTTTATTTCAGGCTCCTTTGGTGCTACTCGAGGTGGATCAGGGGAGGTACGGGCTTTCTTGGCCGGTGGGAGAACGCGGCCATGGTCAAGAGACTTGTTCTCATTCACTTCGGAAATGGCGTCAATAGACCTGTCATGATTTAGCTACGCATAGGCGACTGCGGAGAGCCACCGCTTCATACCTCTTGTGGCTTTTGTGGTTCTCTGCCTCCTCGGGTTTCGATGTTTTCAGGACTGGGGCAGTTGGCATACTACCCTTATCTGGTGCTTTGGTCTGGCCGTTCGCCTGCGGTACAGTCTTTGCGCCAATTTGCCCCGCAGCCTTGTTCTTGTAATCTGCCAAGCTGATTTTCTTCTTTGGTGCCTGCCCGGGGAGTGGGGAATTCGTTCCACTTCTCACATGCGATGTCTTTTCTTTTATTGCCCCGTTTCCGTCGTCCCAATCTCCGATTGCATGCATTATGTTGTCTTCGTCGAAAGTGCGCGCCATGAAACTAAGGTACGATAATTGTTCCTCATGAGCTCCAAACGGGGAGCCTCTTCTCCAGTCGTTGATTTGGTGTGAACCCACGCGGTAGTTGGTTGGTATGGTTAAAATGTAGGGTGATGATGGTAGAACCTTGTCGCTCAGTTTCTGGAGGCGCGCGTCGATTGAGGATTGCTCAACTGGGTTTTTGTGGTTAAGATCCTTTGCAAGAGCCGTCATTTTGGTGATTGAAGAGTCTTAGCGAGTGTTTTCATAGACTAGAGGTTGGTCGTTGCGGGAGGTACAGCTGTAGAGGGCGTCCTGTACGGGTTGGGTGGGAGAAGTACATCCACGGCTTTCAAGTGTTGGAAAGCAATGGTAAAGCGAGCGTAATGTGAATGTGCTATTCACAACACAACATCACCCAGCCATTCCAGGAGAGTGTCTCAACGCTATTGACGCTATTGAATGGCTGTCTGGTCAATAACCGGATTCACTATTGTTCACCCATTGATGGAGAGGAACAATAGGTATAAAACCACCATGCGCGGAAGAGCTCTAAATGCAACATCCAGGATAATGAGTAAATATTTCCAAGGCTCGCGTACGATCTGCCAGTAGGTGCTACAAATGCGCGCGCCCTTAGGCTGATTTGCAGAAATGGCTTAGAGGTGTGTTTGGTGGCTGAGGATACTGATCTATTCCGCAGCTCGGATTCTGGAATAATGTGGTTTTTGATGATATTCAGATCATTTCATGTCTTTGATGCATAGAAATGTAATATGTCGCGACAAGATTCCCATACTGCAGCTGGGGGTGCAATTTGGATGAGTGGAGTTGGGAGGATTGAGGGAATGATGCAGACGGAGTTTAGGTACCTTACTGTACGATAAAGCTACTGTACCGGGTAACGGATTGAGGCCCGAACTTTAGCTTACGGCTAAGGAAACGCGAACTGTTCGTCAGTCATCGTCACGCCCAACGGCCTAAGGTAGCACGGTAGATATCTTCCTTACCTTAAGCGTGCTATGGTTATAAGCCAGCAAAACAAAGTTGCAACACAGAGGAGCTGTTTACCCAGCGTCAGCATTTCGTTATATGATCATATCAGTACTGTTGATCACAAGTATGACAACTCTTATGGGAGGAGGACAAGATTTATAGGGCGCATGCGATATGCCTATATCCCTGTAAGGCATCACCTGTCATTTGCGTACATGAACATGCGCCACTCTTGTTCAGAGGCTATATTATTGATTGAAATCATCACCGGTAAGCTCAGGATCTCTTGACCGCCGAAAAGAGTGCCAGAGATCCGAACCTCGACGCTTTCACCGCTACCTTCGCACTCCGCGATATCTTCGGCACGTACTGGAAATTCCAAACAGTAAGCCTTCCCCACTTCTCGTCTCTGCACGGAGATGGTGAAATGCGAGAAAGGACCTGTGGTCTTGCTCCAAGGTAGCCACTCTGGCCATTTATCATCTGCTCCTCGCCATCTCCACGCCAGCCTCCTCTCAGTATCCAGGCCTTTTCCACGCTGTATCGCATGTATGCCATAGATAGCGAAGTCGCGATCTAGCTGCCTATGATCAGGAGAGATGACAAGCCTTTCAATACGCAGCAACTGTAGGGGCTGGAAGACGTCGACCAGCCTTTCGCAGTAAACCCCTAACTCAACCAGGCAAATTCCGTCACCCTGATAGTCGAGGCTCATGCGATGCAAATCGCGCGATACATCATGTGGTATCTCAGAATATCTGTATACAAGATCTTGCTCGCCGGTCACAGTATAGGCCGCAAACAAGCCTACCTTGGCAGACCCAGCCACATGCGGCTTGCCAAAACGCAGCACAGCTTGAAGAGCGCCATCAGCACGCATGCTTAGCTTGAAGAGACATAGTTGTAGGAAGGATGTTGGATGGTCAAAGCCCTCTGGACTGGTATCGCCTTTCATAATACCAACTGCTTGTGTAAGTACCATTAGACTTGGAGGATACTCGTCCTGGAGTACTCCGTAAAGGACTTGTGTTGGAGGCCTTTGTTGCAATTTTTCCCATTCTGAAGCTTGTACGGGTAACAGATTTGGAAGAATGGCCTGCGAACTCAAATCGGAGTGTATCCGAGGATGGACCTGGCATGATTAATCGGTCAGCTTCTTTCCACCGTACAAGCGCTTACCCTACAAGAATACAGTGAAAAGGAAAGAGATCTTTGGAAAGGTTGTGGCTCTAACAAAGGAAAAAGGCAGACACACGCTATCTCTTTCTGCTTTGACTGAAAATGCCCCGCTAAAGTTGGTCTCTAAAAACAAGACTGATCCTGCAGGGTACTCGCGTGCATATTTGATAATTGGTTCCGATCTGTAATCTTTGGTGTGATGAGGCCTGCCCTTACGACAGTCGCAAGCAAGCTCGTCGGGCAAACAGGATCCTTTCCACATGGATCGGTCGACAGCTTTAGCGATAGAAATTGCGTTTGAGGCAGGTGCATCAATGAGAGAAGAGGTTGAGAAATGCTCATGTGTCCAGGCGGGACCAAAAACAGCTGTGGAAAATCCATGTTCGGCGAGAGTTTTCATTGCCTAGTCACGTCAATTCAGCGGATATCAAGAGCTGGCATAGATAATACCCTCATGCAACTAAATGTATGAATTTGATGAAAAGCGTACTAGACCAGTGTTCGTACCACCGCCTCCTTTCTCTGGAAAAGTGATCCGAGGTGGACCTGGCATATTTGTGTTCTGGGCCCAGACATCGATTCCGAAGAAGACACCGGATATAGCAATTTCAGACTCCCCAGCGACGGTCTGGGCCTCCTGTAATCCTGCTTTGGTCCATTTGTAGTTTGTAAAAAGCGCATCAGCAGACCTAGCAAATTCAAAATTCTTGGCTGTTAAACCGTTCTGATACTCGACCTCGTTATCAATATTCAAAGCATCATACCAAATCACTTCGCCCTTCTCGCCAAGGTGACGCCGTAAATTAAGAATAAAGCCATTTAATTTCCGAGTGAGATCTGGGAAGTTCTTCGGAAATTCCTTTTCGACATTCAACAGCCAGCCATCAAAACCATATGCATGGGCCATTGACGCCAACTGCACCGCTACGCCATACTGTTCATCCTCAACAGCGAGCATGCGTTCAATTCCAGGGGTTTGGGGCTCAATGATGAAAGTACCGAAAACCTTGACACCGTTGCGATGCATAGTGTTTACCCATGTTGGGGGTGGGACACAGACGAGCTTATGCGAAAAATATACAAATACATTGATGTATTGAAGATAATGACAGTTGTATGGCTCACTCTTCAAAAGAGTTGGACGTACGCTCTCGTAGTCATGGTAACCACCATTGTAGTCATGACACAAGAGAACCTCTGTGCATCGAATGGATCCATCGTGAACTCGAGCTGCTGGTCTTTCCAGAAGAGGAGTGTTGGCTTGTTGAATGGGATCAACATCTCCTAGTCGCCAAGCTGCCAACTCGTCGAAATCGTCAAAGTATGCAAATCCCTTGAGGACGTCACGGAGTCTTTGCGCCCTCCTTTCCTCCTTGGATGGTCCAGTATCTGTGGGAGGGTCCAATATATCTTTCAGTCTCTTTCCGACACGCCAACCTATTTTCTTCCAGTCCGGGAAACCAAAGGACGACATGGTGACTTCAGGGTGCGAGCAAGAAGGTATATAGAGAACAGAGAGTCTTCAAACCATTGTGTGCAACAATTATTATATATCATAGCATCACACATGGCCCACTTTGCCGCAACATTGAATACGGGGAACTTCTCGACCCTGTCGCGTAATTCAAGGTGATCTTCTGCAGCGTGTCAACAATTCCTTATGAATGCGATAAATGCAAAAAATGATACAACATTGAGGTTTTCAACAGTCTTCTTCTTTGTCCAGAACTGCTTTCCACTGGCGCAAACTGTCTAGCACCTGCTGGGCCTATCCCCCGCCATCATGGTCGCAATGAACATCTTCAGGGTTACTGGTATGGTCTTATTGATAGCTCTTGCGGACCTCTCATGCTACATGAAAGCTGACCATCTTTCCATGTAAAGCGGACTTGTCCCATCTAGTATCGATCCTGATTCTGCTCCAGAAAATGAGATCATCCAATGTTTGTGCCCTACCAAAATCCCTCCCTCAAGAGCTGCCTCACCGCTAAGCTTCTATAGAGTTGTTCGGGCATATCGTTCAAGTCGCAAGTCCTATATCTCATTGTCTACATTACAAGATACCTCGGTGCGCGTACACAGGTGCCTCAATAGGCTGCAATGGCACTAAAGGTTTTGGCGCAGACATCTTCTGGACATTTTACTCCGGCTCTCTCTGGAATACCACATTCAAAATCCTTTTCCTGGCGTCCTCTGCGTACACCGTGTACTTGATGCTCAACGATTACAAGCCAACCCATGATCCCAATATCGATACTTTCAAGGTCCAGTACCTGCTGGGTGGTGCAGCAGTCCTAGCGATCCTTTTCCCCTACAAATACCAGCCCACAGAGGTCAGTTTTTTCGCCGCTACGCCCGCAATTCTCACCTCTCAAGGATATATGAAGTTGACATATCTTGGCATAGATCCTATGGGCCTTCTCGATATGGCTTGAATCTGTAGCCATTTTACCCCAACTTTTCATGCTCCAACGCACTGGTGAAGCCGAGACAATAACAACCCACTATCTCTTCGCATTAGGCCTTTACCGCGCTCTGTATATACCCAATTGGCTGTATCGGTACTTTGCGGAGGGCTATGTGGATAAGATACCATGGGTGGCCGGCATAATACAGACGATTCTTTATTCGGACTTTTTCTGGATTTACTACACAAAGTGAGTCCT
>JAABUL010006965.1_pt1 | contig 12578 bp, 11 predicted proteins | sample 5559151 | NCBI WGS metagenome assembly JAABUL01 (sample SAMN10711876, study PRJNA513368) | rock metagenome | isolation source: Antarctica rocks | place: Antarctica: Victoria Land, Pudding Butte sud | reverse complement strand
GCAAATTCCCATCCAACGCCCAGCTCAACGGGTCAAACACAGCATTACCGCCGAAATTTCCATCCCAGCTCATCGGATCATCCAGCCCGCCATCAATCCCGCCTCCCAACAGCGGGTTTATTGCACCGAGCGGTGGCTGCGGCGTATTTCGCGAGTTCGTACCGCCCGGTACCATGGTGGGGTGATCGACTGCGTGCTCGAGATTGACGGTTTGTCCGACTTGTTGGCGCCAGCGCCATATAGCGTCGTACAAGACTGAAAGGGAGGAGCGACATCGGACGCGGAGCTGGAGACTCTCGTCTGCGGGTTTGGAGGCAGAGTTGTCCGAGGTGAAGAGCGGTTGTTCGCTTGCGCCGCTTGTTTGCCAGAGCTGTGCCATCACTTCTGCGAGACGTTGCGGGAGGTCGTTGCTTCGGACGCTCAGCTTTCGTAAGCCGGCAACGGTCTTTGAGAAGAGAGTGCGGCCGGATGGAATATCGACGTGAGAGGCATAGAAAGAGTTGAGGAGTTTGAGCAGTGTAGTGGCGCCGGCAAGGAGCATTTGCTCCATGTAGCGCGGGAGGTACATGAAGATGTTGGGCGGGAGGTCGTTGACCGCGGTCAGCATGCTCGAGGCGGCGATGTAGACGTTCCTAAGGTCCGCGTAGTAGTTTGGCTGCGAAGGTTTGTCGAAGAAGGCCGAGAGGCGGAGATGGAGGGAGGCAGTTTTGAGATAGAGTATATCGATGGCTGGAATCGATACATTAGTGAGGGTTCTATAAGACGTGTGTGGATGCTATACATACGTGATGACCTCGTCGAAAGAATAGTCAACTCAAGCTCTCCAAGTTCGCGTGCGTACATGTCAATCTGCAGGCCTCGTTGCGCCTTGTCGACTTCCACGATATGGTCACGCTGCATAGTAAACAGCGTCCTCGTGACAGTGTCACAGAACTTCTCGATTTGACATCGAGTGTGTAGCTCGGGTTTCATCTGATCGAGATGCAAGCCGTACGTATACCACGCCCATCTAGAGAGAGGCGGTTGACCTTGACCAGTTGCGACATTTTGAGCTACAATATTGACGGTGGCCCAGGTGTGCAGTCGGTCTGTAATCTCCTCATCGCGCAGCTCAATGCGGAACCTACTAAAGTCTTGCGCATGGCTGGGTCGATGCAGTCCGTACTGCATAGCGAGCTGAAACATTGCGCCCGTCAGCATCATGGTTGGCTCTCCAGATGTTGAGGAGTTTGGCAGTGGCCATGTACACAGTATTGCCAAGGCTTTGACAACGTGGTAAGTCTGCGGAACTCCAGATAAGGTTGTCCAAAGCAGAGCTTCGAGTGGTTGCTGAAGCTCGATCAGCAGGCCAGGCTTGGTCTCGTACCGTCGGCACGCTATAGCCAGAACAGTCCAGTGGAGCAAAGGATGCTGCTTATAGTACTCGCTGTATGGTGTTTCCGGGCTAAGGATTGGCAGGAACTGGTGGTAGCAATTGAAGAATACGCTGAAAAGCTCACTTGTCTCTTGGTCTGTCAACGTGACATTGCCGAGAGTCCTTGTGGACGTACCAGGTGTTATGGATGGGTATAACAGCGTAGGTCGTTCTTGATATCCTTGACTGAGGTCGAGCAGACTTCTCGAAGCGGCGGCTTCGTTCGGTCCTAGAAAGGGTGCGCTCGACATCTGCGCGACTGGAGCTTGACCTGTTGGCGAGGTGGCGTAAGACCCAGTGTATGTTGAGCTCGATGTGTTGCTTGGCTTTGGTATCGTCACCCCCATAGCTTCGAGCTGCGCAAGTTGGTCTCGGCATTGTTCGAGCTCCCGCGCCATTTCATCGTGCTGAGCACGCTTTCCGAGTCGCTTGAAGTCGTTATCAATCGAGCAGCTCAGGCCATGCTTAATACACCTTGCGCATGGCTTATAAGGCGGACCAGGGTCGACATTGCACCGTAACTGTATATCCACAACCATGTCAGCACGTTGACTCATATGCCGAACAGCTTCATCGTAAATGCTGCTTTCACACAACAGTGTTTCTACTGCCTCAATTGCATGTATATCCGACTCATATACTCACCTTTTGCTGGCGACAATCGTTGCATGCCCGTTTCACCCCAGGCTGGTGTCTTTGCTTCGAGGTACTCGGGCTGCCATCCTCGCCGTTCTGCAGCGCTCCCAACGAGCTTCCAGTCCTCTTCCGCTTGCGCGGTGAGTCGTCGTCGGGCTGTGTGTCGGATGGTGAGCCCTGCGCCGGCGACTGTATGGGTCCCGCAGGCGGGTCAAAGGAAACACCAGCATGCCAACTCATTGCGTTGGTGAGTGGGGTGGAGTCTTAAAGGTGTCGCCGACCGGTATCGGGACGCCCAGAAAGTCCTCGACCAAGATAAAATAGCACTAGTGTCGATCACGTGATTGGGCGACCCCGCAGGAGCGCAGGACGATTTGGACGACATGTCTACTAGTCAGATACAGAACTACGATAACAGTACTCAACCCACGCCGTAACCATTACGATGCGATGGTATCGTCCACCGAAACGTACAACGCGGTCCTTCTCGTCCTTCCTATGCATCATGAAGTGAAAGTTGCGTGGTGATGCGCCCCTCAGGCAGTGTTACTGCTGATGCAAGTCAACAACCAGTACCTGTACATTCTCTCCATTGGCTGTTCGCGACACATGGCTGCACGGTTTCAGCCACGGCAGCCCGACCGCAGTCTATGCCAGCCTTGTGCCAACTCATCCACGGAGCGCATCACTCCCAACTGACAAACGCATAAGTATACGAGATCTTGCCATACCTCTTTGACTCTGCGATCTGGGTGGCGATGTAGGTTTGGCGATTTCATGGTAGTTAGGGCCTGACAGAAACGGACCCGGGAGGCTGCAGTACTCCTTTGCTTACACACCTTTTGGAGCGCTATTGAACACTCTCGTCCATAATCCGTAACGAAAAAGCCGCCGATCTAGTTTGTGGCAGCCCAACAGGCAGAAGGATAGCGAGGGTTGCTATTGACGACATGGACCCCATAACTATCCTTGGCATAACAACCGCCATTGTACAGTTAGTCGACTTTTGCCATGGAGTGATCGGTGAGAGCTACCAGATTATCAGTAATTCCGCGCAGATGCCGATGCAGCTTGAGAAGCTGAGCGAACTTGGGACCTCAGACAATGCACTCTGCGACAAGCTGCTCGGAACTATAGTGTCAAGACAGCCACGGGGTGACGATGAGGCTCTGCTGCAGAAGGTGGTCGAATCCCTTCAGACGAGTCTGAACGCTTTACACAATATACTGGACAGGTTTACGTCGGTCCCCTCAGGAGGCTTGAAATCATCCGCGAAGGCTGTTACAGTCGCGCTCAAGGCTCGTTGGAAGCGGAGCGACATTGAGAGAATCGCGGAAGATATCGAGAGGGCGCAAGCACGACTTAGCAATGTCCTTCTACATCTCGTTCGGTCAGTCCTTGATCTCACTTCTGTTGGCTAGAGATGCCGTGCAACGGACAGTGAATAATTATGCGCGAGGTCGATATGCGGGCTGACATCCGGTAGGAAGTATCAGGTTCTTCAGCACGACGGGGTCTTCCACTGCATCGCTACCTACGGAGTCGATCATAGCGCGTTGATCGCATCACTCAAAGACACACTGCTCGTCAGTCTGTCGGAGCACAAAGAGAATCTTACACGAGCACAGTGCAGCATTGACACCGTCACCAGCGGCAACGACAGATTGCAGTCGCAGATCACAGAGTTCCGCCGTACCTTCTCCGACTTTACCGCCGAAGGATCAAGGCAGTTTCAACGGATTTCGAAGGGTCAAGATGTTCTCACTCAACAAGTATCCAAATTGACAGCTAGACAGAAATGCCAGAGATTTCTGAGAAGTCTTTGGTACTCTGGCATAGACTACAGGAGGGAAACGATCGCAGATAAGGCTAGAGGCACTTTTGAATGGGTCAGTCTTGGTGTGTTCTCCAAATCTAAAGAGGCGGCCCTCGTGCACCACATCCCTACCGCCTGCGCTTTACTCTGCCGGCTATGCACGACTCATTTGTCGTGAGTGGTGCATAGCCAGTGCAGACCTATCTGCAGCCCAAATGGGGCAAGCGGAGTAGCAATTGCTGACTATCCTATTCGCCCTGCAGATCTTCGAGCAATATCGCAACCCCTTTATGGAGTGGATTGCCGGCGACAAGCCTCTATTCCGGATATCTGGCAAGGCCGGCAGTGGCAAACCGACTCTGATTTTCATGGCAATGCCAGAGTTTGCATTGTCGTAAGGGTACATTACACTCTCTATATTCAACCACAGCTTAATGTTTTGACTACCTACTCACAGCCACTAGCGGCTTTGACAGCCCGTGGTCGCACGTCGATATTACATTGGGTCGTTAGACCAGCTCTACAAGTCAGCCAACAACTCCACTGAGTACAACTTCTCCGTCCCCTTGTACTCCCTGATAAGCTATCGTGCTATTCTCACCGTTCTCTTGTAGTACACCACTGCCGCGGAGCTGGAAGAGTTGTAGACAGCAGAGAGCTTCGCGCCAGGATCGATGGAAACGACAGGCTGTTCGTTGATGAATTGCTGGCCTTCCGATACCACCCTGACCAAGTTCCCATTCTGATCCTGGTAGAACACATAGTCGGTGCCTGCGCCATTGCTCACCGCGGCAACATCTGAATCCGACGGAAAGGTCGGCCCAGGCCTACCTAGACCTCGTCAGCAAACACAATCCCATCTTCGTGGCCTCGTACTCTGGAGGTGTAGTACTCACCATGCCGCCACGATGTATTCGACGCTTGGTTGTAGTTCCAGGGGGATCGTCTCATACCGCCCGACGAGACAGATCGGACGTATAAGTGGATCCAGAGGTTGGAGATGACAGTGGAGACGCCGCTGTTCGTGTCTGTATCGCTAAAGTCTTGCCACATGTACCATACACCCTCGTTCGGACCATCGAAGTCTGTCCCAACCTCTTGTATGTAACCGTTCTCGGATGCTGTATATGAGTGAGCACTGAGCAACTCGTAGCACGCGCACGGAGAGCTTACCATAATACGCGCGGATATCATTCAACCCTTGTTTGTTAATATCTGGCGACACCGCGAGAGAGAGTGAGCCAGGAGCTGCAGCATCAGACGTCACCCCGGTCTCGGAGTTGTAAGTGAGGATGTTGAAACCTGTGGGCCACATGTTCGAAGCAGTGGTTTTGGTCGTTCTCACTTTGTGGTTGTCGTCGAGATGGAGAACCTGTCGCTGCTCTGAAATCAGTGATTCCGGTCTTGTGTTTGAGATTCAAGGTAGCTTACATACCTTAGACGTTCCCGTCTTGGGCATTGGGCCACGTTGTCGCAGCGAGAAGACTACCAGCTCTCGCATCCGTCGCCACTATTGCGGTAATCGGGACATCATCGCCGTGGAATAACCACTGGCCTTTATAGTACTGGTTCTCGATGACTCTGCCTTCGGAATCTTGATAGTATTGGTAAAGAGTAGCGCTGCCGTCCGGCTGCGTCACGGCCACACCAGTACCACTGTGAGATGACGGCGGTTCCGTGGTGTTGGAAGCATTGCTCGCACCAGCGGTGTTTGGTATCGATCTACGGGTTGTCTAGTAGGAGGTATCTTCCGAACCTTCGGGTCGCCACAATGGCATCTCTTACTTTTAGCCCCCCGTCTTTGCCAGACAACGACACCCCAAGACTCGCACCAAGAACAACCGCAAGCACCACGACAGCAGCAACCACCGATACAGCGATTAAGACACCGCGTTTCGATCCCCAGATTCTCCTCCCTTCCGGCTTCGTAGCAAACCCGTCCTCGTCCTTCTCGCCCTGCAAAGCCGACCGCTCATCAACCTCCAATCCCGCGGCATTATACGCTTCCTTTCCGCCGCTGTGATCACCCACCCTCTCGGGATCGTGTCCTGGTGCTACCTCAGGCGCATCGTGGAAAGGTTCAGCTTCAGCGTCCGATGCATACTTGGCCATGTCACACAGGAGATGTTGTCATCTCCATCAGAAAGAAAGAGTCCTTCGCCACAAGGCTAGATGGCAGTTAAAGGCATCTCGGCATGAAGCCCCACGCGCTACGGAGGATTGCTTTGTCTTAGGAAAGGTGGTTCTACCTTTTGGCCTGGTGTGGCCGTGCCCGTGTCCTCGACATGACATTCGTAGGTCCATTCTTAGGTAACCATTTCGCTACATTGCTCCGGCTTGAATTGACAACTTCAAAGTGCAATGCCACCAGATGTTTATAACCCCCACCGACTAACATAAGAAACCCTGTCAAGGAGCAGTCCATGTAACAAACAGCCTTATTCCGAACGACCACTCCATTAGGAGCACTCCTGACTGTAAGCTTGGAACTCCGGGTTGCCACCCAAGCAATCGTTCGCTAAAGGAGCTTAGTTCTGCGACCAATGCAAACGCAGTACCACACTTACGCGTCCAGTTAGAGGAATCCACGATAGCCACGCGCGAGTTGCAGGAACCATCAGAATAGAGGCTGAAAGCACAACCGTCCGCCGGTCCTGATACCACTCTCACGCTCTGCGGCAAATCCCCGTTGAAGTCGGTGCATCCGATCTCCCCAGATGATGGGTTGATCGCCTCGTCGAACAAACCACAACTTGAGCCAGCGTAGAGTTGAATTGTTATTGAATTGTTATTGCGCTGACACGAAGAGCCAGTAGCCCGGAGGCAGCTATGACGGTGTAGCGCAGGAGCAGTCCCATTGCGATTCTTTTGCTGTCGTGGTGTATAGCCTTGATCTATACCTTGGTTCGATGCCGAAGAGTGGGCCACGAAGTAATAAGGAGGCTGTACAGGGAAGAGAGATGTGGTATGGATCGAGGGAGAGAAGGTTACTCACTGCATACTTATAGCTATGAGACATTGACGAGGAACGTAAGCAGGGGGAGAGTTGGGCCGCTATAACATGAGGCCAAGGGAGCTGATGATCTACCCAGTACAATTCCAAGCGTGCACATCCTGCGGCATCTGCACATGCTGGAGGTGCTCGAGGGTCTCGGCGATCTTCGTGGGCACCAGCTAGTATGACCGGATGGCTGTAGAGCTCCTGTAAAGTGGGTAGTAGGGCCACGAGTGACAACAACCGTAGTGCTGTCAAGATTGTCGTCTTACGCCGAATTACGCCCCTGTCGCAAGAGTGCTGACCATACGCCGCAAGTCGATGTGTTGAGGCAAAGCGAGTCAAGCTCCCACTGAAAATTCAACACCATGGGCATGTAGTTACAGGATCTACTGACTCTCAGACTGAAGCTCTAGGTCGAAAATCATTCTTGTCGCAAGCGAGGACGTCTCGTCCATCCACCACCGGTGTTGCCCTACTCCACAATATCGTTCGTAAAAGCAGGGTAGCTCTCGATCGGCGTGAGAAGTAATAGGTGTAGGGTTTCTGCCGTAGTGTTGATCGCTGTCGCAGCGACCGGTTGCACCGAAAGTCGAAGAGCTTACGCTAAGACGAACAGCGTCGTATATTCGTATTGCAGGTAGGCGGCCAATATCAGCAGACTGCTAGGCGCCCTAACAGAGGAATGTTTCTGGAGATCGCTCGGGGGATGCGCATGACGGAGCAGTGCAGCCATCGTACCGTGTCGTGAGCGGTACCAAAGACGGGTATCGTCGTGGGCGCAGCTGTAGCTACTGTTAACAAAGGCAGAATAGCGTGTGCGATGTAACGAACGGTTGATCTCTGCAACCTTCGAGTCATGATCGCCAACAACCAACTTTGACTTACTAGGGTGGGGGCATTTCAGTGTCACCACGTGCTGAAGGACACGGGAAGTCAAGGTGAAATTCAGACAGGAAAGCTGAAGAGAGTGATGAAAGGTTCGAACAACGAACAGCTCATCATACCTAATTGATGCATTCCCTAATCAGCGTTCCACAGCCTGACTTGACCGCCCTCCCATAGCGACCCATTGGGCCGAAGGCCGTCGACCCGCTGTCCCATCCCAGCTGCTGCAGAACCGAAGACAAGACATCAAGCAAGCCAGCCTGCCACGCTCACTTAGAGCACCACATCCTCGACTTCCTCCAGTCCCTAGACCCACACCACGACGACGAAGTCCCCGCCGGCTTCGGCTCGACCACTGGACCGTAGTCACCACAGTCCGACGACTTGGGGCAGTCGCACTAGATACCACCACCCATTAGCATCTTTACCTGGAAGACCACAACGAGAAACAACTTACGGCAGTGCAAATACTCTGCAACTGAGGCGTCTCAAAAGCTGGCACACTCGCCGGCGGCAAGCAGCGGTACCCAAACAGATTCATCAACGCTGACCCCACAGCCGCGGCATCTGTCTGGCTGACACCAAACGACGTGGCAGCAAGTCCGACTTGCTGGATGAAGTAGCCGACTTCGGCGGCGTCGAGGGCCATGAACTTGTGCACTTCGTACATGCCGTTGACGCCGTTGTAGGGCTTGACGGTGTTGCCGAAGATGCTGCAGCCGAGCAGGGAGCCGAAGAATTTGTAGAGGTGGGTGAGGAGGAAGCTGGAACATGCGTTAGCTGGGATGAGATGGGGTGTGGGTAGGGAGGGTGAGGTACAATTGGTTGCAGGTATTGCAGTTGGCAGCCTTATCCTTCATCAACGGAGCTGCTCCACCTCCATCGAGGAAGTTGACGGCGACACCACACTTGCCGCCGGTGTTGGAGGAGGCGAGCTCGCCGTCGAAGTACTGGAGGAGGTTGACTTGTTCTCCGTTATACGTGCCCGGGGTGAGGATGCCTGGGACGGCGTTCATAGCGCCAGCGGAGTAGTTGCCGATGACGGCGGTGTTGACGAGCTTGTGGAGGAGCAACTGCTGGTTTGCTTCGGTGTTGCTACCGAAGAGTGCCTGCGTGTACTTGTTGCAGAGCGATTGGGTTGCTGTGGCTGCGCCGACGACGGCTAGGCCGGGGATGATGTTTGAGAACTTCATGTTTGTTTGTCAAGTTCGTGTTGGTTGATGGGAAGGGTCGAACTTCTGCATATCACAGGTGGGCTGGGGCGATACAAGTAGGCCTCTATCCGCGGCACTAGAATGCCGCACATCTTCATCGCATCCGTCCTTCCCCTCCAAAGGCGGCGTGGCATCCTAGAGAAGATGTCCTCTCCGTGCACGACTGACGTCGAAACGTCTCAAACGGGCCAAGTAGTGATCCTGCCGACCGAAAAGAGCCAGTTGCAAAGCTCGAATTGGTAATTGTCATCCAAGCTCAGTTAGCGGAGAGGCTCTTCCAAGCTAGCAGCTGTCCGCGTGGTCCAGAAGCCGTGTCAAGAAACGATCAACATCTGGGGTCAGTGAGCTTAGAAAGAGCTTAAGAGCTCATAAAGCGTTTTGATTGGTAGAGAAACTTTAAGTTGTACTCATACTTAAGCTGCCAGCCCGTGCGCTGGAGAAAACAAATTTCTGTCGTGGAGGAGGCGCACGCTGATCTTCTCCAGAAGGAAAGGCACCGAGGAACGTTGAATAGCTTGTGTCCGTGACTGGACGGTTCTTACCTATTGCTGAGCTCTGATTCGATGTACCCTGAGAAGAGAGGACGGCATATGTCAGTCGCAGGGAAGAAGCCGCATGACATCGGCGGGTCTGCTGCTATTTCGAGGACATGGAGGGGTCCAGGTTTGTTGCTGCAGAGCCAAAGACTGAGTCCATGGCCGTGAGGATGTCGTGGCCAGCAGCAGGAGCTTTCCCGTTAGCAATGGGAACATGGAGTCTGTTCTCTAGAATCTTGAATACAGCGCTCTGGCATTTCACACCAAGCGCGATAGGCACATCCAACGTGTCTTGGTCCATGCTGGCCGACGACCCACAATCCTGCTGGCTGGGAGCTGGCGGCCTTGACCGACAGCTAGGTCAGGGAACCGCCCTGCACGCAGCTTTTCGATAGCGGCAAACCTTGTCAATTGGTAGCAGACGAGGGTAGCTTGGCTGGATTCGCGGACCGCTGCAGCAGAACACTCGCGGCCTTGCAAGCTCTTTGGGAACAGGATGGCTCGAGTGGCTGTATGCTGTATGTTGCATCGCCTTCTTGCGTGGAAACGAGCGAAGTGGGCTGTAGTGTGCCGCGTTGCCGTATAAGAAGCGCAGTCGCCGTCCGTTGTCTCGAAGATGGAGCTCCAAGTGCATTGTGAAGCCGCTGGATCAAGCTGTGAACAAGGTCCAGATTCCATCTGATGGTTGAGAGTAGAGGAGGCTTCCATGTAATGCCCCAGCAGATGTCGGAGACGCTGGGACTTCGAGCCCTGCTAGCGAAGTTGTCCGCGGGTACTACCGATGATGGTCTCTGCCAGGCAGGGTTCCTGCGGATGGAAGCATCGCTGGCACGTGATATGACAGCCCTGTCTCTTCGATAGTAGTCTAACGCCCTCGACGGCATACTGAAGGCAGACATGGCGTCGTAATGCCCTTGAACGTGATCATACGATAGGACACTGTGGAAGCCCTCCTTAGCTCGGATCAAACACACTCCCTTGAAGAATGAAATCAAGTTCAAGAGTCCCATGGCCTCATCGAGGTCTCCAGTAGTGTTTTGACTGTATTCTGCATGGTCAACCGGATGATATGTTTTCTTGTTTATGGTGATGAAGTATGGACGTCCATGTATGGCTGTTATTCATATCGAAGCGTCAGCCAACCCCCCCAAATTCTGCCGAGGCGGTGAGCGGACCTCCGAAGAGCTTCACGTCGAATATGGCTGGCGTGTCGCTTTGTCGCCTCCACCACTACAACCCAACACCTATCATCCATCTTTTTCCTCGACCTCCCCTCACGCTCACGACTCTTATACCTCGACCCCCTCACATCCGAACATCGACCAGCGCCGGTAGCGAACACCTCCACTTCTCCACAACCGCACACGACACACAGCAAAGATGGACCGATTATCAAGAATGCTTCAGGCGGCGCAGGGCATGGGCGGAGGAGGCGGTGGACCAGCACAGGTAAGACCAATCGTCAACCGAGCTGCGATGGAGGATCTGGCCGTGCGAGGATTGTCCTGGAGACCAGCCGCGGATGGATCGCACCTGTCTGGATCATGTTTGCGCTTGCTGTCCGGATGTCGGTCTGGATGAATTATAAGTTCAGCGGCGACATGGAAGTTTCAGAACATCATGTAACTATGGAACTCAGCGGACCGCAGACATGAGCAATCTGCAAGGCGACATCGACGAAGCTCGTAATCCGAATCACATGCTTTGGGACGGGCAGCGAGTGGTGTACCCTAGTGTAGGTTTGGCTTGCGCCTGCCCTTCGTCTACACTACATACAACCTGCGACCTCAATCTCCGCCTTCAGCACACTTCATCATAACTTTTGGAGCATCAGCATATGTGACCCAGCCATCAACATGCCGAACAGACGCAGAAGAGCATCGACCGATCCGAACAGACACCGCGAAGCCCACTTGAACCGCTTGACCGGCTCTGGAAATACTCGAAGCAGCTTTCCAACTCACAACCGTCCTCGCGTCCCACCTGAGCCGGTTCCGGAGTACCGTGTGAATCGGATCCTTACGGCCTGCAATGTCCGGAGTAGGTGCACAGGACATTTGAGACATAAGACTAACTCGCTTCTCACATAGGACAGTAACATCGTCGACAATGCCGAGACCGTTTACATCTCCTCCCTCGCCCTTCTCAAGATGCTGCGACATGGCCGGGCGGGTGTGCCTATGGAAGTCATGGGCTTGATGCTGGGAGAGTTCGTGGATGACTACACAGTGCGGGTGGTGGACGTCTTCGCCATGCCACAGTCAGGAACAGGCGTGTCGGTAGAAGCGGTGGACCCGGTGTTTCAGACAAAGATGATGGATATGCTACGGCAGACGAATAGGTGAGACTATCTCTCTCCACCCACAAGTCGTTAATGCTAACATGTATATTCTGCAGACCCGAAACAGTAGTAGGCTGGTACCACTCCCACCCGGGCTTCGGCTGCTGGCTCTCCTCCGTCGACATCAACACCCAACAATCCTTCGAGCAGCTCACCCCCCGCGCCGTCGCCGTCGTCATCGACCCCATCCAGTCCGTCAAGGGCAAAGTCGTCATCGACGCCTTCCGCCTCATCAACCCGCAATCCCTCATGCTCGGGCAAGAACCGCGCCAGACAACGTCCAACCTGGGCCACCTCAACAAACCCTCCATCCAAGCTCTCATCCACGGGTTGAATAGGCACTACTACAGCATCGGTATCGGCTACCGCAAATCCGCGCTCGAGGAAGCTATGCTCATGAACCTGCACAAGACCGTCTGGACCGAAGCGCTCACCATGCCCGACTTCGCCGCCGAAGGCACCCGGAATCAAGCTAATCTCACCAAACTCGTCTCCCTTGCCGAAGGGTACCACAAGCGGGTGAAGGAGGAGTCTGAGTTGACGAAGGAGCAGCTCCGGACGCGGTATGTGGGCAAGGTGGACCCGAAGAAGCATATCGAGACGGTGGGGCAGGAGTTGATCGAGGACAATATTGTGGGGGTGACGAGGCAGATGATTGATAAGGAGGCCGGGCTGCCGACGAAGAATCTGAGTTTGAGGGGAAAGGAGGGGGTGAATGGAGCTGGGGTGAATGGGGGC